>Ga0209211_10000870_pt1 | contig 60039 bp, 53 predicted proteins | sample RifGroA2_FD_183992 | JGI IMG/M metagenome (GOLD analysis project Ga0209211, IMG submission 183992) | Groundwater microbial communities from Rifle, Colorado, USA - Groundwater A2 (SPAdes) (version 2) | ecosystem: Environmental > Aquatic > Deep subsurface > Groundwater | place: Rifle, Colorado... | reverse complement strand
TAATTTTTCGCCTGGTTCGAATTCGAATTCGCCCTCCATGCAGATCAGTCCTACCCCCCCGCCGCTGATGTCTGCGGCCGGTATTTGCAGGTCTATTACGGTCATTTCAAGTGGAGCTGCATCACTTGCCGCATTTTCCTCTTTTGGTTTTGTAGCGTTGATGAGACAGCGTAAATGCTCGGATGACGGCAGGGAGAGCCGGAAGAACTCGCGGCGCTGCAGTCGGTAAAGGCTGGTCGGTATCGGCAGGAAGAAGGCCGGATGACCATCATAGGTTACGCGGCTTGCGGCATTTACGACGAACTGTACTTTGACCTGGTTGTGCGAACTGACTAGCGTAACCTTGTGGCTCTCGGTGATGTTGTGATTCTCCGTTGCGCTACGCCCCTGTTCCACCCAAAGGCCGTCTTCATCGCTATCCAATATCGTGGTCATGATGAATTCCCGCTTGGCGTTGTAATAAAGCGCCGCGTTTGTCCCGCTTGTAGCGATGTCGCGCAGGATAGCCTCAATTTGTTTCATCGAGGTGATGCGGCATTCTTTTTCGTCCGCGTCGGTAATGTTCTCGATAGTCAGGGGAATGTTCTTTTTCATCTTGGGATAATAGCAAACTGCTGGTGGAGGGCAAGGTTACAGCGTGACGAATGGTGGTGCTTGCGGCGCATCGGCATGCTCCAGACGATACAGCCAAGCCAATAGTTCCGCTACTGCAAGGTAGAGTTGCGGGGGAATTTCCTGATCCAGTTCGACCTTCATTAACAGGCCGACCAGGTCCTCGGATTCATGTACGAAGACGCCGTTTTGTTTCGCCCGCTCGATGATGGCCTGGGCGATCAGCCCGCGTCCCTTGGCGACGACCTTGGGCGCGCCGCCTTTATTCTGGCCGTAAGCGAGTGCGACGGCGACTTGTCGCGAAGAGAGTTTGTCGTTGGTCATGGTTTTGCCACCACGGCAGTGGTCAGCGCGATGCCTGCATGATCAAGCGAGTCCCGGAGTTGCGGCAGAGCACGGTTGAAAAGATCTGCGGTGTTCGCATCTGTTGCATGCAGTGTCAGCCGCAGTCCGCTTTCGGCAAACACCAGATGGGCGCGCACATCCCCTAGCCTGGGCAGTGATAGCTCCATCTCGGTACTCCACTGCCGCTCGTCCTGTTGTCTGCTTCGATGCTCCGGTTCGCCTTGAATTTCCCACTGCATTTGCTGTCCCGGCCAGACTTGGCCCATCCACACCATGTGATGGTTTTCCAGTGTGTGCAATTGTTGTTGCACCAGCGGCAGCACTTCTCTGGCTATTTGCAGCGGGGTTTCGCCGGCTTTGGCCGATGCTGGCGGGGTGGCGGCTTGCGATTGCATGGGAGATGTCTTGTCTGCCAGGGTATCGTTGCGCGGCAGCATCGTTTTTTCGGTCAGCAGGTTTTGTGGTTCCTGAAGCAGTTGGCCAATGCTGCGCTCACCTCGCACCCACTGCGCCTGATGCGACTCGTAGAACAACCCGCTCTGGCTTAGCGCCTCGCGCAATCCGCTGGCCAGTTGTTTTACATCGGGAGCCTGTTGCGTGGCTGCCCACACAGCTTTGTCTCCCATCTGCTGAACCAATGGCCTTTCTATCGGGAGGTTGGCGAGATTGGATAGCAGGCGTGCGGATGCCCCGATCTGATCTGCCGTGGGCAATGGACTGGTCGACGCCATCATGCTGAAAGTAATTTTTGGTTGTACGGCAACCACCTGCAGCTTGATGGTATCGCCACTCTGGATGTTGCCTGGCAAGTTCATCTGCATGGTCTGTCCGGCAACTTGCACCTTGAATAATCCTTCAGCCAGTTTCGATTGGACCGATCCTTGCAGTTGTTGTCCAGGTTCGAGTTTTCCGATGGCGGCTGGTGGTGTGATTTCCAGCGAGAGCGTGGGCTTCGCTGATTTTGCGAGCGCCTGGAGTGCGTTGACGATGTTGGTAGGCAGCATGAGTCGGTTAGGGGCCTGTCAGAGGCAGATGCACGAGCGGGCAGGTGCGATCTGTTGCAGGCTTCTGGCGGCTGGGGCTCGGTGGCACACCGCTGCGCAGGCGACTATTCAGCCGCCGTATGCCCGTTGCAACCGCTGTTCCTGACGGTTGCTCTGCAGGATGCGCTGCAATTGCCCCATCCATGCCTGGGTGCGGTTGCGAATTTCAGCGTCGTTCGCCAGAATTTTTTTGATCAATTGGATCTTGAGTTGCCGTGAGCGCTCGTCCAGTGCGATGTTTGCGTCTACGGGTTTCATCTCGGCGATTTTCCGGCTGCATTGCTGTTCGAGCTGCACCAGTTCTTCCCACTCGCCATGCTCTGCCGCACTGCGCATCTGATTGGTAAGTGCGGAGAGCGACTCATAGTTTTCGATGACTTGATGTGTATTCATTTCAAGCTCTCCCATAGGCCATTTGTAATTTGCTGGGAGCGGCAGGTCTGGATGGCGGTGTCGTGACGGACATGGGGGCTGTGACCGCATTGGACGATGCCGTGGTCGGACGTATGCTATCCCAAGCACCCTTCAGGTCGGCCAGCAGTGTGGAGACTTCGTCCAGTGCTCCGACATCGTTTTTGATGTTGGCCTGAGCCAGACGGCTGCACATGTAGTTATACAAAGACGACAGGTTTCCGGCGAGTTCCCCTCCTACTTTTTTATCCAGGCTGGCGTTCAGGCCTTCATCGATGATCAGCAGCGCTTTGGAAATTGCCGCGCATTTGGCTGGAATATCTTTGCGCTGGATAGCATTCTTCGCATTGGCGATCGCCAGCAGGGCGCCCTGATAAAGCATGGAAATCAGCTTATGCGGATCGGCCGCAATGACATTGGACTCGACGCCGACGTTGGTATAGGCCTTGATGGCTAACGACGCGTTCATAATGCTCTCCTGTCCTAGAGTTTGCTGAGTTGCTGGGTTAGGTAACTGCTGGTCTGGTTCATGCTGCTCAGCATGCCATCCAGCGCTGAAAATTGCCGGCGATAGCGCGCTTCCACGTTGACCAGGCGCGTATTGATCGCATCGCGCTGCTTACCGAGGTCGCGTATCGAATTGGTGAGCCCTTCCGTGCGGCCAGTGAAGGCGCCGTCGAAGCCCAGAGTTTTGCCGACGAACTGGTTGAAGCTATAGGCATAACCTTGCGGCGCCGATAACAAAGCGGAAAAATCCCCAAAGTTATTGTTAATGGCCGCGGTCAGCTTCGTGGTATCCACTTTGAGGGAGCCATCTTTCTGCGAACTCAGGCCGATCTGGGATAACGTGGTCAGCGCGCCTCCGGTGGCAACCGAGGTGCTCAGAATGGTGCGCAGCTGCGCTTGTATGCTGCGTATGACTGAATCGCCCTGTAATACGGCCGCTTTGCGAGTCGTGGCGTTGTAAGCAGTCAGGTCGGTGATGGTCTTGTTCACATCGCTGTACGCTTTGGCAAAACCTTCTACCGCAGCCTGGAAGGCGGTAGTGTCGCGCTTGATTTCAATGGATTCCTGGCTGGTGGTAGGCTTCAGTAAAGTCAGCGTGACGCCGTCGATGACGTCAGTGACGGTGTTGCTGGCCTTGCTGACCGTTACCCCGTCGACAATCAGCGAGGCGTTTTGTGCGGTCGCTGTCTGGGTCATATTCATGACGCCGTTGGGATCGTAATCCAGTAGATCGGACAAGGCTGTATCACCCGCCACCGAAATCTGCATGGTGTTGCTGAGGCCGGTTGCATTAGCGCTCAGAGTCAGGCGGTAAGGGGTGGCGCCGCCATCGTTGACGATATTGGCGGTCACGCCGATATTCGCCGCATTGATCGCGTCGCGTATGCCTTGTAACGTATTGTTCGTCTCATCGATGGTGACGGTTTTCGTGCCCGCCCCCCCGGAAGTAAATCCGCCAACATCGGTTGTGCCGAAATCGAAAGTCAGCGTCCCGTTTCCAATGGCGGTTGTCGTGTCGAGTTGCCCGGCAGTGGCCAGTTTTTGCGCCTGTGCGAGATTGCCGATTTCAATCGAATGCGAGCCGATAGTGGCAGCGCTGGTTACGCTGGCACTGAACATGGTGCTATTGGATAAAACTGCGGTATTGCTTGGGATATTGCTCAGGTCGCTTAAGCTCTGTGCCGCAGTTTGAAATGCGGACAGGGCGCTTTTGACAGTGCCAAAAGCGGAAATTTTGGATTGATAACTGGCCTCTCGGGTACTGAGGGCGGCCAGAGGCCGCCGCTCAATAGTCATCAATTGCTCGACGATAGTTGCTACGTCGAGATTACCTCCGGTTGCTGATGAGACTGCCATGTCCGTCTCCTCATGCCTCCTGCTTGAACAGCAGGCCCTGCTGGATCATGTCGATTGAACGTGAAATCGCCAGCATTTCCTCGGAAGGAAACTGACGTATCACATCTCCCGTCTCGGTATCCACTACCTTGACGATTTGCCGTTTACTGTCTTCGTCCACACTGAATTCCAGATTCTTGCTCGACTGACGCAGTGCCTTGTTGATACTCTCCAGCGCATTTTGCAATTGGGCAGTGGATGCGTGTTGCTCCGCTACCTTTTTTGCCGCGATTTCGGGCAGTTCAACGGGAGCACTGGGCATCGTCTGTGGGCTTGAGGCGACGGCAACGGCGACACTCGGCAAGCCATCACTGGCTTGCTTTGCCGGCTGTGGAGCCTGTGCCATGTTGCTTGTATTCTGGATAAGCATTTTGCCTCTCCTTCTCCTCAGAATCCCGGCCGGTTTCCCGACCGGGAGATCATATTACCCGATATATTAACGCAACAGAGTCAATACGCTGTTCGGCATCTGGTTCGCCTGGGCGAGCATCGCGGTGCCGGCCTGCTGCAGAATCTGGGCGCGGGTCAGCGATGAGGTTTCGGATGCGAAGTCGGCGTCCATGATGCGGCTGCGTGCTGCTGTCTGATTCTCGGAGGCAAGTTGCAGGTTGCTGATCACCGAATCGAAACGCGACTGAACCGAACCGAAGGTGGCGCGTGTAGACGCTATCGCTGCAATATCAGCATCAAGCAAGTCGATCGCGGCTTGCGCGCCAGCTTGTGTGGCCATTGCCGCGCCGCCGGTCAATGCGATATTGCCGGTTGTGACGACCAATTGGTCTTCTGCTGCGACGTTGTTCGCGCCGATCTGGAAGGTCAGTGCAGTTGCGCCAGTCAGCAGAGCTTGGCCGTTGAACTTGGTTGCGGCTAGCACCCGAGTGTTTTCATCGGACAGCTGGGTGTATTCCGAGTCGATTGATGAGATGTCCGAACTGGCGGTGGCATTGGATGCCTGCACGGCGAGTTCGCGCATCCGTGCCAGATTCGTTGCGATGGTTCCCAACGAGCCTTCGGCGGTTTGCGCCAGCGAGATGCCGTCGTTGGCATTGCGCACGGCCATGTTCATGCCGCGAATCTGGCTTTCCATACGCGAGGCAATCGCCAGACCTGCTGCATCGTCCTTGGCACTATTGACGCGCAGACCGGAAGACAGGCGCTGCAGAGAAACCTGCATTGCGGACTGAGAGGCGTTCAGGTTGCGCTGTGCGCCCAAGGATCCGATGTTTGTGTTGATGACTTGTGCCATTTTAGCTCTCCTTAGATTTCGGTTTTTACCCGGCCGGTTAGCCGATCACATTGGTTTGTCGCCTTGGTGTGATTAGCTTGATCAACCGCCGTTGAACCTGTTATCGGAGTCTGTTCGAAAAACTTTAGGGAATTTTGCGAATTGTCATCGACCATGTTGGCGTTTCGAGTGCCCGTGCCACGCCAGCTGACCGGCAATTGCCAGAGGGCTATCTATATACAAGCTTTGTTCGCACCGTGGCCCGGTTTGTTTCGCGCGATGACCTGTAGTCGCAAAAAAGGGATTTCATTCGTGCGGAAAGATGACTCGCTGCAAGTGTTCGTCGTTGCGGCGGCCTTCGGTGGGGCGGGATTCGACTTGTCCGTTCGGCGCAGCCTCTAAATCGACGAACGTTGCCGGGTGTTTTATCGATGCGGGTGATCTAACTTCCGTTCGGGAGGCGGATCACCTCTACCTGTTATTGCAGCAGACTTAACACGCTATTAGGCAACTGGTTGGCTTGTGCGAGCATCGCAGTGCCAGCCTGCTGCAGAATCTGGGCGCGAGTCAGTGCGGAGGTTTCTGCGGCGAAGTCGGCATCCATGATACGGCTCTTGGCGGCAGCCTGATTTTCGCTGGCGATCTGCAGGTTGCTGATTACGGACTCGAAGCGCGACTGCATCGAACCGAAGGTGGCGCGCAAGCCAGCTACGGAGCCAATGTCAGCATCCAGCAGGTCGATTGCCGCTTGTGCGCCAGCTTGTGTACTCATTGCCGCGTTGCCGCTCAGCGCGATACTGCCGGTCGTAACGGTCAATTGGTCTTCTGCTGCGACGTTATTCGCGCCGATCTGGAAGGTTAGTGTGGCTGCGCCAGTTAATAGCGTGGTTCCATTGAACTTGGTTGCGGCTAGCACTCGAGTGTTTTCTTCGGCCAGCTGGGTGTATTCCAAGTCGATTGCCCCGATGTCCGAGCCGGCGGTGGCATTGGCAGCTTGAACGGCAAGTTCGCGCATCCGGGCCAGATTTGTTCCAATGGTTGCCAGCGAACCTTCGGCTGTCTGCGACAGCGAGATGCCATCGTTGGCATTGCGTACGGCCATATTCATGCCGCGAATTTGGCTTTCCATGCGTGAGGCGATCGCCAATCCGGCTGCATCGTCCTTGGCGCTGTTGACGCGTAGCCCGGACGACAGGCGCTGCAGGGAGGTCTGCAGCGCGGACTGGGAGGTGTTCAGGTTGCGCTGTGCGTTCAGGGATCCGATGTTGGTATTGATGATTTGTGCCATTTTAGCTCTCCTTGAATTTCGGTTTCCGCCCGGCTGTTTAGCCGCTCACTTTTTTGATTACTTAAATACGACTGAAGTTGCGAGGACTATTCCGCCATTAACCCACTCCGGATATTTGCCGGTGTTGTCAGGTTTGATAGATGCAACGAATAAACAGGACGAATAATATTTGCTATGTCAGGTTTTTGAAGCGTCGAATACGGCAATAAAACCCCGCCATTTGCATGTTTTAAAGCGGGTATTGATGCGGATTGGTCTATCTAAGGCGGAGAGGGAGTAGGCGGTCGGGCGCTTGCACGGGGGCGATTCCGGTGCAAGCGGGGATTCGTGGCTTTAGTTTTTTGCGGCGATAACGCGGTTTTTTCCGCTGTGTTTGGCTTGGTACATGGCTTTGTCGGCACGGCCGACCACCTCTTCCTGGGGTTCTTGCGGGGTGCGTTGCGCTACACCGGCGCTGAAGGTGATCAGGATGCGTTCGTTCTCATGCAGAAAGAATTGTTTGGTGAGTTCCCTTTGCAGGCGTTCGATCGTTGCCGTCGCTTCTTCCAGCGGCGTGTCAGGCAGCAGGATGACGAATTCCTCGCCGCCGTAGCGGGCGACCGAGTCGCTCGGGCGTAATGCGTCCTTGATGACGGTACTCAGGTGGACCAGTGCCAGGTCTCCGGCATGGTGGCCTTGCGTGTCGTTGAGACGCTTGAAATTGTCGATATCCAGCAATGCGACGCAGAGCGGACTTTGGGTGCGGTCGGCTTGGCCGGAGTCGTGTTCGAAGGCGGCATCCAGTCCGCGTCGGTTGAGTGCGCCGGTAAGCTGGTCTTCGCGCACCAGTTCGCTGACCTGGCTCAGTTCCTGTTCCAGTTGCCTGATCTTGGTTTCGGATTCCTGCACCTGCTTGCGGGTGTGGACCAACTCCTCGTGCGAACGCAGCGCGCTGGTCTGGATAGTGCGGGTGTCCTGCATGATGTCTTCCAGCAGGTGGCTCAAATCGACAAGATTTTTGGATTTGCTGATTTTCTTGCTGTAGCCCTCGATCTTTTGGTGATAGTCGCCGGTGCTTTCCGTGATTTCGCCCAAGCGGTCGATGAAGGTGGTCATCAGGCTGCGCAGCGTGCTTTTTGCCTCGGTCAGGCTTTGTTTGAGCAGGCCTTGTTTGATGATCGCATCGCGCAGGCCGCGTTCGGCATCGGCGATGCTGCGCCGGTCGATCGGGTTGGCAATGATTTCCTGCAGGATCGTGACCTGGCCGTGCAACCATTCCTCGTCTTCGACCATTTCGCCGATATTTTCCACCAGCAGTCGCAGCAGGCGGATCAGCCCGTCGTGTATCTTGGCTTTGTCGCCGGCATGTAGTTCCACCTTGATCCAGAAGTGGCGGAGTTGCTTGTTCAGTTCGGATATCTGCTCGGGAGCCCGGATGTCGCGTACCAGCCGTATCAGAGGGGTTGCCTCGGTTGCCAGCTCCGGCAATGCGCTGAACAGGCTTTCCAGTGCCTGGGCCAGCGCCTCCGAGAGTTGGCCGACCGCGTTTCCGGCTGCGACCGAGGGAGGCGCTACGACGCTTGGGGCGCTGACGGGGGGGGGAGTTGTGGCTGCTTCGACCGGTTTCGTATCGATCTCGGGGGTTGCCGTTGCGACCGGCGACTCCGCCCATGAGCGCATTAAGCCGTTCAGCTTGTCGAATAGCGTTTCCGGATTGACGGCGAAGCGCTTCAATACAGTTTCAAGACCTTCTTTTTTGCGGGTGAGGGTTATCCCTTTGTGTGTGGTTTCCAGTTGGCGTAACAGGTCGCGGATCAGGCTGGCCCAGGGCTTGGCGGATTCGCCGTCATCGGCTTTGGACAGTATCTGCTGGATTTCTTTAAAGCAATGCTCCCAATTCGCCGTTTCGATTTCTTTTTTTAAGATGGCGGCTTGTATTGCTGCCTTGGGATTCTGACCGAGATGATCGGCGAGTTGGCGTAGTACTTTTTCCGCGCCTTCCGTACCGGCAATCGGGCTGCCGCTGATTTCGGCGTAGATCCTGGCGTAATTATCCGGCGTGGGCGGCGTTTTGTGCGAGGCCAGCTTGATCAGCGTTTCGCGGGCCAGTTCGGAGGGGTTGGCGAAGGGTTTCTTCATGATCCGTTATTGGGGCAAAGGGTGGCGATGGTTCATTTCTTGGCTTCGACCAGGTCGTGCGCGATGGCGTAATGTACGGCCTCGGCATTGTTGTTGAATCCCATTTTTTCCAGCATGCGGGCGCGGTAGACGCTGACGGTTTTCGGGCTGACCACCATGATTTCGGATATTTCGGTCAGCGATTTTCCCGAGGCCATCAGGCACAGCGTCTGGTATTCCCGGTTGGACAGGCTCTGGTGCAACTGCTCTTGCGACTCCCCGATCAGGTTGCTCAGCAACTGCTCGGCCAGCGCCGGGCTGATGTATTTCTTGCCGCCGACGACCTGATGGATCGCACCGACCAGCTTCTCCGGCGCGCTTTGTTTGTTGATATAACCCATCGCGCCGGCCTTCAGCGCGCGCAGGCCATACTGGTCTTCCGGATACATGCTCAGTACGATGATTTTGATGTCGGGCTGTTCGGATTTGAGTTGCTTGAGCACATCGATGCCGTGCTTGTCCGACAGCGAGATGTCCAGCAATACCAGGTCGAATTTGTGCTCGCGCGCCATAGTGATGGCCTGCATGCCGGTTTCCGCTTCGCCCTTAATGTGGAACTCCGGATTTTCTTCGAGCAACATGATCAGGCCCTTGCGGATCAGCGCGTGATCGTCCACCACCAGAATGTCGATCATATCGATGCCCCCCCGAAAAGCGCCTGTTGCGGGGTTTCTTCCGGCAACGGGACGAATACCGCGATCTGCGTCCCCAGTCCCAGCGTGCTGGCGATCTTGACCGTGCCGCCCAGGTGCGCGACGCGTTCGTGGATGCCGCGCAGCCCGAAGGAATGCGGTTTATCACGGGCAGCCTCGCTGAAGCCGATGCCGTCGTCCGAGACGATCAGTTCGAGGTGATCGGCACCCTTGACGATCTCGATCTGCACATGCGAGGCCTGGGCATGCTTCAGGATGTTGTTCAGAGTTTCCTGGCACACTCGGAATAGTGTGATCGAGTATGTTTCGGGCAAATCGATACTCTCCTGTGATTTGATGATGGTGCAGGGGATGCCGCTGCGTTTGCTGAATTCCTGCGCCTCGATCTCGATTGCAGCGATGATGCCGAAACAGTCGAGGAAGCCGGGTCGCAGGCGATGAGCCAGATGGCTGGCCGAAGTGATAGCACGGTTGACCAGTTCCTCTATGGTCTTGGCCTTCTCGGTCAGCATGGGGCTGTCCTTGGGCAGGCGCTGGATCAGCCACAGCAGGTCCATGCGCATCGCGGTCAACAGGCTGCCGATTTCGTCGTGAACCTCGCGCGCAATGCGCAAGCGCTCCTGCTCCTTGGCGTCCTGAATGTGCGAGGAGAGTTCCAGTAGCTGCTGTTGTACTCGCTTGACCTCGAGTTCGCCCAGTTTGCTCTGGGTGGTGTTGAGCAGGATGCCTTCCCAGCGTGGCGCTCCGCCTTGCGTGTCCTGGGGCGTGGCGCCCAGGCTGATCCATTTAGTTTCGCCGTCCGACAGGGTGATGCGTCCTTCCCAGTTCCAGAAACAATGGGTTTGCGCAGATGTTTTCATGCTCTCCAGCAGAGGCTGAATATCCTCGGCGTGGATCAAATTGAGGAAATGCGATGCGTTGGCCTGTAACTCACTGGCCGCGATGCCGAGCAGCGGCTGACATCCCTCGCTGACATAAGGGAAGGTGAAATGTCCGTCTGCCTGTAGCTCGATCTGGCATGCCATGCCGGGCAGGCTGGCGATGAAGCCCTGAAGCTTGTCCGGTGAAGGGCTGGCCAACTGGTTGGATGAGACTTTTTGCATCGGATCGGTCGGGATGATTGGTTATGCCGTTTTCAAGTTGGGCGCCCAGATGTCGTGGGGCGAGACAGTGTCGAGACGTTATTTCTGGAATCCCGACAAAGGAAAAGATTACTACACCCTTACCACCACCAGCAACATCTTGCTGAGATCAACGAAAAATTCTTTACACAAGAGGCGTATTGCTGGAGTATTCGCGCGGTATGTAAAATTCACAACAGGGGGGGGGGCGGCATGGCGAGCATCAAGGTGGATACGCGGTTTGGCGAACTGGAGGTCGATTCTTCTCAGGTTATTACCTTTCCGCGGGGAATCCCGGGATTCGAAAATAGCACGAAGTGGAAGCTGTTCCATGAGATCGACGAACAGGGTAACTGGGTGAGCGGCGTGGTTATCTATCTTCAGTCTATCGACGATAGTGAAGTATTGTTGCCGCTGACGGACCCGACCCTGTTTGGTTTTAATTTCGATCTGGTGCTGTCGGATAGCGAAGTCGCCGAGCTCAAACTGGAAGACCCGAGTGATGTACTGGTGCTAACCACGTTGTCAGTCAAGAATAAAGCGCCGGGTAGCGGGCGTCCAACGTCGATTGTCGATACGTATGCAAACATTTCTGCGCCTATCCTGATCAACACCAAATCCCGTATCGGGATGCAAAAGATGCTTGCCGCCGGCGAATCCAGCGTGGATTTCGGCGAGAAGCAGGGAGCTTGATTGCGATCGCTGGGAAACTGGTTTTGCGCGGTTTTGTGGTAAGCTGCCCATCACTGTAGTCGCTCCTGTTTATTGAATTCATCCATGTCTTCCGCTTCTGCCGCTTCACTCGCATTGACCTTGGTGCGCCGCGAGATTCTCGACTTGCATGCCTATCACGTGCCGGATAGTGCGGGTTACGTCAAGCTGGATGCGATGGAAAATCCCTATGTCGTTCCAGCATCCCTGCGCAACGAGATTGCTGAGCTGGTCGCGAATGCCCCCATCAACCGTTACCCCGATCCCTCTGCCGCTTCGCTGAAGGCGAAAATACATGCGGTGACCGGTTTGCCCGAGGGCATGGAGGTGATGCTGGGCAATGGTTCGGACGAGCTGATTCAGTTGCTGGCAATGGCGGTCAACAAGCCGGGCGCTGTCTTGTTGAGCGTGGAGCCGTCGTTCGTGATGTACAAGATGATCGCGACCTTCGTCGGTATGCGCTATGTCGGCGTGCCGCTTGCTGCTGATTTCTCGCTGGATCTGTCTGCGACCCTCGCGGCGATAGCGCGAGAGCAGCCTGCGCTGGTGTTCCTCGCTTACCCGAACAATCCCACCGGCAACCTGTTCTCCGCCGATGCGGTGAAACAAATCGTCGAGGCCGCTCCCGGTCTGGTGGTGGTGGACGAGGCCTATTACGCCTTCGCCAGCGACAGCTTTATTCCGCATCTGGCGCGTTATCCTAATTTACTGGTGATGCGCACCTTTTCCAAGCTCGGCATGGCCGGTCTGCGGCTGGGGTTTCTGGCGGGCAGTGCGGCATGGCTGGAGCAGTTGGATAAGTTGCGCTTGCCGTATAATGTCGGTGTTTTGCCGCAACTGGTTGCCGAAAAGCTGCTCGATCATCACGAGGTGTTGCTGGGGCAGGCGGAGCAGCTCAAATTGGAGCGCGCCGAATTGCATCGGCAGCTGGAATCGATTGCCGGTGTGGAGGTCTATCCTAGCGAGGCTAACTTCCTGTTGTTTCGCGTGGCGAATGCATCGGCAGTGTTCGATGGTCTGAAGCGGCGCGGTGTGCTGATCAAAAACTTGAACGGCGGCCATCCGATGTTGCACGACTGCCTGCGCGTCACGGTAGGCACTGCTGATGAAGGCGCGAAGTTCATGGCCGCGTTGCAGGACACTCTTAATCAACTCGCATAAGGCAAATCATGCGTAGCGCGAAAGTTTCACGCAATACATTGGAAACCCGGATCGGCGTCGAGCTGAATCTGGATGGCAGCGGCAAGGCCAAGTTCGACACCGGGCTGCCGTTCCTCGAACACATGCTCGATCAGATCGCCAGGCACGGTCTGATCGATATCGATATTCTCGCCAAGGGCGACCTGCACATCGATGCGCACCACACTGTGGAAGATATCGGCATCACGCTGGGGCAGGCGTTCAATCAAGCGGTTGGCGACAAAAAAGGCTTGCGTCGCTATGGACATGCTTATGTGCCGCTGGACGAGGCTTTGTCGCGCGTCGTGCTGGATATCTCCGGTCGTCCGGGTTTGGTGTTCAACTGCGAATTCGTGCGCGACAGCGTCGGCGAGTTCGAGGTGGATCTGTTTAATGAATTCTTTCAGGGCTTCGTCAATCACGCCCTGGTGACGTTGCACATCGACAACCTGGCGGGCAACAATGCCCACCACCAGGCCGAGACCATCTTCAAGGCATTTGGCCGCGCGTTGCGTATGGCGCTGGAACTGGATCCGCGCATGGCGGGAGTGATGCCCTCCACCAAGGGAAGCCTGTAAGTCCGATGGTCGATATCGCAGTTGTAGATTATGGAATGGGTAACTTGCGTTCGGTCGAGCAGGCCTTGCGCAAGGTCGCACCCGACAGCGAAATTGTCGTTACGGATGATCCCCGGGTGATCGCCGCTGCAGGCCGCGTGGTGTTCCCCGGGCAGGGCGCGATGCGGGACTGCATGCGCGAGATGGATGCACGCGGTCTGCGTGATGCTGTGCTGGATGCGGCGCACAACAAGCCCTTCCTCGGTATTTGCATCGGTTTGCAGATGTTGTTCGAGCACAGCGCCGAGGGCGACGTGCCGGGCCTGGGGGTGTTGCCGGGCGAGGTATCGCGCTTCGCCTCCGACCTGAAAGACTCGCTGGGTGGCAGGCTTAAGGTGCCGCACATGGGTTGGAATCAAGTGCATCACGGCGATCATGTTCTATGGGACGGTATCGACCAGGATGCACGTTTCTATTTTGTACATAGCTATTATGTGCGGCCGCGCGATGCGGTGCTTGTGCAAGCGACCAGCGACTACCCGCAGCCTTTCGTGTGCGCGGTGGCGCGGGACAATTTATTTGCGGTGCAATTTCACCCGGAAAAGAGCGCGGCGGCTGGTTTGCAGTTGCTGCGAAATTTCATTAACTGGAATCCTGTTTAATCGTTTACATCATGGATACTAATACGCTGATCATTCCTGCCATCGATTTGAAAGATGGTCAATGTGTGCGCCTGCGGCAGGGCGTGATGGAGGGCGCGACGGTGTTTTCCGACGACCCCGCCGCGATGGCCAAACACTGGCTGGCACAAGGCGCACGTCGCCTGCATCTGGTCGACCTGAACGGCGCTTTTGCCGGTAAACCAAAGAACGAAGCGGCAGTGCGCAGCATCGTCGAGGCGGTGGGTAGTGATATTCCTGTGCAACTGGGCGGCGGTATTCGCGATCTGGAAACCATCGAGCGTTATCTCGACCTCGGCGTGACCTACGTCATCATCGGCACCGCCGCGGTGAAGGTGCCGGGCTTCCTGCATGAAGCCTGCGACGCTTTCCCCGGCCACATCATGGTCGGTCTCGACGCCAAGGGCGGCAAGGTCGCGGTGGATGGCTGGTCCAAGCTGACCGGCCACGACGTCGCCGATCTGGCGCAACGTTTCGAGGGCTATGGCGTGGAAGCGATCATTTACACCGACATCGGTCGCGACGGCATGATGACCGGTGTGAATATCGAAGCGACTGTCGAACTGGCGCGTCCATTGCACGTGCCGGTCATCGCCAGCGGCGGCATCACCAATCTGGATGACGTGCGTGCCTTGTGTGCGGTGCGTTCCGAAGGGATACATGGCGCGATCACCGGTCGCGCAATCTACGAAGGCACACTGGATTTTCGTGCTGCGCAAGCCTTGGCGGACGAATTGTCGCCGAAACTCTGATGCTCGCCAAGCGCATTATTCCCTGTCTGGACGTGACCGCCGGCCGTGTGGTCAAGGGCGTCAGCTTCGTCGAGCTGCGCGATGCCGGCGATCCGGTGGAGATCGCCCGTCGCTATGACGAGCAGGGCGCGGACGAGCTGACCTTCCTCGATATCACTGCCAGTTCCGACGACCGCGGCATCATCTTCCGCATCATCGAGCAAGTGGCGGAACAGGTGTTCATTCCGCTGACGGTCGGCGGCGGCGTGCGCGAAGTACAGGATGTGCGCAACCTGTTGAATGCCGGGGCCGACAAGGTCAGTATCAATACTTCTGCCGTGGTCAATCCGCAACTGGTCGCCGATGCGGCGGCACGCTACGGTTCGCAGTGCATTGTGGTTGCCATCGATGCCAAGCAGGTCGCGCCGGGGCGTTGGGAAGTGTTCACTCACGGCGGACGCAAGGCCACCGGGCTGGATGCGGTGGAATGGGCGAAGAAAATGCAGAGTCTGGGCGCGGGCGAAATCCTGCTGACCAGCATGGATCGTGACGGGCAGAAGAACGGTTTCGACTTGGCGCTGACGCATGCGGTAACCGATGCGCTGGAGATTCCGGTGATCGCCAGCGGCGGTGTGGGCAACCTGCAACATCTGGCCGACGGCGTGAAGCTGGGCGGTGCCGATGCGGTGCTCGCGGCGAGCATCTTTCACTTCGGCGAATACACCGTACAGCAGGCCAAGCAGTTCATGGCGGAGCAAGGCATCGAGGTGCGGCTATGAGTGAGGCTTGGCTGAACAAGGTCAACTGGTCTGACGAAGGCTTGGTGCCGGCCATCGCGCAGGATGCTGCGACCGGACGGGTGCTGATGGTGGCGTGGATGAATCGCGAGGCATTGAGGCTGACCTGGCAGAAGAACGAGGCGGTATATTGGTCGCGCTCGCGCAAGAAACTGTGGCACAAGGGCGAAGAGTCTGGGCATATCCAGAAGGTGAAGGAAATCCGGCTGGACTGCGACAGCGACGTGGTTTTGCTGCAAATTGAACAACAGGGCGGCATCGCCTGTCATACCGGACGCGAAAGCTGTTTCTACAGCAAGCTGGAAAAAGGCGAATGGACCGCGGTGGATGCCGTACTGAAGAACCCGGACGAGATTTATAAAAAATGACTATTTCCCGCTGTCGCGGGAAGGGTAAGAAATGAACGATATTCTGCAACGACTGACTGAAATGCTGGAATCGCGCAAGGGTGCGGCAGCGGATTCGTCCTATGTCGCCAAGCTGTATAGCAAGGGTGACGATGCGATCCTGAAAAAAGTCATCGAGGAAGCGGGCGAGGTGTTGCTGGCGGCCAAGGATGGTGACCAGCAGCATCTGGTGTACGAAGTGGCTGACCTGTGGTTCCACAGCATGGTGCTGTTGGCGCACAAGGGCCTGAGTGCGGAGGCGGTGTTGCAGGAACTGGCGCGTCGCGAGGGCGTGTCGGGGATCACTGAAAAGGCGAGCCGGAAATGAGTGACAACTGTCTCTTCTGCAGGATTGCGCGCGGCGAGATTCCTTGCCGCAAGGTGTATGAGGATGACGAGTTGCTGGCGTTTCAAGACATCAATCCGGTCGCGCCGGTGCACTTCATGTTGGTGCCCAAGCTGCATCTGGCCTCGCTGATGGACGCGGAAGAATCTCATGCCGCCTTGCTGGGCCGGATGTTGTTACTGGCGCCGAAGTTGGCGAAAGAACAGGGACTGGACAATGGTTTTCGCACCGTAATCAATACGGGCAAGGGTGGCGGGCAGGAAGTGTTTCATTTACATATTCATATCATTGGTGGTGGCAATATTCCACCCATGGTCAAACGTAGTTAATCATCTAGGAGCGCATCATGGGTTCGTTCAGTATCTGGCATTGGTTAATCGTGTTGCTGGTGGTAGTGTTGGTGTTCGGCACCAAAAAACTGCGCAGTCTCGGCGGCGACCTTGGCGGCGCGGTGAAAGGATTCAAAGAAGGCATGCGCGAGGACGAGCCCCAACAGCCGCCGCCGGCCGGGCAGGTCATCGAGGGTGAAGTAAAGTCCAGAGAATAATCGAACGATATGTTCGATATCGCACTTTCCGAAATAGCGATCATTATGCTGGTGGCGCTGATCGTCATCGGCCCGGAGCGTTTGCCGACCGTCGCGCGCAGTGCCGGCCGGATGTGGGGGCGGGTGCAGCGTTATGTGAATCGGGTCAAGAGCGACATCGAGAACGACATGGCGCTCGACGACGCGCGGCAGATGCAATCGCGTATCCATCAGGAAATCGACTCCGTCGGCAAGACGCTGCGCGAGGACGGCAAAACTCTGGAGCAGCACATATTGCAGGCCCAGCACCGGAAGCCGCCGGTAGTGCCTGATGTACAGGCATCCCCGCCCATATCTCCTCCGGACAATTCCGTTTAATGGCTACCAGTGAAACCCTGATTGCGCATTTGCTGGAGTTGCGTACCCGTTTACTGCACTCGACGGTAGCGTTGTTGCTGGTGTTCCTCTGTCTGTTTCCCTGGGCGGCCGAACTGTACACTCTGCTGGCACAGCCGCTGCTGGAAAAGCTGCCCAAGGGCGGGCAGATGATTGCGACCGGGGTAACTACACCGTTCTTCGTGCCGATCAAGGTGGCGATGATGGCCGCGTTCCTGATTGCCTTGCCTTATCTTCTGTGGCAAATGTGGCGCTTCGTGGCTCCTGGCCTGTATGCGCATGAGAAGCGTCTGGTGTGGCCTTTAGTGTTTGCCAGCACCTTGTTGTTCTTCTCCGGCATGGCGTTCGCCTATTTCGCGGTGTTTCCGGTGGTGTTCGGCTTCATTACCGGCGTTGCCCCGCAGGGCGTGGCGGTGATGACCGACATCGACGAATACCTCGGGTTTGTAATCGGCATGTTCATGGCGTTCGGCATCACCTTCCAGGTGCCAGTGGCGGTCATCGTGCTGGTGCGCATGGGTGTGGTCACGGTTGAAAAGCTACGCGAAATTCGCTCCTATGTCGTAGTTGGCGCCTTTATTGTCGGCGCGATCTTCACCCCGCCGGATGTGGTGTCGCAATTCATGCTGGCGATCCCGCTGTGGCTGCTCTATGAGGCCGGTATTGTGGTTGCGGCCTGGACGATGCCAAACGATGGTTCACCCGGTTGAATCGTTGAATTAAAGAGGAAATGCATATCTTATTGTCCTAATGGGTTGTTTGGGGTTGTGGATAATTAACCCGATGGACTACTATGCGCAATGATTGCATCATTAAACAGAGGCGAAATTGCTCCTGTTGTAGAAACAACTTTATATGTCGCCAATATCCTGTTGTTTAGTATTGGATTGATTTCCTCGGCTGAAATAAGGCTAAATTTTATTCGGATTGTGCCGATAAACTCGTCATGGCTCTTATATCCTCATCGATAAGATGAGAGAGGAAGTGGTAGTTTTTTATTTTTTCGATTTGCCTTTGAATTGGGGCAGATAATTGAAATGTGGGATTGGCCTGAGTCTGGTGTCGGTTCTGGCAGATTATAAGGGGTGCTGAAATGGCTATTGATACGTCGACAACAACTACGCAAATTGCAGCGCTGACAACGGTTGAAGTTGTAGCTTTGACTACAGCCGAGATGGCAGCATTGACGGTTAACCAATTGCGTGCGTTTACCACGACTCAGGTGGCTGTTTTTGAAACGACCGATCTGGCGGCGATCAGTTCTTCGTTGATCTCCAGTCTGACGACGGTACAAATCCCCGCGTTGAACACCCTTCAGGTGACTGCGCTGACTACGGCGCAGGCGAAGGCGCTGAGTGCTGCTCAGATCGGCGCCTTGACCACGACTCAGGTAGCTGCGCTGGAAACGAGCGATGTGGCTGCGTTGAGCCTTTCCGGCTTGACGACGAGCCAGATTACCGCGCTGACGGCTAACCAAGTGGTCGCATTGACCACCGCCCAAGCGGCGGCGTTGACTGCAGCCCAGTTGCAGCAGTTGACCACGGCTCAATTGGCGGCGATGGCAACGGACGATCTGGCCGAATTGACGGTCACCCAAATTGGTGCGCTGACGACCACCCAGATTGTTGCGCTGCCTGTCGGCAGCACGGCAGCTTTGACGACCAAGCAGGTCGCTGCGCTGGCGACCAGCCAGCTTGCTGTACTGACGACTGCCCAGATGGTCGCGCTGACCACGGCGCAGGTGGAGGCCTTGACTGCAACCCAGTTGAAGGGGTTGACTACTGCTCAGTTGGTAGCGATGCAAACAACCGACGTGGCCGCGCTGGACATTGCCGGGTTGACCACGACGCAGATCGTTGCGTTGCTGACCGCTCAGGTGGAGGCCTTTACGACGGCGCAGGCGAAGGCGCTGAGCGTGGCCCAGATCCAGGAGTTGACCACCTCGCAGCTGGATGCGCTGGAAACGGCCGATGTGGCCGAAATGAGTGTTTCTGCTCTGAAGACGACGCAGATCGGCGCGATGAAAACCACACAAGTGGTGGCGTTGACGACGGCTCAAATAGCGACGCTGACAGCAACCCAGATGCAGGCGCTGACGACGTCCCAAGTGGCCGCGATGGCAACGGATGACTTGGTGGTACTGAGCGCCACCCAGATCGGCGCATTGACTACCACTCAGATTGTCGCGCTGCCGACGGCCAGCACCGCGGTGCTGACGACCAAGCAGGCTACAGCGCTGACGACCAAGCAGATCGCCGCGTTGACCACCGCACAGGTTGTGGCGTTGACCACGGCGCAGGTAGCAGCGCTGAGCGCCAGCCAAGAGAAGGGTTTGACCACTGCTCAGATTGTGGTGATGGAAACTACCGATGTGGCTGCGCTGAACGCCACCGGTTTGACGACGAAGCAGATCGCTGCGCTGACGACCACTCAGGTGACTGCACTGACTACGGCGCAGGCAAAGGCGCTAAGTGCGACCCAGATCAAGGCGTTGACCACAGCCCAAGCGGCTGTGCTGGAGTCGGTCGATGTGGCGCAGTTGACGGTTTCCGGGTTGACGACATCGCAGATCGCTGCCTTGGCTACCGACCAGGTGAATGCGTTGACGACGACGCAGTTTGTGTCGCTGACGGCAAGCCAGATACAGGCGATGACCACGTCCCATGTGGCGGCGCTGGCAACAGATGACTTGGTGGTGTTGAGTGCCACCCAGGTTGGCGCATTGACGACCTCCCAGGTTGCTGCGTTGACGGTAGGCAATACTGCGGTGCTGACGACCAAGCAGGCCGCTGCGCTGACGACCAAGCAGATCGCTGCACTGACTACCGCTCAGGTCGTAGCGCTGACCACGGCACAGACGGCGGCGCTAAGTGCAAGCCAGATCAAAGGGTTGACCACCGCCCAGATTGAGGTGCTGGAAACCACCGACGTGGCCGTGCTGAATGCCACCGGTTTGACGACGGCACAGATCGGCGCGCTGACGACCACTCAGGTGACTGCACTGACTACGGCGCAGGCGAAGGCGCTGAACGCGACCCAGGTCAAGGGTTTGACGACCACTCAGGTGGCTGCGCTGGAAGTGGCCGATGTGGCCGTGTTGAGCGTTTACGGGCTGACGACGACGCAAATTGGCGCCATGCTTACCACGCAGGTGAATGCGCTGACGACGACTCAGATGGCGGCGCTGACGGCAACCCAAGTGCAGGGGATGACTACGGCACAGACAGCGGCGCTGACAACGGCTGACCTGACCTTGTTGAGCATCACCCAGATTGGCGCGCTGACGACCTCCCAGGTTGCCGGCCTGCCCACTGGTAGTGCGGCAGCGCTGACAACCAAGCAAATCGCTGCGTTGACGACCAAGCAGATCGCCGCGCTGACAACGGCTCAGGCTGTTGCGCTGACCACGGCGCAGGCGGCTGTGCTGAGTGCCAGTCAGACCAAAGGGTTGACCACAGCCCAAGTGGTGGTGATGGAGACCACGGACGTGGCGGCGCTGAACGTCACGGGTCTGACCACGATACAGATCGGTGCGTTGCTGACCGCTCAGGTGGAAGCCTTTACGACGGCACAGGCGAAGGCGCTGAGCGCGACCCAGATCAAGGGGCTGACCACCGATCAGGTGGCGGCGATGGAAGCCGCCGATGTGGCGGCATTGAGCGTTTACGGCCTGACGACGACGCAACTCGGCGCGATGAAAACCACTCAGGTGGTTGCGCTGTCAACGGCTCAGATCACCGCGTTGACCGCGACACAGATCCAGGCAATGACCACGGCCCAGGTGGCGGGAATGGCAACGGATGACCTGGTGGTGTTGAGTGCTACCCAGATCGGGGCATTGACGACCTCCCAGGTCGCAGGGCTGTCGCCTGCCAATACGGCAATACTGACAACCAAGCAGGCCGTTGCGTTGACGACCAAGCAGATCGCTGCGCTGACGACCGCTCAGGCCGTTGCGCTGACCACGGCGCAGGCGGCGGCGCTGGGTGCCAGCCAGTTGAAGGGGTTGACCACCGCCCAGTTGGTGGTGATGGAGACTACCGACGTGGCGGCGTTGAATATCACCGGGCTGACCACGACGCAGATCGGTGCGTTGCTGACCACCCAGGTGGAGGCTTTCACAACGGCGCAGGCGAAAGCGCTGAGCGTTTCCCAGATCAAGGGGTTGACCACCGATCAGGTGGCTGCGATGGAGGCGGCCGATGTGGCTGAGTTGAGCGTTTCCGGGCTGACATCGACGCAGCTTGGCGCCATGAAAACCACGCAAGTGGTAGCTTTGAAGACCGCTCAAATAACCGCGCTGACCGCCACCCAGATCAAGGGGCTGAGCGGCAATCAAGTGGCGGCAATGGCAACGGACGATCTGGTCGTGATGAGCGCCAGCCAGATCGGCGCGCTGACGACTGCCCAGGTTGCCGCGCTGAATGCGGCTAGCACGGCGGTGCTGACGACCAAGCAGATCGTAGCGCTGAACACCAGCCAAGTCGGCGCACTGACGACCGTTCAGGTTATCGCGCTGACTACTGCGCAAGCAGCGGCGCTGAGCGCGACACAGATCAAGGGGTTGAGCACCACCCAGTTGATCGAGATGCAGACAAGCGATGTGGCGGCGCTGAGCATCGGCGGGCTGACGACGACGCAGCTCGGCGCCCTGCTCACCACCCAGGTGGAGGCCTTTACGACGGTGCAGGTTAAGGCACTGACCGCGACACAGATCAAGGGGTTGACGACCGATCAGGTGGATGCGCTGGAAACGACCGATGTGGCTGTGCTGGATGCAACTCAGCTGGTCGCGCTGACGACCAGCCAGATTGCCGTGTTGAAGGGCACCCAGTTGGCTGCGCTTACAACTGGTCAGATGAATGCCCTGAAGACAACCCAGCTGGCAGTGCTGAGCACCGATCAGGTAGTGGCTTTGACGACGGTGCAAATGGCCGGCTTGTCCGCGCTGCAGGTTCGTGGACTGACTACCAATCAGATTGCCGTGTTGCAAACGAGTGATTTGGCGGTGCTGAGCGCAGCCCAGGTTACTGGGCTGACAACCGGCCAGATCGGGGCGCTGACCACGGTCCAGATGGGCGGGCTGGGAGATCAGCAGCTCGTTGCGCTGGATTCCAAGCAGGTGGCAGCTTTGTCGACCTCGCAACTTGCCTCGCTGACAACGGCTCAGACTTATTCCCTGGGGATCGGCGCTTATGAGCCGGGTGGCGCAGTGAATACCGCGCCATCGGTGGCCCTGAATACGGTTCAATTGGCGGTTTTGAATACGGCGCAGGTTGCGGCGATGCAAGGCGGCGAGGCGATTGCGACGCAAATGGCGGTAGTCGCTGCGAAGACAACGACTGAGCTCGCGGCGCTGGAGATGATACTCCTGTCGACCTACGAGATTTCCGCACTGAAGGCTACGCAGATCACTGCGTTGACGACCACGCAAATTGCGAACCTGAACGATAATGGCAAGGGGCAGTTGCAGGCGCTGAATTCTACCCAGATTGCGGGCCTTACGACCAGGCAGGTGGCTGCTTTGGAAGTCAATGATGTCGGCGCATTGGGGACCGAGCAGATCGCGAACTTCAAGAATACCCAGATCGCTGCATTTACGACCAGCCAGATCGCCGCGCTGACAGAGCTGCAAGTGCAAGCGATGCCTTTGCAGCAATTGGCGGCGTTGACGACAGTGCAAGTGGCGGCGTTGGAGCTGACGGATGTTGGAGCGCTGACGACAGGTCAGATAGTAGCGCTCAAAACGGCCCAGCTTGGTGCGCTGAGTACGGATCAAATCGTTGCCCTGACCTCGGTGCAGGTGACGGCGCTCACGAGCCAGCAGCTCGTTGCTTTGACAACGAATCAACTTTCCGCTGTGGAATTGACCGATCTGGTTGCGATGAATACGGTACAGGTTGCCGCGTTCCGCACGACCCAGGTGTCTGCGCTGACTGCGGAGCAAATCCAGGGATTGACCAGCGCTCAGGTGGGGGCGCTGACGAATGCGCAACTCGGTGCGCTGACGACCTCTCAGCTTGCTGCGATGGAAACGACCGACTTGAAGGTTCTGGGAACCGCGCAATTGACTGCGCTCAAAACGACCCAGATTTCGGCGCTTACAACCGACCAGACCTCGGTCCTGACCTCGGTCCAGTTGATGGCGCTTACGACTGCTCAGGTTGGGGTCTTGAGGACCGATCAGATTGCCTCCTTCGGTACAGAGCAGATCGTTGTCTTGAAGACGACGCAGCTGGTCGTACTGTCGACAAGCCAGATCGCAGCCTTGAGTGCGGCGGACGTAGCCGTGTTGACGACAACGCAGGTTGGCAGTCTCAAGACCACCCAAGTGGCGGCGTTGACAACGGATCAGCTGGTTGCCTTGACTTCTGTCCAGGTGGCGGCATTGACATCGACTCAGCTGGGTGTGCTGGGCGGCAATATTCTCAGCCTGGGCGTAGAAGGGCTTGGTACCTCGCAGATTGCCAGTCTGAACACGGCGCAGCTGGTTGCGTTGACTACGAGCGATATTCTCGCGATGAACACGTCGCAGATCCAGGCGATCTCCGCCAGTCGGATAAGCGCGTTAACAACGGCGCAGATCGCGGCGATGGCGACCGAACAGGTCGCCGCCATCTCGGCCGCCCAGTTGATATCGCTGACGACGAAGCAGATTGTCGCGATGGAAACGACGGACGTCGCGGTGTTGACTGCCGCTCAAATTTCGACGATCAGAACGACCCAGATAGCCGCACTTACACCGGCTCAGGTGGTCGCACTGACGACCGGCCAGATTGCCGCCCTGACCAATGCGCAGGTCGGAGCCCTTAATACCAATCAGCTGGCTGTGCTGGAGAGCGGGGATATCGCGGTGCTGTCGACCAGTGCGATCAACGCATTGACGACGACGCAATTGAGCGTCGGCTTCACCACGGTGCAAATCAGTGCGCTATCGAGTGCGCAGATTGCGGCGATCACTGCCAGCCGTATCACGGCGCTGACGACGGATCAGTTCAAGGTATTGAGCACGGCTCAAATCGAGGGGTTGACGGCGACGCAGGCATCGCTCCTGACGACGGCGCAGCTCGATGTATTGAGCGCAACGGTGATGCCGGCATTGACCACCGCTCAGGTCGCTGCCCTTAAGACCACGCAGATTGTTGCATTGACATCCACCCAGGTTGCCGCGATGGAAACCACGGATGTGGCGGCGCTGACGGTTGCTCAGATCATGTCTTTGACAACGACTCAGATACAAGGGCTCTCGACAGCCCAGATCGTTGCACTGACTACGGCGCAGGCGCGCGTGATGAGGACCAACCAGATCGGGATGCTTTCCACCGATCAGCTTGCTGTCTTGGAGACCGCCGACTTGGCTATTCTGACTGCGAGCCAGATTGCTTCGTTGAAGACGACGCAAGTCGTTGCGCTCACTACGGCTCAAATCGAGGCCTTGTCCCAGGTTCAGGCGTTGAGCCTGACGACAAGCCAGCTCGCAGAACTGTTGACAACGCAGGTCGCCGCGCTGGAAACAACGGATATGATCGTCCTGAAAACCGGCCAAGTAGCTGCGTTCTCGTCCACACAATTGGCCGCGATGACCACCAGCCAGCTCGCTGGACTGACGGTCAAACACATGGAGGCGCTGACTACCACGCAACTGGCTGGCATGACGACGGCACAAGTCGCAGCGCTCAACACCGCCCAACTGGTGGCGCTGGCGACGACGCAGTTCATGCCGCTGGGTACAACGCAGTCCGCCCCGCTGAGCACCGCCCAACTCGCAGCACTGACGACCAGCCAGATAGAGGTTTTGAGAACCGTACAATTGGCTCAGTTGTCGACAGGCCACATCGTAGCGCTGACTACCGCTCAGGTAGATGCATTGACGACCACACAGGTGTCCAGTTTGACGACCAAGCAAGTGGTGGGTTTAAGCACCGACCAATTGCAGGTTCTGGGAGCATCGGGTCTGCTGGTGATGAAGACGGCTCAAGTTGCAGCCATGACGACAGATCAAGTGTCGAGCCTGACGACGGCACAAGTGGTGGGATTGACCACCGCCCAGGCTGCGGCGATGACACCGACGCAGATCGCCGGCTTGACTACGACCCAGCTCATCAATCTTGAAACGCGAGATCTGGTTGTAATGACGACGGCTCAGGTCGCGGCACTGACGACGAATCAGATAACGACGCTGACGACGGCGCAGGTGAAGGCCTTGATTACAAGCCAGGCCGCCGCATTGACGACTGCACAGATCGCCCTGTTGACGACGACGCAACTCGGCCAGCTCGAGACGACCGATCTGGTCGCAATGAGCACCACGCAGGTCAGGGCTTTGACATCGGATCAGGTCCCATTCCTGAGTGCGGATCAGGTGGCGGGCCTGACTACGTCTCAAGTTGCAGCCATGACGACGAATCAGGTGTCGAATTTGACGACGGCGCAGGTAGTGGGCTTGACCACTGCCCAGGTGGTGGCACTGACGACGACGCAAGTCGCCGGCTTGACTACCATGCAGCTCGCCAACCTCGAAGCGACCGATCAGGTCGAGTTGACGACGGCCCAGATTGCGGCGGTGACGACGGTACAGATCACGGCGCTGACGACGGCGCAGGTGAAGGCCTTGACCACGACCCAGGCCGGCGCATTGACGACAGCACAGATTGCCCTGTTGACGGCGACGCAACTCGGCCAGCTTGAAACGACCGATCTGGTTGCAATGAGCACCGTACAAGTAAGGGCCTTGACGGCGACTCAGGTTTCGACCCTGTCCACGTTGCAGGTGTCGAGCTTGGGGACTGCGCAAATTGCAGCGCTTACCACGGCTCAAGTGGCCGCATTGACGACATCGCAGTTCGCTCCTCAGAGCACTGCGGTGGTTGTGGCGCCGCTCAGCACGGCCCAGATCGCGGCGTTGACCGAGACGCAGATCGTCGCATTGACGGGGGCGCAGATCGCCCGGTTGGCCACGACCTACATCGAGGCATTGACCACGGCTCAGGTCGCGGCAATGACAACGGCGCAAGTGTCCGCTATGACAACCGTGCAGATGCCGGCGTTTACGACCGCCCAGATCGCCGCGATGACGACCAACCAGGTGAGTACGTTGACGGATCCGGAGATCGTTGCGTTGACCACTGCACAAACGGCCGTGTTGACCACGGCACAAGTCACCAGCCTGACCAGACTGCAGTTGTGGGCGATGGAAACCACCGATCTGGCTGTTATGACGACAGCACAAATCGAGTCGATGACGACGGATCAGATATCGAACCTGCAGGATTATCAGATATCGTCGCTGACGACGACGCAGACGGCAGCATTGACGACGGATCAGATCATCAATCTGTCGGTCTATGTGCAAACGCCGGCGCTTACGACCGCTCAGTTGTCGGCGATGAAGACATCGCAGATCAGTGCGATGACGACGGACCAGATTCGTAACCTGACCAGCGTTCAGATCGGTGGCTTGACGACTGCCCAGGTTGTGGCGATGACTACCGGTCAGGTGGGCGTGTTGTCATTCGATGCGATCGCTGGGCTGACGACCAAGCAAGTGCAGGTGTTGACGACTCCGCAAATCCAGATGCTGACGGCAACGCAGATATATGCGCTGGAAACCGTCGACGTGGCAGCACTGACGACGGCACAGGTGACGGCTTTGACTACCGTCCAGTTCGCCACGTTGCTGGATACACAGATTGCCGCACTGACGACGACACAGGCCGCCGCGTTGACTAACAGCCAAATTAGTGTCCTGACGGCAGCACAGGTATTCGGGCTGGAGACCTCCGACCTGGCCGTGCTCAGCACTAGCCAAATGGTGGCGATGGCATCGGCGCGAGTGCGTATGCTTAACACGCAACAGGTTGCAAGCCTGACCACATCCCAGGTTGCGGCACTGACTACGGATCAGGTGCTCAATATGCTGCCGGATCAGTTGGCAGCCTTGACCACGAATCAGGCATCGGTGTTGACCGGAGCCCAGGTCAAGGAACTGAGCTTTGCCCAGATGATATCGATGGAGACCAGCGATCTGGCGGTGTTGTCCACGGATGCAATCCAGAACCTGAGGACGACCCAGATTTCCCAGCTTTCGGATCCGCAAATCGGGGCGTTGACTACGAAGCAGTTTGCCAGCCTGAAAACGACACAGATCACGAGCCTGACGATTCAACAGGTGCCGGTGATAGAAACGCGCGATCTGGCGGTGTTGAGCGACGCACAGCTGCAGTCCATGACCACCAACCAGATCAAGAATCTGACCACCAGCCAGATTAAAGGGTTGAGGGATACGCAAGTCATGGCGCTGACCACCAATCAATTCCAGCAATTGACCGTGGAGCATGTGGCCGTGTTGTCCACTGCACAAGTGGAGATGCTGACTACCCTGCAAATCGAGGCGTTGACACTCAGCCAGGTGACAACGCTGTCGACTACGCAAGTTCAGGCGCTAACGCCATTCCAGGCCGCTGCGCTGGAAACCCGCGATCTGGTCGTGATGGATACCGCGCAAATTGCGGCAGTGACGACCAGCCAGATCGGCAACATGACTTCGACGCAGCTTGCAACGCTGACGCTTTCGCAGGTGCCAGTGCTTACGGCGGCACAATTGCAGCGGCTGAATGCGGAGCAGGTGGCGGGGCTGACTGCGAATCAGGTGATGTCGCTGACGACGACGCAGGTGACGAATCTCACGGCCTCTCAGATTACCTATATCGAGACGACGGATCTCGCGGCGATGACTACGGCTCAAATAGCCGCATTGACCACGGAACAGGTGGACAGGCTGACTCCGAGTCAGATATCCGCGTTGACGGCGATACAGGCACCTAGCCTGAAGACCACGCAGATTCAGGTATTGGGAGCCGTTCAGGTGATGGCGCTGGAAACGTCGGATCTGGTGGTCATGACCACAGCCCAGATTGCCGCACTCACGGAGACTCAGGTTCCGTACCTGACCTCGACGCAGGTGGCGAGCCTGCTGACCACGCAGATTCAGGTCCTGACGACGGCCCAGATCGCGAAGTTGACCGTTGACCATGTATCGGGACTGACAACTGCGCAAGTCGCTTCCTTGACGACCAACCAGATCCCGGGACTTACCGAGACCCAGATGTTGTTCATCGAGACCAGGGATGTGGCGGTGATGAGTACGGCCCAAGTGGCGGCACTGTCGACGGCGCAATTCGTCAAGTTGCAGGATACGCAGATTAAGGCGCTGACCACCGCTCAGGTTCAGGCGTTGCCGACGGGGCACCTGACAAGCATGGGCGTGGTTCAATTGATGGCGTTGGAAACGCAAGACCTGGTGGTGATGACGACCGACCAGATCGCAGCATTGACTACGAATCAGGTCAAGTATCTGACGACGACCCAGATTCCGACCCTGTTGACCACGCAAGTCCAGGCGCTGACCAGCACCCAGGTTCCGACGATGTTCGTGGATCAGATCATGGCCTTGTCTAGCGCTCAGGCCGCTGCATTGACTTCGACGCAGCTGCAGGCGTTGACCAATTCGCAGTTGGCCAGCATCGAGACGAACGATCTGGCGGCGATGGGGACGACGCAGCTGAATGCGTTGACCACCACGCAATTCACCAAGCTGACCGATGTACAGATCCAGGCGCTGACGACGGCGCAGGCCGCTGGCCTGTCGGTTGCCAATCTCCAGGCGATGACGGTGCTGCAGCTGCCGTCGATGGAGATCGCAGACCTTCAGGCGCTGACCACCGCACAGGTCAATGCATTGACGACGACCCAAGTGCGCAACCTGACCACCCAGCAGGTGGCGAGCCTGACTACTGCCCAGATCGACGGTTTGTCGACGGCGCAGGTAAACGCCCTGAACTTTGGCGATATCTCGATATTGACCACGGCCCAGGCGGCAGTGTTGACGACGAACCAGATCACTGCATTGAGTGTGGTCAATGTCGTCTCTCTCCAGACGACCGACCTGGCGGTCTTGGCGGCGTCGCAGGTGCAGGCGCTCACGTCGACCCAGTTGAACTGGATGGGTGTGAGTCAGATCATGGCACTGGATGAGGCCAAGCTGTCCACGGCCCAGACGGCACAGCTTGCTGCACTGTATACGCTGAGCGGCGGCTTCTACACCCCGCTGGTGCTCGACTTGAACGGCGACGGCATCAGCACGCTGAGTGTGACGGACGGAGTCCGGTTCGATCTGCTGGCGACGGGCGAGAAGGTGAACACCGGCTGGGCTGCGCCGACCGACGGTCTGCTGGTCAGGGACGTCAACGGCGATGGCGCGATAACCAGCGGTGCCGAGCTGTTCGGCGAGGCGACGGTGTTGGCCGACGGCCAGAAGGCGCAGGATGGTTATCAGGCACTGGCGGCGCTCGACAGCAACGGCGATGGTTCGATCAACAGCGCGGATGAAGCCTACTCCAGCCTGAGTGTGTGGGCGGATGCGAATTCCGATGGCGTCAGCCAGGCGGCCGAACTGAAGTCGCTGGAGGAACTGGGTATCGCCTCTCTGAACCTGAATGCACAGGCGACGTCGCTGAACAGCAACGGCAACTGGGTGGGCCTGACTTCCAGCTTCACGACGGTCGATGGCACGACTCAGGCGATGGCCGACGTATGGTTCAAGGTCGAGGCGAGTGCATCGGTGACGCAGGCGAGCTCGCTGGCGGTCAGTGCCGGTACGCTTGCCGGGGCGCTGGATCAGTTCGCCGCGACAGCCGGTACGGGAACGTTGATGTCCGCGACGGTCAAGGTGCCGGGTGTGAACGACAACACCTTGCTGGGCGGTGCGGTGCAACAGACCTCCGGCAATGGCTGGCTGGGCTCAACCGGTTCGTAGCGCGGGGTGATAATGGTCGGGCGACAGTGTTGCATGCTGTCGCCCGATTGTTTTATCCTGACCATGGTTAATAGATGACGCAGCAAGCCAGTCGGTATCGACTGATTGTGGTCATGCATGTTCGGATCGACACGGACTCCAATGAATCTGAATAATAAGCTGGCTGAAGCCCTCGAGTGCCAGAATCGGGGCGAGGTGGGGATGGCGCATAAGCTCTTCGCCGACATTCTGCGTATCGACCCCGGCAATGGGGTCGCCTTGTATTCTCTGGCATTGATATACCTGAATGCAGGGCGTCATTCGGATGCCTTGCCGCTTACCACGCGCGGGGTCCAGGCCAATCCGGCTTTTGCGCCGTTGTGGTTCATCCATGGGGCCGTGCAGCAAGCCCTGGGCGATAAGCAGGCCGCACTGCAAAGTTACGATATGGCCTTGCAGGTGAAGCCGGACTATCTGGAAGTGTTGACCAACAGCGGTGTGCTGCTGCGCAACATGATGCGCCACAAGGATGCGCTGGAGCGCTTCCAGCGGGTGCTGGCGATCGATCCGAACCATCAGACGGCCCTGGCCAACAGCGGGATTCTGCTGACCGAATTCAAGCAGAGTGAACATGCCATAGCCATGTTCGCCCGTCTGCTGCAGCTTAATCCGGATTACGACTACGGGATGGGGCTGCTGGCCTACGAGCGCTTGCACATCTGCGACTGGACCGATTTCGCCGGGACATCGCAGCGCATCATTGCCGGCATCAGGGCGGGGAAGCGCACGTGCAAGACCCTGGCCCTGATGGCGATGTCGGATTCCGCTAGTGACCATTATCAGGCGGCCCGTTTGTTTTCCAGCCACTACTGTCCGCCGAATGCGACCAGACTATGGAATGGGGAACGCTACCGGCACGACAAGATTCGGCTGGCCTATATCTCCCCCGACCTGCGCGAACATCCGGTCGGCCACCTGACGGCGGGGATATTCGAGCATCATGACAAATCCCGGTTCGAGACCATCGCCATTTCGCTGGGGATAGATGACGGTAGCCGTTTGCGGGCGCGCATGCTGAATGCGTTCGACCGTTTCATCGACGTGCGCGACATGGGTTCGCTGCAGATCGCGCAGATGTTGCGCGACATGGAGATCGACATCCTGGTCGATTTGGGCGGCTATACCTCGGATACCCGCACAGATGTCCTTTCGTTCCGACCGGCACCCGTGCAGGTGAATTATCTGGGATATCCGGGAACGATGGGCGTCGAATATTACGATTACATTCTGGCAGATCCTTTCCTGATTTCTGCCGAGCAGATGCCCTATTACTCGGAGAAGGTCGTATACCTCCCGGACACCTATCTGCCGACGGATGCGAGCGTGCAGATATCCGAGAGCACTCCCACTCGTGCCGAATGCGGCTTGCCTGAAGAAGGGTTCGTGTTCTGCGCCTTCTGTCATGACTACAAGATTAATCCGCCGCTTTTCGATGTGTGGATGCGCTTGCTGGCGCAGGTTCCGGGCAGCGTGCTGTGGCTGGTCTCCCGGAACGAGATTTCGCAGCGTAACCTGTGCCGGGAGGCGGAATTGCGGGGCGTCGCGGCGGAGCGTCTGATCTTCGCTCAGCGCGTGCCGCGGGTCGAGGATCATCTGGCGCGTTACCGTCAGGCGGGACTGTTCCTGGATACACATCCCTATAACGGGCACACGACGACAGCGGATGCGCTCATGGCGGGGTTGCCGGTTCTGACTTACATGGGCGAGGCTTTCCCTTCGAGAGTGGCGGGTAGTCTGTTGCATGCTGTCGGCATGTCTGAAATGATCACTCATAGTCTTCAGGAATATGAGGCCAAGGCTCTGCATATCGCTTCCGACCCCGCTGTACTGAACGAAATAAAGGGACGGCTCGCTGCCAACAAGGCGAATAGCCCGTTATTCGATACGCGGGAATTCTGTCGCAATCTGGAAGCGACATATATCGCCATGTCGCGCCAGGCGGTGCTGGGAACTCAGCTGGATGAACTGAGCGGAAACAAGGGTGGTGTGCTCTAGGCGGCTCAGTCGTTATCGAGCCGTCGGTGTTTCGTACCGGCCATTCGGGATGCATGAAAATCGGTCCGACATGTTTCGGACTAACTCATTGATAGGCTATACATGAAGGCAGTCATTCTTGCAGGGGGGCTGGGATCGCGGATCAGTGAGGAAACTTCGTCTCGCCCCAAGCCCATGGTCGAGATCGGCGGCAAACCCATCCTCTGGCACATCATGAAAATCTATTCCGCTCATGGCGTGAACGACTTCATCATCTGTTGCGGCTACAAGGGCTATGTCATCAAGGAATATTTCGCCAACTATTTCCTGCATATGTCGGACGTGACCATAGACATGGAGCGCAACGCGATGGAGGTCCACCATCGCCATGCCGAACCCTGGCGGGTGACACTGGTGGACACCGGCGAAGACACCATGACCGGCGGACGCCTCAGGCGCGTGGCGGACTACGTCAAGGATGAAGAGGCATTCTGCTTTACCTATGGAGACGGCGTCGGCGACGTGAATATCACCGAGTTGATCGCCTTCCACAAGTCGCAAAGAGTCAAAGCCACGCTGACTGCGACTATCCCGCCGGGCCGCTTCGGTGCATTGGATATGGATGGCAACAAGGTCAACAGCTTCCGCGAAAAGCCTAGGGGTGACGATGCGATGATCAACGGCGGATTCTTCGTGCTGTCGCCCGAGGTCATAGCCTATATCGGCGACGACAAATCGATCTGGGAGCGCGAGCCGCTGGAGCGCCTGGCGGAAGAAGGGAGTCTGGCTGCGTTCCACCACAATGGCTTCTGGCAGCCGATGGACACCCTGCGCGACAAGAACAATCTGGAAGAATTATGGCAATCCGGCAAGGCGCCATGGAAGATATGGGCATGACCGGTTCGTTCTGGCGAGCGAAGAAAGTCTTCCTGACCGGGCACACCGGTTTCAAGGGAAGCTGGCTGAGCCTGTGGCTGCAACAACTGGGTGCGGAGGTGACCGGCTACGCGCTGCAGCCGCCGACCAACCCCAGCCTGTTCGAAGTCGCCAACGTGGCGCAGGGCATGACCTCCATCATCGGCGACATCCGCGACGGCGAAGCGTTGACCCGTGCGATGCGCGCGGCCGCACCGGACATCGTGATCCATATGGCGGCACAACCGCTGGTGCGCCGCTCGTACGTCGATCCGGTCGAGACCTATTCCACCAATGTGATGGGCACGGTGCACCTGCTGGAAGCGGTGCGCCAGACGCCTTCCGTGCGCGCCGTGGTCAACGTCACCAGCGACAAGTGCTACGACAACAAGGAATGGGTGTGGGGTTATCGCGAGGAGGAGGCCATGGGCGGCTTCGATCCCTACAGCAACAGCAAGGGCTGTGCGGAACTGGTGACTGGCGCCTATCGCAATTCCTTCTTCAATCCGGCGAAATACACTGAGCATCGCGTCGCGCTGGCTTCGGCGCGTGCTGGCAATGTTATCGGCGGCGGCGACTGGGCGGAAGATCGCCTGATACCGGACATCCTGCGTGCGATAGCCGAGAACCGTCCGGTGGTGATCCGCAGCCCGCATGCGATCCGTCCCTGGCAGCATGTGCTGGAGCCGCTCTCCGGTTACCTGCTGCTGGCGCAAAAGCTTTGCGAGCAAGGTACAGACTATGCCGAGGGCTGGAACTTCGGGCCGAACGACGAAGATGCGAAGCCGGTGCAGTGGATCGTCGAACGCCTGACTCGGCAGTGGGGCGACGGTGCGAGCTGGCAGCTCGACGAGGGAGACCACCCGCACGAGGCACATTACCTGAAACTGGATTGCTCCAAGGCGAAGATGCGCCTGGACTGGCAGCCGCGCTGGGGGCTGGCGCACACGCTGGAGATGATCGTCGCCTGGCAGCGCGCCAAGCTGAGTCAGGAGGACATGCGCAGCCTTACCCTGAAACAGATAGCACAATACGCACAGCGAGATAGAACATGAGTACCAAGGAACAACTTCGCACCCAGATCGCCGACCTCGTCCAGCAATATGCCGATCTGGCCTATGCGCCCAGCACATTCGAGGCGGGCAAGCATGCCGTGCCGCCATCGGGCAAGGTGATCGGTGCAGCAGAATTGCAGAACATGGTGGAAGCATCACTCGACGGCTGGTTGACCACCGGGCGCTTCAACGATGCCTTCGAGAAGCGCCTGTGCGAATTCCTCGGTGTGAAGCATGCACTCACCACCAACTCGGGTTCCTCGGCCAACCTGCTGGCGTTCTCCGCGCTGACTTCGCATAAGTTGGGCGATCGCGCGATCAAGCCGGGCGACGAGGTCATCTCGGTGGCGGCGGGCTTTCCGACCACGGTGAACCCCATCCTGCAGTTCGGCGCGGTGCCGGTGTTCGTCGACGTGCTGCTGGGCACCTACAACATCGACCCCGCAAAGATAGAGGCGGCGATCAGCCCTAAGACCAAGGCGATCATGCTGGCGCATACGCTGGGCAATCCCTACGACCTCGCTGCCATCACCGCGCTGGCGAAAAAGCACAAGCTGTGGCTGATCGAAGACTGCTGCGACGCACTAGGTTCCACGTACACACTCAGCACTCAGCACTCAGCCCCCAGCACTCAGCACTCGACACTCAGCCCCCAGTCCTCAGCACTCAGCACTCGTTTTGTAGGTACCTTCGGCGACATCGGCACATTGAGTTTCTATCCCGCGCACCACATCACCATGGGCGAGGGCGGCGCGGTGTTCACCAATGACGATCTGCTCAATCAGATCGTCGAATCGTTCCGCGACTGGGGGCGCGACTGCTACTGCCAGCCCGGCAAGGACAACACCTGCGGCAAGCGTTTCTGCCAGAAGCTGGGCGATTTGCCCTATGGCTACGACCACAAGTACACTTATTCGCACCTGGGCTACAACCTCAAGATATCCGACATGCAGGCGGCCTGTGCGCTGGCGCAGATGGATCGCGTGGAAGAATTCATTGCCGCGCGCAAGGCGAATTTCGCCTATCTGAAAGCGGGATTGCAGAGTTGCGAAGAGTTCCTGCTGCTGCCGGAAGCGACGCCGAACAGCGATCCTTCCTGGTTCGGTTTTCCCATCACCATCAAGGCAGCAGCGGGCGTCAATCGCGTCGACTTGCTGCAATACCTCGACCAGCACAAGATAGGCACGCGCCTGTTGTTTGCCGGCAACCTGACGCGTCAGCCCTACATGAAGGGCCGCGAATTCCGCATCTCCGGAGAGCTGACCAACACCGACATTGTGATGAACGACACCTTCTGGATCGGCGTGTATCCGGGACTGAGCCGCGAGATGCTGGACTTTGTGATCGCCAAACTCGAAGCGTTCTTCGGGGTGAACTTCTAGCATGCGCGTCGAGGAAACGCTCATCCCGGGTTGTTGCCAGTTGTTTCCCCAGGTAAGGACGGATGGCCGCGGCCGCTTCGTGAAAACCTTCCACAAGGACATGTTCTCGGCGCATGGCCTGGTCACCGAGTTCGCGGAGGAATACTACTCGGTCTCGCACAAGGGCGTGTTGCGGGGGATGCACTTCCAGACGCCGCCGCACGAACACCTCAAGCTGGTCTACTGCCTGGACGGGCGGGTGCTGGATGCCATGGTCGACCTGCGGGTGGGATCGCCGACCTACAGGCAGGCGGCGACCATCGAGCTGAGTGCGGAGCTGGGGAACATGCTCTATATCCCCCCGGGGATCGCGCATGGCTTCTATGCGTTGACCGACGATGCCATCATGCAATACAAGGTGACGACCATGTACGCGCCGGATAACGATGCGGGGATACGCTGGGATTCCGCGGGCATAGACTGGCCTGACGCCGCACCGCTGGTCTCGGAGCGCGATGCGGGCTTCCCGCACCTCGGAGAATTCGAGAGCCCGTTCGTCTATGCCGGCAAGGCCGGAGGCACAAGGTGATGAAGATCGCCCTGGTGACCGGGAGCACGGGGTTCATCGGCTCCCATCTGATCAACGGTTTGCAGGCCGCAGGCTGGCAGGTGCATGTCATTATCCGAAAGCCGCTGAGTGAGTGTTTGTGGGACAGGACACGGGTGAAAACTCATCATCATGACGGAAGTACGGAGAGCCTAGTCAGCATCATGCGCGAAACCAGCCCCGATGTGGTGTTCCATCTGGCTTCGCTATTCTTGTCCAGCCATCGGGTCGAAGACGTTGTCCCGTTGATGCAATCCAATGTGCAGTTCCCTGCACAACTGCTAGAGGCTATGAATCAGGCGAACTGCGACAAGCTGTTGAATACCGGAACCGCTTGGCAGCATTATCTGGGCATGAGCTATAGTCCGGTCAATTTGTATGCCGCGACAAAGCAGGCATTCGGGACGATTCTGCAATACTATGTTGAGGCTTGCAGATTCCGGGCAATTACACTGGAACTGTTTGACACTTACGGCCCCGGTGATACGCGACGGAAACTGATTCATTTGCTCGATGAGGTCGCCACAACGCGGGAAGTTTTATCCATGTCGCCGGGGGAGCAGAAGATAGACCTAGTGCATGTGGATGATGTGGTCAGGGCTTACCTGATTGCGGCGGAACGACTGTTGGCTGATCAATGCCGTGAACATGAGTGTTACGCAGTATCATCCGGGCAGCCTGTGTGCTTGAAGGAGTTGGTGGCTACTTTCGAGCGTGTGCGAGGCGTTTCGGTGCCGGTGCAGTGGGGTGGGCGCAGCTATCGCGAGCGCGAGGTCATGGAGCCCTGGAGCGGAGGAAAATCCTTGCCCGGCTGGTCGCCGCAGATCAGTCTCGAATCGGGATTGAGCGGTGAATTCTGCCGTAGTTAGATTTATTGTTGTTAGCCTGAAAATGGTTGGGGAAATTGAGTAAAACAAAAAAATTGATATTCAGGCTTAAGGGCGGGCTTGGTAACCAGCTGTTTCAATATGCCTGTGCGGTGCGGTTGGCGCGCGAGTTCGGCGCGGAGCTGTATTTCGATGCATCGATACTGTTGCCGGGCGATGCGATCGGGCGGAAGCTGGAAATCGACCGGATATTCCCCGGCACGGTGAAGCTTGAAAACATCGCGCCATCGATGCCGGTGATACGGGAGGAAGAGGCGGACAAGCTGTCGGCGGCAGTCGCGTCGCAGTTTGCAGCCGGTGTGCAAGCTCTCACGGTGGATGGGTACTTCCAGAACGAGCGCTGTTTCCTTCCCGAAGCTGTCGCCATCAAGACCGATCTGCTCAATTTCAGGAACCAGCGGTTGGCCGGCGGAAGCCTGCCGAGACTGTGCGGACGGGCAGTCGGCCTGCATGTCAGGCGCAGCGATTACCAGCATCTGGGCGTGTGCGCAGACGAGTACTACCTGGAAACCATACGCTGGTTCCACAGAAAATTCGCGGGCGATGTCGAGTTCTTCGTGTTTACCGACGAGCCTTTGTACACGAGCAATATGCTGGGTGCATTGGCCGGCGCGGCGCGGGTGACGGTGGTGAATACCGGCGACCATCTGAGCGATTTCCTGCTGATGTCGACTTGCGACCATTTTGTTGTCGCGAACTCGACCTATTCCTGGTGGGCGGCATATCTGGGAGAAACCTCGAATTCGATCGTGTTCGCACCGTCTGCGCCATGGCTGCTTGGTTCGGAGCTGAATCCGGCGCCGGACAGGTGGGCGCGGGTGGCGGGAGTGGTTTCCAGGAGTTTTTCCTTGCCCGATGTGAAGGACAAGATCAAATGGGCCTATTTCACCGCCGCCTATTACAAATACCAGTCTGCCGCGATCTTGCTGGGGACAAGCGTGATGCAGGCGGATCCGTCCCAGCTGTTTCCATGCCTGGACGATGATGTCGGCGTGCATCCGATCGAGCCGCACTATTTGTATCATCCGGCATGGGCGATCAGGAAGTTGCTGGAGCATCGTATCGAGCAGATATACGATTTCGGTTCGACATTGAATTTTGCGACTCTGGCCTCAGCGGTCAGCAAGGTCGTGTTGCACGACTTCCGGCCGCCGCAAGTGTTCCTGTCCAATCTCGAATGCCGCAGTTGCGATCTGCTGTCGCTTGGATATGAGTCAGATTCATTGCCGGCGGTTTCCTGCATGCACACCATCGAACATATAGGTCTGGGACGCTATGGGGATGCCCTGAATCCTGCGGGCGACCGTATCGCGGTTGCCGAACTGGTGCGGGTGCTGAAGCCGGGCGGGCTGATGTTGTTCGTCGTGCCGGTGGGGCAGTCCAGATTGCAATTTAATGCGCATCGGATATATTCCTTCGAGCAGGTGCAAGCGATGACGCAGCCGCTCGAATTGGTCGAGTACAGTCTTATCCCGGATGATGCGGTTCAGGTGGGGATGGTCGACAATCCTGCGCCAGCCGTGATTAACCAGCAAAAGCACGGTTGCGGCTGCTTTATTTACAGAAAGAAGCTGGCGTAGCCGATGCGTCAGGCAATGGGAGAATAAATGGAGCCAATCGGAATATACAAGCCCGCTGTTCGGCTGGATGGAAAGCACGTGACGCTGGTGATTCCGCCATCCCCCTTTTTGCTCGACGAGCGCGTGTTCGTCAGCCTGGGGGTGTTGCGTGTGGCGGCGGCCCTGGAACAGCGTGGCGCGACAGTCGGGGTGCTGGATCTGTCCGGCGTATCCAATTTCATCGAGGTAGTTCGCGACCATTTGGCCGATGTGACATTGGACTGGATCGGGATTACCTGCACTACGCCTCAATTGCCTTCCGCCGTGAAGATCGCTCGCGCCATTCGCGAGGCTGCTCCGGATTTGCGCATTGTGCTGGGTGGGCCGCATGTGACCCTGACCTACTCGGCGCTGAAGGTCGAGCGCGAAAAACTCAAGGTGGAAAATGGCCGAGGCGCCAAGGCGGCGAAGGTGCTGGAGGATATATTCGACGTGATGGTCTCCGGCGACGGCGAGTTCGCAGCACTGGAGGCTTTCGATCCGAACTGCGGACGAGTCATCGACGGGGATGATGCCAAGGGCGGCATGTTCATGAGCAACGCGCAGTATGAGGCGCTGCCGATGCCCGCGCGTCACTTGGTTGATTTGCCGAGCTACAGCTATCAGATCGAGGGATTTCCCGCGACCAGCCTGATCGCCCAGCTGGGATGCCCGTTCCATTGCGGGTTCTGCGGGGGGCGCAATTCGCGCAGTCTGCGGGTGATCCGCAATCGCAGCGTGGCATCTATCGTCGGCGAGATACGCATGTTGCATCAGCGCTATGGCTATACCGGCTTCATGTTCTATGACGATGAACTGAATGTCAGCAAATCATTCGTCGAGTTGATGAATGCGATACATGAGTTGCAGGTCGAACTCGGGACGGAATTCAGATTGCGCGGTTTCATCAAGTCGGAGCTGTTCACCGATGAACAGGCCGAGGCGATGTATCGCGCTGGCTTCCGCTGGGTGCTTTGCGGCTTCGAGGCGGCGAACCCTCGCATCCTCGAGAATATCGACAAGATCGCCACCATCGAAGACAACACGCACGCAGTCGAATTTGCGAAGAAGCATGGTCTCAAGGTGAAGGCCTTAATGTCGGTCGGGCATCCAGGGGAAAGCGAACAATCCATACTCGATGTGCGTGACTGGCTGATCGCATGCAAGGTGGACGACTTCGATTGTACGGTGATCACAACATATCCCGGCACGCCATACTACGACTTGGCCGTGCCGGATCCCGACAAGCCTGGAATCTGGACATATACCCACAAGAAGACCGGCGACCGTCTGCATGCGTATGAGCTGGATTACACCGAGACGCCGGACTACTATAAGGGAGATCCCAATGGCGGATACAAGTCTTATGTGTACACCGATCATTTGTCTGCAGAACGGATAGTGGCTTTGCGCGATCAGGTTGAAAAAGAGGTGCGTGCCGCTTTGTCCATCCCCTTCTACGATGCGAAATCCGCAATCCGGTATGAACACTCCATGGGGCAGGGGCTGCCGCAATCGCTTTATCGCGAATCGGTTCCGGCACAAACATGAGTACTTCCGAAATCACGGCATGTTTCAATCAGCTTCCCGGCGCGGCATTTCCTGCGGGCATGATGGAGCAGACGGTTCAGCTCTATCAGCACGATGCATTCTTTCATCTGGCGCTTGCAAAAAATCGGCGGCGCAAACATCTGCAAGAACTGTTCGCCAGCGTGCGTCCGGAAAAGGTCTGGATCAGCCACAACCTGAGGCATCTGGCGCCCAGGGGAGCGGGCTTGCCATGCAGCTATCTGGAGCGCGGCTATTTCTCGCCCCAGCGTGCGGAGATTGCGGCCGGGCAGTTGGGGCGCAGCATCGTCATCGTCAACAACAACGACCTGCATCAGGGCGGGGACCCTGCCGGTTTTGTGGCGGTTTTCAATGCCTGCCCGGAGACGATATTCATCGTCTGGGACTGGGACAACCATCACTGGCTGGGGCTGAGCGTGCCGCTGGCGGCGCACAGCGATCTGTATGCGCCTACCCACCACGAGAATCATTTCCTGCTGTCGCGTTATGCGGTCAACATCACCGATTCCGTTGCGGCCGGCGTGGCGCAGTGGACCACGGGATTCCTCGAACAGCATCGCAGCGAGATCGTTGCGGCGGCAAGATCGGACCAGCCGCTCGGAAAGCATATTCCCTACGGGTCGTTCCAGTATCGGAACCGCGTGGTCGCGACCCTGTCGCCGCACTTCGGCAGCATAGGTTTCAGCAGCCACCAGTTCCACGAGATGACCGAGTTGCAGAAGATGCAGGAATGGGCCGCGCACAAGTCGCACTGGATCGTGCCGGTGCTGAACGACATCCCCATCCGGGTGTTCGACGCGCTGGTGACGGGAGGCATCCCGCTGATCCCGGATACGTTGCGTTTCACGCACTGGCTGGCGGATGCGCATCGCGACGACGTCCTGTATTACGCTGCCGACGATATCGTCCAGCCGGGTGCATTGGTGCAGCGGGCATGCGAATTGTTTGATCGGCACGGGGAGAGTGGGATAATCCGCCGCCACGAATATGCGATGGACAGGCATCATGGCGATGTGAGGCTGGCGAGCATGCTCGATGCCGCGGCCAGTCTGTATGGGTTTCTCTGGCGTGAATGATGCCTCGCTGCAGCGGGAGGTAGCAGGTTTTGTGGTTTAAGGGGGAATGATGGAACGAGTTCTGATTACCGGTGGTGCAGGCTTTCTGGGCAGCCATTTGTGCGATCGTCTGGTGGCTGCAGGGCAGGATGTCGTGTGCGTGGATAATTTCTTTACCGGTAGCAAGAAGAATGTCCTGCATCTGATAGGCAAGCCGAATTTCGAACTGATACGGCACGATGTGACCTTGCCGCTGTATGTCGAAGTCGATCGCATCTATAACCTCGCCTGTCCGGCGAGCCCGATCCACTACCAGCATGATCCGGTGCAGACGACCAAGATTAGCGTGCACGGTGCAATCAACATGCTGGGCCTGGCCAAACGCGTGGGCGCGCGCATCCTGCAGGCTTCGACCAGCGAGGTCTACGGTGATCCGGAAATACACCCCCAGCCGGAGGGCTATCTGGGGCGCGTCAATCCCATCGGCATCCGTTCATGCTACGACGAAGGCAAGCGTTGCGCCGAGACGCTGTTCTTCGATTACTGGCGGCAGTACAACGTCGACATCAAGGTCGTTCGGCTGTTCAATACCTACGGCCCGCGTATGCACCCGAACGATGGTCGGGTGGTGAGTAACTTTATCGTCCAGGCGCTCAGGAACGAGCCGCTCACCATGTACGGGGACGGTTCGCAGACCCGCAGTTTCTGTTACGTGGATGACTTGCTCGACGGCATGATGCGCATGATGGACACCCCCAAGGGCGTGACAGGGCCAATCAATCTGGGCAACCCGGGCGAGTTCTCCATGATCGAACTTGCGGAAAAGATATTGAAACTTACCGGTTCGAAGTCGCATATCGAATATAAGCCGTTGCCGCAGGACGACCCTCGTCAGCGCCAGCCGGACATTTCGCTCGCCAAGGATAAGCTCGCCTGGGAGCCCAAGATTAATCTGGAAGATGGCCTGAAAGAGACCATCGCCTACTTCAGGACGATACTGGACTGAGATTCGGGATAGAGATATGCGTTACCCCATTACGATAGTCGCGATCGACACCGATCCTACCTCACATGAACTGACCCGTTTCGCGGTCAAGCAGTCGCTGCTTGGCCTCGATGTCGAGGGAGTTCTGTTTTTCGGCGGCAAGCCGTTGGGACTGGGCGAAAGGTTCGTCGAGACCCAGCGTTTCGACTCGATGGATAGCTACAGCGAATTCGTGCTGAAATGCATGTGGCCCTTCGTTTCGACCGAATATATCCTGATCGTGCACTGGGACGGGTTTATCGCCAATCCGGAACGGTGGCAGCCGGAGTTCCTCAAGTACGACTACATCGGTGCGCCCTGGGTATGGGCCGAGGACGAGTTCAAGGTTGGCAACGGTGGATTCTGCCTGCGGAGCAGAAAGCTGCTGAACGCATGCAAGGATGTGAAGATACGCCGGGCCCCCGAGATCCCTTTCGGCGGCATCGAAGATATTGTCATTTGTCGCATGTACCGGAATTATCTGGAAGAGCAGGGGCTGCGTTTTGCGCCGGTGGATCTGGCCTCGCAATTTTCTTTCGAGACTGGACAGATCGTCGGCCAGCCATTCGGTTTTCATGGCCCGGCAAACATGCCCATTTTCGTTCCGGAGAAGTATCTGCTTGAGTTGGCGCCCGCTTTGAAGAACAAGATCAAGCCCGGCCCCATCCTGGATTTGTTCAAGGCACATTGCCAGCTCAAGAACTATCAGGATCTCCTGGCGGTGATGAGCACCGATACGGCCGCCTGACCGGACTGAACGCCAAACTTCATATATGAGCTAAATGGAAAAACAGTTTCCCCATACCGCCATCCAGTGTCTGACCGCGATCGCCCAGCATCACCGCATGCCAGTCAATCCGGATCGCTTGATCCATGAATATGCTCTGGAGGCGGAGGAGCCCGGTGAGGCGCTGTTGCTGCGAATCGCCGGGGATATCGGATTCAAGGCAAAGCTGGCCCAATTCACATGGGATGAGTTGCATGCGCAACAGGGGGTCTTCCCTATTCTGGCGCGCCTCAATAACGGCAACAGCGTGATCGTGGTGGGGGCGCTGGAAGGCGACCGGCTGGCGATCCTCGACCCACTGGAGAATATGGGGGCGGTGCTGACGCTGACCCGCGATCAGTTTGCCACGCGCTGGCAAGGTCATGTGCTGTTGTTGAAGCGCATGACGAGCATGACGGATGCCAATCAGCCGTTCGGTTTGCGTTGGTTTATTCCGGAGATACTGCGCCAGAAGATCGCCTTTCGCGATATCGCCATTGCCGCCATCATCTTGCAGGTGCTGGCGTTGTCCTCGCCGATTTTCTTCCAGCTGGTGATCGACAAGGTGCTGGTCCACCAGAGTTCGTCGACGCTATGGGTGCTCGGCGTCGGCATTCTGATCGCGATGATCTTCGAGTCTATATTCGGCTACTTGCGTCAAATATTGTTGCTGGCTGCGACCAACAAGATCGATATCCGCCTGACATGCCGGACGTTCAGTCACCTGTTGTCGTTGCCGATCGACTATTTCGAAACGCACTCGGCTGGTGTGATCGTGCGCCATGTGCAGCAACTGGAGAGCATCCGCAACTTCCTGACCGGCAGACTGTTCTTCACGGCGCTGGACACGGTCGGGTTGCTGATTTTCCTGCCTATCCTGTTCTACTACTCATTCAAACTGGCGCTGATCGTGCTGGCGTTCGCCATTGTCATTGCCGCCGTCATCGCGGCGCTGTTGCCCACGTTCCGCCGGCGTCTGGATGCGCTTTATTCCGCGGAGGGCAAGCGCCAGGCATTGCTGGTGGAAACCATCCATGGCATGCGCACCGTGAAGGCCTTGGCGATAGAGCCCAAGCAGCGGCGCACCTGGGAGCAATCGTCGGCGGCGGCGATCAATGCGCATTATCACGTCGGCCATCTGGGGATCACCGGAGGTTCGCTGACCAGCTTCCTGGAAAAGATATTGCCGGTAGTGGTCATCGTGATCGGCGCGCAGGATGTGTTCGATCAGACCATGACGGTCGGTGCGCTGATCGCGTTTCAGATGATCTCCGGGCGCGTGGTTTCCCCGCTGACCCAGATCGTCGGCCTGATCAACGAATACCAGCAGACGGCCCTGTCGGTGCGCATGCTCGGCGAGATCATGAACCGCCCGCCCGAGGGGCGTATCGGCGCGGGCGGTTTGCGCTCGACCCTGAACGGCGAGATCGTCTTCGACAATGTGACGTTCCGTTATCCCGGCGCGACCACTTCCGCGCTCGACCGCGCCAGCTTCAAGATTCCTGCGGGAGCCGTGGTCGGCATCGTCGGGCGTAGCGGTTCCGGCAAGACCACGCTGACCAAGCTGATACAGGGGCTCTATCCGGTGCAGGAAGGGGTGGTGCGTTTCGACGGCGTCGATGCGCGCGAGATCGACCTTGCCCATTTGCGCAAGCAGATCGGCGTGGTGCTGCAGGAGAATTTCCTGTTCCGCGGCACGGTGCGCGAGAACATCTCCATGACCAGGCCGGATGCGACCTTCGAGGAAATCGTCGAGGTGGCGCAGGCTGCGGGGGCGGACGAATTCATCGAGAGATTGCCGCAAGGATATGACTCCCTGCTGGAAGAAAATGCCAGCAATCTGAGCGGCGGGCAGAAGCAGCGTCTGTCGATCGCGCGCGCCTTGCTGTCCAAGCCGCGCATCCTGATTCTCGACGAGGCCGCCAGCGCGCTCGATCCGGAAAGCGAGGCGATCTTCATCAATAACCTCTCACGCATCGCGGTCGGCAAGACGGTCGTGATGATCTCGCACCGTCTTTCGACGCTGGTCGATGCCGATGTCATCCTGGTGATGCAGCATGGGCGGTTGATGGATAGCGGTTGCCATGAAGAATTGCTCGAGCGTTGTTCAACTTACCAACAATTATGGAATCAACAGACAAGTCATCTATAGCCTCTGCTGCCGCTAAGAGCCGCGCCGAGGACTCGGTAGCCATCGAATTCCTTCCGGATGCGGACGAGATCGAGCGCCGTCCCTACCCGAGATCGGCACGCATCACGCTGCATCTGCTGGTGGGGGTGGTCGTGGTGTTCCTGTTATGGGCATCGCTCTCCGAGATCGATCTGGTGGTCTCGGCGCGCGGCAAGCTGGTTACGCCGTTGCCGAACATCGTGGTGCAGCCTATGGACACGGCGATCATTCAGAGCATCAATGTCCGTGTCGGGCAGGTGGTGAAGAAAGGCGAGGTGCTGGCGATGCTGGACCCGACCTTCGCACAGGCGGACGAGAGCGAGCTGAGGACAAGGCTGCAAAGCCTGGATACCCAATCCCGGCGGCTGGAGGCGGAGATGGCCGGTCGACGCCTGGCCGACAAACCCGATGCAGGCGGGGACTCCGAGCTGCAGGCCCGGCTGTCGGTGGAACGCGAGGCCAGTTACCGCGCCCAATTGCGCAGCATGGAGGAGGCGATCGCGCGCCTGCGCGCTTCGCTGAACACCAACGAACTGGACCAGCAGGTGCTGGGCGCGCGGGTCAGGGATCTGCGCGAGATCGAGACCATGCAGGAACGGCTGGTGGCGCAGAAGTTCGCCGCCCCGCTCCGTTTGCTGGAGGCGAGGGAGAAGCGCCTTGAGATCGAGCGCGAACAGCAGTTGGCGAAGAGTCGCGAACAGGAGCTTAAGCTCGAACTCGCCGGAGCCGAGTCCGAGAAGACCGCCTTCGTCAAAGGGTGGCGGCAGCGGACCATGGAGGATCTGCTGTCCACTTCGCGCGACCGGGACGCACTGAACGAGCAACTGCAGAAGGCGGACAAACGCCATCGCCTGGTGACGCTGGTGTCGCCGGCGGATGCGGTGGTGCTGGAGATCGCCAAGCTTTCGCAGGGATCGGTGGTCAAGGGGGCGGAGCCGCTGTTCACGCTGGTGCCGCTGGGCGCCGAACTGGAGGCCGAGGTGCAGATCGACTCCATCGATGTCGGCTACATCAGGGTGGGTGACGTGGTGCGGCTGAAGTTCGATGCTTTCCCGTTCCAGCGTCATGGCGCTGTCGATGCGACACTGCGCACCGTGAGCGAGGATGCATTTCGCCGTGATGCCGGGGCCGGACTGGGGCCGGACGCCTATTACCTGAGCCGTATCAGCATGGGTAAGGCGCGCCTGAAAAAGCTGCCGGATCAGGCCCGGTTGTTGCCGGGCATGACACTCTCTGCCGAGATCAAGGTCGGCAGCCGTTCGGTGATCTCTTACTTGCTGTGGCCGCTGACCAAGACGCTGGATGAATCGATCCGGGAGCCCTGACCTTTCCGGTTTCTGAGCCGGAAGTTATTGTGCTCTGGGGGCCGGACGCTTGCCGATCTTGACTTGCAGGGCGGTCGCCGCACCATTGCGCATCAGGTGAATCTGCACTACTTTGCCGGGCGGCAGGTTGGCGACGGTTTCCAGCATGACGCTCCAGCTGTCGATGGCCTTGTCGTCTATCGCGACCAGAATGTCGCCGGTTTTCACGCCGGCGCGTTCCGCCGGGCTGTTGCGTATCACTTCGGTGATCAGCACGCCTTTGGTGTCGCCCAGCTTGAACGACTCGGCCAGTTCTGGCGTGAGTTCCTGCACGCCCGCGCCTATCCAGCCGCGCGTCACCGAGCCATGCTGGATGATCTGCTCCATGGTCTTCTTGGCGGTGCTGGCGGGGATCGCGAAGCCGATGCCGAGCGAGCCGCCGTTCGGCGAATAGATCGCGCTGTTGATACCGATCAGATTGCCGTGGGCATCCACCAGCGCGCCGCCGGAGTTGCCCGGATTGATCGCCGCGTCGGTCTGGATGAAGTTTTCGAAGGTGTTCAGGCCCAGATGGTCGCGCTTGAGCGCGCTGATGATGCCCATCGTGACGGTCTGGCCGACGCCGAAGGGGTTGCCTATCGCCAGCACCATGTCGCCGACCTGCGCCTGTTCCGGATGCCCGAAGGTGATCGCGGGCAGGGCGTCGGGCAGGTCGATCTTGATCACGGCCAGATCGGTTTCCGGATCCGAGCCGATGACATGCGCCTTGGTTGTGCGGCCGTCGGCCAACGCGACTTCGATCTGGTCTGCTGCCTCCACCACATGGTGGTTGGTCAGGATGTAACCGTCCGGGCTGACGATCACGCCCGAGCCGAGGCTGGAGTTGCTTTGCGGTTCGTTGTCGAGCTGGTCGCCGAAGAAGAAACGGAAGCGCGGGTCGTCCATGAACGGGTTGACCGGGGCTTTGACGACGGTGCTGGTAAACACGTTCACTACGGCGGGCATGGCCTTGTGCGCGGCGGTGCTCAGCCCTGCGACCGGCGGCTGCGTCACCTCGGATTGCGGCATGTTTTCGTACAGGGTCACCACGCCGCTGCGCGCGGCATTCGGCAGCAATTCCGGCTTTAGCGTGTGGACGATGAACAGCAACGCCAGCGCAATGGTGACGGTCTGGGTGAACAAAAGCCAGTGTTTACGCATGGTATGATAGTTTCGTTCGCTTCTGGATTAAGGAAAATTCATGCTGCTCAATGAACTGCGCGATTATAACGCAAGCCTGCTGCAAACCGCCTCGTTCAAGGATTACTGCCCGAACGGCGTGCAGGTAGAGGGACGGGCGGAAGTGCGGCGCATCGCGACGGCGGTGACCGCTTCGCAACATGCGCTGGACGAGGCGATTGCCTGGGGTGCGGATGCGATCCTGGTACACCACGGCTACTTCTGGCGCAACGAGGATGCCGCGATCTCCGGCCTCAAGAAACGGCGCATCGCGCAATTGCTGCGCAACGACGTCAGTCTGCTGGCCTATCACCTGCCGCTGGACGCTCACCTGGAACTCGGCAACAACGCGCAACTCGGCAACTTGCTGGGACTGGTGGCGCAGGGCCGTTTCGGTGAGCAGAATATCGCCTGCGTGGGTTCGTTGGCGGAACCCCGGACGCTGACACAATTTACCCAGCAGATCGCGCATGGTTTACAACGCACGCCGCAAGTAATCGGAGAAGGGGCGCGTAGCATACGTCGAGTCGCGTGGTGCAGCGGCGGTGCGCAGGGCTATTTCGAAGCGGCTATAGCGCAGGGGGTAGATGCTTATCTTACCGGGGAAATCTCTGAGCAGAACTATCATCTGGCCCAAGAGAGCGGAGTCGCGTTCATTGCAGCCGGACATCATGCCACCGAACGTTATGGTATTCAGGCGCTGGGTAACCATCTTGGTGCGCAATTCGGGTTGGAACATCGCTATTTCGAGCTAGACAATCCGGTCTAGCGGCGGCAAGTCGGGTAGCTCCAAGGAGGGGCTACGGTTACAGCTTAATCAGTATATTATTATTTGCCGTAATAAAAATCGTTGCGTAACATCCCGTTGTTTGCTGGCAAACAGCCGACGAGAGAGATGGGGACGTTGCGGGCAGCAGTCGCGTTAGTTTTCATCGGGTCGTTTCAGTGGTCTTTTTCAGGGGGAAGCATGAGAATAAAAATGTTGTTGGGCACCGCTGTGTTGGCGTTGTTTTCTTTCAATGCGTTTGCCGTAGATGGTGCCGAGCAGGGAGCGATGAAAGTGTTGGGGCATGGCGAAGTAAGCTTCAAGAGCGATGTGCAGCCGGTTCTGGAGGATCACTGCGTAAGCTGCCATCGACCGGGCGGCAAGGGGCATGCAAAGAGCGGACTGGATCTGACTTCCTACGAGAAGTTGATGAAGGGCACGATATACGGTCCGGTCGTCATTCCCGGGAATAGCGAAGCAAGCACCTTCACCAAGTTGCTGACCGGCACCAACAAGGGACTGAAAATGCCGATGGGCTTGAACGCGACAGGTACGCTCGATCGCCAATACATCCTCATTCTGCGGAAGTGGGTTGCCCAAGGTGCACGGAATAACTAAATCGTAATTGCGGCGGATACCATCGCAAAGATGGACCGCCGTTTGCATGGGGTTTGAGTTGGGGAGCCAAACCCTGGATTGTCCGAAAGCAATAATTACAAGGGCAGGCAGTGCTGCAGCAACCTCCGTTATTTGATGACATTCAGGACAATCGGTTTGATTGTTCGGTGGTGTCATCGCGCATATGTTCTAACTTTAAGGGAAGAGGGTCATGACTGATAATGTTGATCACAACAAGCGGCGTCTCTTGCTTGCCGCCACAACCGCTGCAGGCGGTGTTGCGGCTGCCGGCGCCGGCGCACCGTTTGTACTGAGTTTGATGCCGAGCGAACGAGCCAAGGCGGCCGGCGCACCGGTCGCAGTCGATTTGAGTGCCATCGCACCTGGCACGATGATAAGCGTGGAATGGCAGGGCAAGCCGGTGTGGATCGTGCACCGCACTCCGGAAATGCTGGATCTGTTGGTTAAGCACGACGAGGAGTTGGCCGATCCGGCTTCCGATGTGCCGCAGCAGCCAGACTACAGCCACAACCCGGCCCGTTCGATCAGGCCGGAATTTCTGGTCGTGTTGGGGGTTTGCACCCATCTGGGATGCTCCCCCACATTCCGTCCGGAAGTGGCGCCAGCCGATCTGGGCTCCAACTGGGCCGGCGGCTGGTTCTGCCCCTGCCACGGTTCGCGTTTCGATCTGGCCGGGCGCGTGTTCAAGGGCGTTCCGGCCCCGACCAATCTGATTATCCCGCCGCACAAATATCTCAGCGAAACACAGTTGTTGATTGGCGACGATAGCAAGGGGAATGCATGATGAAACCGCTTACTAAAATGCTTACCAAGCTGCTAGGCTGGGTAGATGATCGTTTTCCGCTGACCTCGCTCTGGAAGGAGCATGTCTCCGAGTACTACGCGCCGAAGAACTTCAACTTCTGGTATTTCTTCGGTTCGCTGGCGCTGCTGGTGCTGGTGATACAGATCGTCAGCGGCATCTTCCTGACCATGAACTACAAGCCGGACGCGCTGTTTGCATTCGCCTCCGTCGAGTACATCATGCGCGACGTGCAATGGGGCTGGCTGCTGCGCTACATCCATTCCACCGGCGCCTCGATGTTTTTCGTGGTGATCTACCTGCACATGTTCCGCGGGCTGATGTACGGCTCCTATCGCAAGCCGCGCGAACTGGTGTGGATCATCGGCATGGTCATCTATCTGATGCTGATGGGCGAGGCGTTCATGGGCTATCTGCTGCCATGGGGGCAGATGTCGTTCTGGGGCGCGCAGGTGATCGTGAATCTGTTCTCTTCGGTGCCGTTCGTCGGACAGGATCTTTCCATCCTGATTCGCGGCGACTTCGTAGTGTCCGATACCACGCTGAACCGCTTCTTCGCGCTGCACGTCGTCGCGATTCCGCTGATTCTGGTGCTGGTCGTGGTCGCTCACCTGATCGCGCTGCATGAAGTCGGCTCCAACAACCCGGATGGCGTCGAGATCAAGAAGCACAAGGACGCTAACGGCAAGCCGCTGGACGGCATTCCATTCCACCCTTACTACACCGTCAAGGACGGCGTTGGCGTGGTCGGCTTTCTGATCATCTTCTGCGCGATTATCTTCTTCGCGCCGGATATGGGCGGCTACTTCCTGGAGTACAACAACTTCGTGCCGGCCAACCCGATGAAGACGCCAGAGCATATCGCGCCGGTGTGGTACTTCACGCCGTACTACGCGATTCTGCGTGCGGTGCCGCCGATGTTCGGTTCGCAGTTCCCCGGCGTGGTGGCGATGGGCGTGGCGACGGTGATTTTCTTTGCGCTGCCGTGGCTGGATCGCGGCAAGGTCAAGTCGATCCGTTATCGCGGTCCGATCTACAAGGCGTTCCTGGCTTCCTTCGTGATCAGCTTCGTCGGCCTCGGTTACCTCGGCCTGATGCCTGCCACCCCGACCTACACGATCGTCTCGCAGGTGCTGTCCGTGGTGTACTTCGCATTCTTCTTCCTGATGCCCTGGTATACCAAGATCGACAAGTGCAAGCACGAGCCCGATCGTGTGACGAGCAAATAGAACAGAAAGGTTCGCTGACATGAAAGCAATCAATAAACTATGGATGCTGGCGTTGCTGATGGCGATGCCGGTGCTGGCCATCGCCAACGGTGCGGAAGTTCATCTGGATAAGGCGCCGGTGAATCTGAAGGACCAGGTCTCCCTGCAGCGCGGCGCAAAGCTCTTCACTTCCCGGTGTCTGGCTTGTCATAGCGCTTCCTACATGCGTTACAACCGCCTGAAGGACATCGGTATGACGGAAGAGCAGATCAAGAAGGATCTGGAGTTGCCCGAGGACGTCAAGCTGGGTTCCACGATGCAGGCGGCGATGGATGCCAACTCGGCCAAGCTCGCTTACGGGGTGGCTCCGCCCGATCTGAGCGTGATCTCGCGTTCGCGTAGTCCAGACTGGCTGTACACCTATCTGCGCAGCTTCTATGTGGATAGTGAGCGTTCGACCGGTTGGAACAATGCGATCTTCCCGAATGTCGGCATGCCGCATGTGCTGTCCGATATGCAGGGGGAGCAGGCGTTCAAGGTGGCGAGTTATGAAGGACATGAAACCAGGAAGCTGGAACTGACTACGCCGGGTTCGATGAAACCGGCGGAATACGATTCGGCAGTTGCCGATTTGACCAATTACCTAGTGTTTATGGGTGAGCCGGCCAAGCTGGTACGTTATAACCTGGGGCTGATCGTTCTCGGTTTCCTGTCCGTTCTGTTCGTGCTGGTGTATGCGCTGAAGAAGGAAATCTGGAAGGATATTCACTAAGCGGTTGAATTTCATGCCCCGAATGTGGTAATTTCGCGGCAGGTTTTTCCGAGCGCCATTACGGCGGAGCCATCGGCTCCGCCTTTTGGCTTTTTATTCAGCAAGTTTTGAAGTCAGGTTGTTTTTATGATGCGACTCTATTCGGGCACTACCTGCCCATATTCCCACCGTTGCCGTATCGTGCTGTTCGAAAAGGGCATGGATTTCGAGGTAATCGACGTGGATTTGATGAATCGCAGCGAAGATCTCGCGGCGATTAATCCATACAACAAGGTTCCGGTACTGGTCGAACGCGACCTGATCCTGTACGAAGCCAACATCATCAACGAGTACATCGACGAGCGCTTCCCGCATCCGCAGTTGATGCCGCCCGATCCGGTGATGCGCGGTCGCGCTCGCCTGTTCCTGCACCGTTTCGAACAGGAGCTGTACAGCCAGGTGGACGCAATCGAGCAAAACGGCAAGACCGCCGACAAGGCGCGTGCCGCGATCCGCGATAACCTCACCCAGCTGGCGCAGATACTGACCAAGCAGAAGTTCCTGCTGGGCGACGAGTTCTCGATGCTGGATGTGGCGATCGCTCCGCTGCTGTGGAGACTGGATCACTACGGCATCCAGATGGGCAAGGAAGCCGCACCGATGATGAAATATGCGGAGCGTCTGTTCTCGCGCCAGGGTTTCATCGATGCGTTGACTCCATCCGAAAGAGCGATGCGCAAATAATGAGCGATCTGTCGACGCGTCCCTACCTGATTCGCGCCATTTATGAATGGTGCGAGGATAGTGGATTGACTCCCTATCTGGCAGTGCGAGTGGACGAATTCACCGAGGTGCCGCCAGCCTATATCAAGGATGGCGAGATTGTGCTGAACCTGAGTGCCGATGCGGTGCGCAATCTGGAACTCGGCAACGAGTACATCACCTGCAGCGGACGTTTCGGCGGCGCGCCGTTCAATATCATCGTGCCGGTCGGCGCGGTCATCGGGATTTTCGCCAAGGAAACCGGGCAGGGGCTGGTGTTTCAGCCGGGCGAACATCCTTCGCCTCCGGCAGAAGGCGGCGAGGAGTCCAGGCCGAAGCCACACCGACCGCAACTCAAGATCGTCAAATAAGCCGTAAAAAACGAAAAAGCCGCAGAGAAATCTGCGGCTTTTTTATTCGGCGGCCTTTTGTTCAGACTGCAGCAGGTAACAGCGCCGCTTGCATCTTGCCCAACGCCTTTTGCTCGATCTGGCGGATACGCTCGGCTGATACATTAAACTCGGCGGCCAGTTCATGCAGCGTCGCGGACTCGCCTTCGTTCAGCCAGCGTGCCTCGACGATACGGCGGCTGCGTTCATCCAAGCCGGCCAAGGCATGAGCCAAGCCGGATGTTTGCAGGCGCTCACGCTCCGCAGTTTCCAGCATGTGCGATGGTTCATGTTCGTCGCTGTCGGCCAGATACTGGATCGGCGCGTAGCTGTCGTCATCGTCGCTGCCGGACGGATCGAGTGCCATATCGTGTCCGGCGAAACGCGCCTCCATCTCCACTACGTCGCGTTCGCTGACGTTGAGTTGCTGCGCGATCTCGCTGACCTGTTGCGGCTTGAGCGGCTCCAATCCCTGTTTCATGCTGCGCAGGTTGAAGAACAGCTTGCGCTGCGCTTTGGTGGTGGCGATTTTCACCATGCGCCAGTTGCGCACGACGAACTCGTGGATTTCGGCGCGTATCCAGTGCAATGCGAACGACACCAGACGCACACCGCGGTCGGGGTCGTAACGCTTCACCGCCTTCATCAGGCCGATGTTGCCCTCCTGAATCAGATCGGCCTGCGGCAGGCCGTAACCGGCATAGCCGCGCGCGACGCTGACGACTACGCGCAGATGCGACAGCACCAACTGCCGCGCCGCATCCAGATCGCTCTCGGTTTTGAAACGTGTCGCCAGATCGAACTCTTGCTCCTGGGTCAATACAGGGAAGCGGTTCACCGCCTGAATGTAACTTTCCAGGCTGCCGACGGCTGACGGTACGGGAAATGTCATAGCAGTATTCATGGCGTTTCCTCCTTTGTGTTTGATTCTAGCACTCGCAATACGGGAGTGCCAAGAGGGGGGAATTCCTTAGTGCGGCTCGATTTGCGACAGATGCCGTGCCACCGACAGCCAGGCGCCCAGCCAGCCGAGGTAGAGCGAAAACATCAGCAGCGACAGCGTGTCACCGGGGTTGAGCGGTTGCAGCACGAATTGGCTGGCATAAAGCTGCGAAAGCTCCCCCAGCGGCCGGTTAAGCAGTAGCAGGCTGGTGCTGACGATGGCCCAGGCGGTGAGGCCGCCCAGCAGCCCTTGCAGTGCGCCGAAATACAGGAACGGGCGGCGGATGAAGCCGTCGGTCGCGCCTATCAGTCGGGAAACTTCGATCTCGTCGCGCTGGGTCAGAATCTGCAGGCGAATAGTGTTGAACGTGACGGCGATCAGCGCGAGGCTGAGCAAGCTGGCGAGGATCAGTACCGCGAGGCGACCGAATCTGAGCAGGGCTTCGAGCTTGTAGGCCCAGGCCGAGTCGAGTTGCGCCTGTTCGACTCGGGGTAGCTGCGCCAGTTCTTCGCGCAAGGCATCCAGTGCTTGCGGGGCGGTCTGTCTGGGCGAGACGATGAAGGCGTCCGGTAACGGATTTTTTTCCAGGCTGCCGATCACATCGGTCAGGCCGGTGCTGTGCTTGAGGTGTTCCAGCGCGCGTTCGCGCGCGATGAACTCGACACTTGCGACAGCTTCGTTATCTTCCAGTCGTCTACGCAGTTCGTCGATGTCATCTTCCTGAGCATTCAGCGTCAGGAACAAGCTGATTTGCGGCGCGCCGGAAAGCTGTTCGACCAGCCCCTGCGCATTCTTCAACAGCACATACAGGCCGGTGGGGAGGCTGAGTGCGATACCGATCACCAGAATATTGAGCAGCCCGCCAAGCTTCGAGGCGAACATGCGGCGCAAGGCGGCGCGCAATACGCCGAGGTGTAGTGCGAGCGCATGAATCATTGCAGCTCTCCCTGTTTCAGCGCCAGCCGGCGCACGCCGCCGTCCTGCAGCACGCTTTCGTCGTGGGTGGAAAGCAGCAGCGTCACGCCGACCTGATGGAACGAACGGAAAATATCCATGATTTCGTGTGCGTATTCGGCATCGAGGTTGCCGGTCGGCTCGTCGGCCAGCAGGATGGAAGGGCGGTTGACGATCGCGCGCGCGATGCACAGACGCTGCTGTTCGCCGCCGGATAGCGCAATCGGGTTGGCTTTCTCGCGCTTCAGCAGCCCCACCTTGTCCAGCGCGGCGCGTACGCGTTTCGCGCTCTCGCGGTGGTCGAAGCCGCAGATTTGCAACGGCAGCAGCACATTGTCGAACACGCTGCGGTCGAACAACAGCTTGTGATCCTGGAAGATGATGCCGAGGTTGCGGCGCAGATAAGGTAATGCCGCGCCCTTGAGCGCGCCGACGTTCTGGTTGTTTACCAGCACGCTGCCGGAGTTGGGGCGTTCGATTGCGGCGATCAGCTTCAGCAGCGTGCTCTTGCCCGCGCCGGAGTGGCCCGTGAGAAACACCATTTCGCCCTCGGCGATATCGAACGAAACGTTCTTCAGCGCCTCGTAGCCGCCGGGGTAGCGTTTGTTGACCTGATTGAAGGAAATCATTTTGTGAGTAACGCCTTAGGAGACACTAATTAAATCAGTTCGCCCTGTCGAAGGGCTCTGCGAGTAACACATTGAGTGATTTAACCATGCCGGGTTTCATCGGTCTGCGGCATGATCTTGAGCGGATTGTCGTCGATGTCCGGAGTTGTTTTCATTCCAAATAATCCCTCAGGCCGTCATTCCGGCGAAAGCCGGAATCCAGTTGATAAAAATACCCACGTAAGTGGGGCAACGTCTTTGGTTTGTCTGCTTCGCAGCATGTTTCAAACCGCTGGATTCCGGCCTTCGCCGGAATGACCGATTTTTTCCAATGGCCTGTATGGGGTTCGTGATTGTGTTGCTTTTGCGGATGCTAGCGGCTCATTGCTGAGAAAGCAATTTTGAGTGTCGGCAGCGGAAAGCTAGTCCGGTGGTTTGAAAAGTACATAGGCCGAATTATCTATGCATTTCGGTCTATTGACGGGTGCTCCCCCGGCTGAAACACTGCGGGCCTGCATAAGTATAAGAAAAGGGCGACACAGCCCCCGTTTGTCGTTTCAGGATACAGGGAGGAAATACAATGAAAACCGGTGAGCTATCTCCGCTGTTGGCGGAAAACAAACCCGTGGACTGGTGGTTCGCGTTCAAATTCAACGCGGCCACATTTCCCGGCGACGAATCACAAGAATCCAATCCGGGCATCTTCGGCGGCGCGCCCAAGGACTACAAGGGCGAATTCTGCCTGAGCTACGCCGTCGCCAGCAGCGCCAGCCCCACCCTGCAAATGGGCGACGGCTACATCGGCGGTTCGCTGAACGACCCGCTAGGCGCAACCTTCGATCAGCTCTACAACGGCGCGTGCAACTACGTGGTCTGGAACGACCAGTTCTACAACGACCCGCTAGAAAGCCAGGGCGCGCCTTGGGGCCACTCTAAAGGCTTCCTCGCTTGGGACGATGCGGGCGCGGGCTTCGTGGTGCAGGTGAGCACACCCTCCTGGCCAGCCTCCGGCAGCAAGGATCATCCGCGCCAGACCGACGGCAACACCCTGGGCTGCATCAACGACGACGATGTCAGGGTAAGCCAGCACTTCTTCGCGCTGAAGCTGAATGCCGACGATGTCAAAATCGTGCTGGCAGGACTCGCCAACGCCAGCGTCGTCACCGATCCGACCAAAATCCAGATTGTGCGCAACGTCGGCCCTGCCGACATCCAGAAACTGGTGAACGCCCTCGGCAAGGAATCGGCCAGCACCATCCCTTCGATGATCACGCTCTCCAGCGGCGTGCGCTTCATCACCAAACCCTCGCAACTGCACGTCGCCCCCTGGCAGATGGTCTCGGCAGCGCTGGGCAGCCTGCCGCTACGCGTCGCCTCGTGGTGGGCCGACCCGAAAATAAATTCCACCGACGCCACAACCCCGATCAACTGCTGGAACGCCGCCATGCTCGGCCAGCCCGGCCCGGTGCAAATCGCGACCACCGGCACCTGGCAGGGAAAAAGCATAGGCCTGGAAGGCGGCGACGGCAACCAGTTCAACCACGCCAAACTCGGCGTCTCGATGGACGCCGCGCAACCCCTGAGCATTTTCGGCGACATGAACCAGCAAGGTACGTTGTGCGGAATCGAAAAGGAAAAAGTGCCTTGCGCGAGTTCGCAGAATGGGCGGGGTGGACTGTTCTTTGTGCTTCAGCAAAAGGAGTTGTACGAGAGTTTGAGTGTGCTGCTTAAGGGCGAGTCGGCGGCGGTGGCTGGGGCGTGAGGATGCCGGTCGCAACCGCAGCACCAGAACTGCGCTGTATGTGCAAAGTGGATGCGGCAGATAGTCAATACAGGAAGCCTGTGCAACAAAAAGCTTTTTAACGAAAGGTGCAAATCATGTCAAAAACATACTTCAGCATCGCTGTTCGCGCGTTGGCGGGCATGTTATCCATTTTTATCTCCAGCCAGGCAATTGTATTGCAGGCCCAGGCTGCGCCAGCTCCCAAGGCGGTTCCCGCCAAACATAAGGCGGGCGCAGCAAACGCCTGCGACTACGCGAGCTTCGGACGCACGGCAAACGGCCAGAGCTTCTGGTCCAGCACCGCGAGTTCCGCGCCATCCGTGCAGATGAACTGCTTTCTCGACCAGTTCGCCATGAACAATTTCCTGTATCTGGCAGGCAAGGGCAGCGGGGGGCAGCCGCGCTTCATGAGCTACGCGCCGTGGTACACGCTGTTTACGGAAAGCGGCACGCCGAGCTGGCCCGGAAAATATTCGCCGCTCAGCACCACCGAGCTGCACCACCACGACAACCAGATCCAGGCCGGCGACGGTTACGTGCTGAAAGACGTCAACCGGCAGATCACCAGCTACGACATGCGGGTCAACCAGACCTACTTCAATTTCGTCGCCGCCAATTCGCTGTACAAGCAGAGCAGCTTCAACAACGCGGTCACGGCATACAAGGCCAACAACAAGACCGGCGGCATATGGTTCCCGCCCGCCGGCACGGGAGACACCGGCGAAGGTGCGGTGACGATCAAGACCTCCTGGCGCTATTACGGGCCGATGCAGAAGAAGTACATCACCCAGAAACGGTATGTCGAGATAAGCCCCTGTCCGGCCGACCTGATGCATTGCGAACGAGATTCCAAAGGCGACTTCTGGGGGCTGGCGGGTCTTCACCTGGTGCAGAAGACCACAAACTTGCCGGGATTCGTATGGGCGACGTTCGAGCATGTCGGCAATGTGCCGGACTGCAACGCAGGCAACAGCATGCCCATCGGCCAGCAACCGATCTCCCCGGCAACCGGCAAGGCCATGAACCTGAACGGCCGGCTGCTCAACGGCATCGGTGCGCAGACCGGCTGGAATTACTTCAACTACGCCGCATACAAACAGGCCGGCGGCGACGGCCAAAATTGCTCCTACCCCACCGCGCAACAGGCGAACACGCAATGCCTGAGCGCCCCGCAGGATGCGCCGGTGAACATCTGCCGCACACTCGCGCTGCCCGTTGCGTCCACGGCAAACTGCACCGATTCGGCAAGCGACCTGAGCAACATGAAGGCGACCTCGTGCCTGAACGAAAGCATCAAGCAGAATTTCTCCGCCACCGGGCTGGACAAAAAGTGGCTGAATTACCGCCTGGTGGGAATGGAGTGGCTGTCTTTCGGCCCGACCGGAGGCGGCGGCGGCCCGCTATCCGGCTGTCTGGCATATGACGAGAACGAAACCGCGCCCAACGACTGGAAAACGGCATGTCCAAATTACCCGCCTCTGAAGCCGGGGGAATACCCGCCAACCTTTACTCGCCAAGGCTCTTCCGGCGTACTGGGCTCGCCCAGCCCGGCCAACGCGACGATGGAGACCTGGATGCAATACAACATGAAGCTGAACGCCAACACCGGCGCAACCGATTGCCTGGCCTGCCACCAGCCGCAAACCGTCGGCGGAACCAACGGGTTCGGGCAAGGCGATTTCTCGCACCTGTTTGGGCGAATCAAGCAGCAATGATGGTCAGCGGCAAAAAATATTCAGGGGAAAAGCGGGAGAAGAAATGAGACCGCTTACTCCCTTCCAGTTGCTTGCTTGTCAGTAGCTTTTAAGCTACATTGATTCCAATGATCGAAGTCTTTCGATATCAGAGCGAAGAGGGGGCCGAGCCGCTGACCGATTGGCTGCTCTCGCTGCGCGACAAGCAGGTGCAGGCCAAGATTCGCATCCGCCTTAAACGCCTGGAGGCCGGTAATTTTGGCGATTGCGAAGCCGTGGGCGAAGGCGTGCATGAATTGCGCGAACACCTCGGCGCCGGGTATCGGGTGTACTTCGGTCGTCACGGGCATATGGTCGTCATCCTGTTGAGCGGCGGTTCAAAAAGATCGCAGGCGACGGACATCAAGACCGCCAAGGCATACTGGCAGGACTGGAAGCGGAGACAAGCATGAGCAAGAAAATAAAAGCGGCGGTATCGCATCACGCGCGCGAAGTGGAAGAACTGCGCGCGGATCGCGAACTGGCGGTCGAGTATCTCAAGGCCGCGATGGAATCGCTCGACGACCCGGACAACCGCGCCGCCGGACTGCTCGCGCTGCGCACCGTTGCGGAAGCCTATGGCGGGCTGGGCGCAGTGGCCGCAGAAGCAGGCATCAGCCGCGAATCGCTGTACCGCACCCTCTCGGCCAACGGCAACCCGACGCTCAAGACGCTACTCGCGGTACTGAAGGCGGTGGGAATGAAATTGTCGGTCGAGCAGGATCGGCAGGCGGCGTAGGAGTGAGGCGATATTGCGATGCTGACCCCGTTAGTTCACGATTGTTCAAGAGACCAACTTCAGTTGAGAAAAAAAGGCATGTCGCGTGAGTGAAACGAAGATTCGTCAAGATGCTACCGCATCGACAAGAGGTACGATCTACCATCTTTGCGTGGCCGTTGCGAAGTGCTATGAGTTGAAAGAAGGCCAGAAGTTGCTCATTGAGGAACTGGGTGATGTCACCATTGAAAACGAACAGCAGATCGAGGTAAAGCAATACTCGGCCAGATTAACTGACGGTCATCACAACTTCTGGAATGCATTAAAAAACTGGTTGGATGACGGATATGACCATACACCGTACAAGTCCCTCATTCTTCATACCACGCAAGAGTTTGGGTCCGATGCGACAATTTCCGAATGGAATGGAGTCGACGCCGAAAAACGGCTGGAGCTACTTCTTGCCATAAATAAATAAGGTAATCCCCCGGCTTAGCCGGGGGACTCACAAGGTTTGACCGAGCGCTACGGTCAGCCTGACTCTACTGACTTGATCAAAAG
>Ga0209211_10000869_pt1 | contig 60059 bp, 57 predicted proteins | sample RifGroA2_FD_183992 | JGI IMG/M metagenome (GOLD analysis project Ga0209211, IMG submission 183992) | Groundwater microbial communities from Rifle, Colorado, USA - Groundwater A2 (SPAdes) (version 2) | ecosystem: Environmental > Aquatic > Deep subsurface > Groundwater | place: Rifle, Colorado... | reverse complement strand
AAAGACTGATATCGTAAAATTTGATACAGCGACCGTTAGGGAAAATCTAACAGCAATAATATTTATTTTAAAAGATTTAGGAGTGGCAAAATTAGCTGATATTGATGATGATCGAGGTGCATTAGAACTAAATAATTTCGGATTGTTAGTATGGAATGTTTTTCCTCTACCGAGAAGTAATGGCCACCATCGTCCTGTTGAGGTTGAATTAGCAAAAATAACAGGAAGATATGAAGCGTCATCAGGTGGCTCTGTTATACAATTTAATACAGTACCTATTTGTCAACTTTCTGAAACTTACGAAATAGAAGTACCTCTTACAGCTTCTCTTGAGCATAGAGAATCGCATATTGACAATCGTCCGTGCGCAATTTCCTTATCGTTTGGTTTATAATCTTCAGTTATAGTTTTCTTTATGCACTAGACTTAACTTGTCCATAGGGCGGTATAAAGTAAATCAACCTCAAGGGCAGTCCCTTAGTGTTTCGTCAGGATCTATTCTTCCGGAAGAATTAACGACAATATCCAGGCACTGGGGAGTGGAGCTGTTATTTTGCAAAGTAATTGTCAAGGAATCCAATCGGCTGCCTAAACCATCATACATCAAAGCTTCGGAATTCAGATTGGAAAAAATCACTGCCTGATCTCCGGCAATGACACTGGTTTTGACAAGATTAAAAGTATTTATTGCCAAAGGAGCGCCTTCCGGCATGCGCTGGCCGCCGCAGCGCAGGTAAAGGCTATAATTATTACCGGATATATCTACCTCATAACCATTAAAACCGCCGTCGCAAACCAAATTGGCATAATCGGCCGAATAGGCCTTTTTTTTGGCCAATTCCAGAATGCTGATCAATTTGCCGGTTTCGTTTCTCAGGTTTTGTTCATCCGATTGCTTGTTGATATAAGAAATAGACATGGAGATAAATAGCATGATAATAGTAACCGATATGAGAAGTTCGATTAAAGTAAAGCCAAAAAAACTGTTTTTCATTGTTTTATGGACAGGATTCTTCACCGTAAGGCCCCACTTTATATGTGCAGTTGGTTGGCGCGGTAGATCTGCAGGTTTCGCCGCAGTTATCCGAATCGTTTTCCAACGCAGTATACAAAGTGTAATCATTTGCAGTTATGTCACAGTAGTAATTGTAATCGGTTTTCGGGTCGGTTGGAATTGTTCCGATATAATCTCCCAGCCAATTCAACCCGGAACAATTTCCGTCAAGACTGGCTGCAGTATAAGAGCTGTTGTTGCTTCTGTACATTTCCAGAGCCGAACGTATTTGTTCGAGATCAGCTTTTCTTTTTGCATCTCTGGATTGTCTGGAAAGGTTGGAATAAGTGACAAAACCGCCGGCAGCCAATAATCCGATGATTGTGGCCACTACTAAAATTTCTATTAATGTAAAACCAAAACTTTTTTTTAACTTGTTTGTCATTTTTCTTATTTTTATAATATTAACATTTTACTGCTGTTGTGTGACCGAGGCATCTGTTGTGCTTGTTTCCAAATCAGCAGTTATCGAATAGGTTGTTCCGACAGGTGTTGATTCGGTCAGCGCATAAACATAAGTTCCGCTATTAAGCGGATCAATGATGGAAAAAGTAATAGAGTCGTTAGGTGCAGGACAAGTAGCTGAAATAGTACCGGAGCTGACCGAAACATCCGGATATTCAAAATTATTTACGCTGTAGCACTGCTCCAAAGTTTTTTGAGCCGTACTTAAATCAGATTGCCGTCGGCTGTCCCTGGCTTTTTTTTGAGCGGTAGAATAAGAAGTTGCTCCTAATGCGACTAAAATAGCAATAATACCGATTACAACCATTAATTCCAAAAGGGTAAAAGCATTTTTTATTTTATGTTTCATGCTTTAAGTTTAATTAATTAATAATTACGGTTCGTCAATTATATAAACTTTTTGCGATGCGCAGGTGGCATATCCGTTGCAATTGGTTGCACTGGCATCGGCGTCTGTATCTGCTTTATTTTCCAAACAGGTGCATAACCGAAAAGTAGTGGCGTCAGTCCCCACCCTTGGCGATATGTAGCTGTAATTATTCGGCGTTTTGTTAGGATCTTTGGGAATCTTTTTTAAATAAACGACTGATCCGGCCGGGCAGGTAGCTGCTGTGCCTGCGCTGTACCAGCAATAATCTACAGTATAGGGAAACAAGTCGGAAGCGTCTGCCGGATAACTGAAATCGGTCCGGTCCTGTTTATACATTTCAAGTGCTTCCTTGAGTTGTTTCAAATCGTTTTTTCTCTGGGTATCTCTTGCCCTTTCCCTGATGGCCATATAATTGGGTAAGGTCATGGCTGCTAATACCCCGACTATGGCGATAACAACCAGAAGTTCGATAAGAGTAAATCCTTTTCTAAGATCATATAACATATTTCATGCTTTATGATTTCATCCTATACTGTTTCCATATAAAAATCAAGATATGGTCCAGTGTCAGCTGAGGGTTGAGGTTGTTATTTTGCAAAAGATTTAATTTCAACATAATTTCCTTGCAGATTATATAAGAGCAGGTATCTTCATGAAGCTTTTTCCTGAAAAAACTTAGCAACAAATAAATAATTTCCATAGCATCCTCCTTATTTTTTACCGTAAAATTTGTTTGGTTGAGAAAACCCGTATCCTGGCTGTTGATAATTTTTTCAATATCGCCAGTTAACTTGTCTGATGCCAATAATTGTTTTCTACCCAAATAAACGGTTTTACCCCTGGAAATAATAGTGGGAAGCAATAAATTGAGGTTTTCGGTTGTTAAAATAAATTGGACATTTGGGGGAGGCTCCTCCATCAATTTTAAAAAAGCATTTTGCGCTTCCAAAGATGATTGGTGAAAGTTGCGGAAGATATATATTCTCAACAGCGGCGATTGAATAGCGGTTTCTTTCCAAATTTCTCTGATTTGGCCGATAGAATATTCTTTAGTCAATGGAGCAATATCATTAAAAATACTATTTTTATTCTTCAGTTTTTCAAGGTAAGCATCTACATTGGATTTCTCATCTGTGACCAAAATAACAGCTATCATGAATATTGCATTTTAGCAAAAATACTTTTATATTGAAAGTATACCGATCGTCTTTCAAATTGCAAAATCAGGGATTGATAGATCAAGACGATCGAGTATATACTCGATGCAATTTCATTTGCAATCGGTATATTAATAGTGAGCAGAGTCGAACTATGAATATTGTTCCCAAACAGCTGTTAAACCAGCTGGTTAAAAACAAGGACCTTACCCAGGAACAAGCGGATAAATTCGAGCTGGAGTCATTAAAAAAGAATGCTAGTATTTACGATTATCTGGTCAACGAAACCAATATTGATAAAAAAGTGATTCTCAATGCGATTGCGACGGTTTCCAATATTCCTTTTATAGATTTGCTGAGTTCGCCGATAGACCCCCAGGCAATCGGTTTTATTTCAGAATCCATTGCCAGAAGTTTTTCGGTTATTCCGTATCGTTATGACAATGCTACGGAAACAATATTTTTAGGAACCAACGATCCGTTTAACACTACTATCATAGATTTTCTGTCAAAAAAAACCAACAAAAAAATATCTTTGGTACTGGCAGACAGTAATGATATTGCTAAAGCTATTGATTTGTCATACAGCCAGGGTATAACCCCTGAAGTCAGAGACGCTTTAAAAGAATATCATCCTTTAAACCAGCAAAAGCAAGGCGATCTAATCGGCAGCGTCATCAAAGAAGCGCCGATTGCCAAAATAGTAACTACTATTCTGGAATTTGCCCTTAAAAGCCGGGCATCGGATATCCATATTGAAGCCTTGGAATTGAAAACAAAAGTCAGATACCGCATTGACGGAATACTGCATGAAAAACTGTCTTTGCCAAAATCCATACACGAAGCTTTGGTATCGCGCATTAAAATATTATCCGAAATGAAGATTGATGAAAAAAGAATTCCGCAGGATGGCAGGTTCACTTTCAAACTGGGTGAAGATGAGGTTGATTTGCGTGTATCTACCTTGCCGACAGTCAATGGTGAAAAAGTGGTTATGAGACTTCTGAAAAAAACCGGTGGCGTACCTTCGGTGATGGATTTAGGTTTGAGAGGTCCGCAATACAAGGATTTGGAAGAAGCAATTACCAAACCGTACGGTATTATTTTGGTAACCGGCCCGACCGGATCGGGAAAAACAACTACTTTATACGCTGTCTTATCCCGCTTAAATAAGCCAAGCGTCAATATTGTTACCTTGGAAGATCCTGTCGAATATCAGATGCCCGGAATAAACCAAGTGCAGATCAATCCGCAGGCTGGGCTAACATTTGCCACCGGCCTGAGGTCTTTTCTCCGGCAGGATCCCAATATTATCCTGGTTGGAGAAATCCGTGATTCGGAAACAACTCAATTGGCAATTCAAGCGGCCTTAACCGGCCATCTGGTTTTTTCCACACTGCACACCAACGATGCTTCTACCGCCATTCCCCGTTTAATTGATTTGGGAGCAGAACCTTTTTTGATTGCTTCGGTTATAAATGCTTCTTTGGCACAACGTATATGCCGCAGAATCTGTACTTTTTGTAAGGTTTCATATGAGCCTACCCCTCAGGTACAGCAGAATATTAAGGAAGTATTGGGTGACCTGCTGCCAAAACCGTATAAGGAAGGCAAGAGCATGTTGGTTTATAAAGGAAACGGCTGCAACGAGTGCAACCAGACAGGTTACATAGGCCGGATAGCTATTTTTGAAGTGTTGAAAGTAACTTCAACAATCAATAGAATGATATTACAACAGTCGGCGGCCAAAGATATTGAAGCCCAAGCCAGAAAAGACGGCTTGATCATTATGAAACAGGATGGTTACTTAAAAGCCCTTGACGGGATAACGACAATTGAAGAAGTTCTGAGAGTTGCGGAAGTTTAATAATTTAAGCAAAATTATGGAAATAAAAGAATTGCTTGAGGTTGCCATTGATAAAAACGCATCGGATTTGCACCTGATCCCCGACTATCATCCGACTTTGCGGATAGCGCGGGAATTACACCAGCTCAACACATATCCGATCGTGTCAAAAACAGATACGGAAAATATGCTGTTTTCCATATTGTCACCGGAGCAAAAAGACAATTTGACGGCCAACAGGGAAATGGATATTGCTTATCAGTTGGGAAATTCGCGCTTCAGGGTCAATCTTTATTATACCCGCAAATCCTTGTCGGCATCTTTCCGTTTGATCTCTTCCAATATACAAACGCTGGAAGAACTTAACATTCCCAATTTTATACGCAAGTATATTGATATACCCCAGGGTTTAATTCTGTTGACCGGCCCGACCGGAGAAGGAAAAACAACTACATTGGTATCCTTAATAAACGAAATTAACAACAAATATTCGCGACACATAATAACAATAGAAGATCCGATCGAGTATATTTACCCGAAATCCAAATCAGTCGTCTCTCAAAGAGAACTGCACGAAGACACCCATTCATGGAATATTGCCTTAAAATCGGCGCTAAGGGAAGACCCCGATGTTATTTTGGTTGGTGAAATGCGGGATTTTGAAACCATCCAATTGGTTTTGACTGCCGCGGAAACCGGTCATCTGGTATTTTCCACTCTGCATAGTAATTCAACGCCCGAAGCAATAGACAGAATGCTCGATATTTTCCCGCCAAACCAGCAAAACCAGATCCGCAACCAATTGTCTACGGTTTTAAAACTGGTAGTAGCTCAAAGGCTATTGCCCTATCAAAATAAGCCTGGACTGATTCCGGCTCTGGAAATACTGGTCAATACGCCGGCTGTGGGAGCCATTATCCGGGAAGGTAAAACTTATCTGCTGAACAATATTCTGGAAACATCTGAAGACGACGGCTTTATGCTTTTTGAAAAATATTTGTTAAAACTTTACCAAGCCGGCAAAATTTCCCGGGATACTGCTTTTTCTTATGCCATCCGGCCGAAAGAATTAGAAAAATTTATCTGAATGTTATTCTCATACAGGGCTTTGCTCAACAATAAGATAAAAAAAGGCAATATTGAAGCCGATTCTGTTTCTGCAGTGGTTGAGCACCTGCGTAACCGGAATTATTTTCCCATAGAAGTCAAAGAAAAAAAATCAGCAGGACAAATTACCGTTTTCAACAGTATTTTTGACCGGATTACTTTTACCGACATTGTTGATTTTACCAGGCAGATTGCTATCATGCTCAATGCAGGATTGACCTTGGTAGACTCGCTGGAAATCCTGAAAAAACAAGTCACCAAAGAAAGCCTGAAAAAAATTATTATCAGCATTGATGGGGAAATTAAAGGCGGTAATTCTTTTTCCGATGCCCTAAAAAAACACTCTCAGTATTTTTCCAATTTGTATATTTCTCTGGTCAAGTCCGGCGAAGCTTCCGGTAAGCTGGGCGACATTACATTGAAATTGGCTGACAACCTTGAAAAAGAACGTGAATTTAAAGGTAAACTGAAAGGCGCTCTTATTTATCCGGTAATTGTAGTAGTGGGAATGTTGGGTGTCATGTTTGTTATGGTTACTTTTGTAGTACCGAAACTGCTTAATCTGTATAAAGATTTTAATATTGAACTGCCTGTTACTACCCAGATATTGATTGTTATTTCCGGTTTTACTTCCAAATTCTGGCCTCTGATTATTGGCGGAATTTTCGGTTTGGTTACCCTATTCAAACAGTATATGAGGACAAGAAACGGCAAGCTTAGCGTTGATGCCTTTATGCTGAAATTGCCTTACTTGGGATCGGTTTTAAAAATGTCGCTTTTGGTCGATTCTACCAGAACGCTTTCTATACTTATTAATTCCGGTGTTTCCATTCTGGACGGTTTGGCAATCATCATCGAAACATCGGAAAATTATGTTTACCAGAACGCTTTTGCCGAGATAAAAAAGAAGATAGAAAGAGGCCAGTCTTTGGGCGCTTCACTTGACGAAGAAGGCATTTTTCCGCCTATTTTCGTTCAGATGACAATGGTTGGAGAGAAAACCGGACATCTTGACGATACGCTGCTTCGGCTTTCAAAATATTTTGAAATGGAGTCGGAACTGGCTACAAAAGCCTTGACTACCCTGATTGAACCGGCAATTTTGGTTTTTTTAGGATTAGGCGTAGGCTTCCTGGTAATATCGGTAATTACTCCTATTTATAACCTCACAAGCTCTTTTAAGTAATCAGCACTTCTCTATTTTCTCGTAAGAACAACCAACTTTGATTGAAATTAAACCTATAGCAAATTATAATATTAAGATGCTGGAAAATTTTTTAAAATTAGGGCGTAGGCAAGGGAAAACTCGTGAAGAGTTTGCTTCAACTGATCCGGTAGAAGCCTGGACGTTAAGTAATATTCAAACTATTGTTAAGGCAATGTTGGCGGTACGTAGTAATTATGCTCATGCAGGATCTACCTTTGATTTTAATCTTTTTGATTTTTCCCAGCGTTCGCTTAGCGAAATGTGTGTTTGTCAGATGTGGCAATGCATTAAGCCTCCGCCTGGATTCGATGTAATAACTAACGGTGAAGCTGTTTTGCATATGACCTCAGGCGAGGCAATAAATGCAGGTTCTCATATTTTTGCCGGCAATCGGGCAGGTATGCAACTATGTTTCTCGTTTGCCCAGTACTATGATAAACAGGAAGAATTTCGCACGGACCTGAGTCCGGGTATGAGGACGGAATATTATAGAGAGAAAGGTCCCAATCTTATAAAAATTTTTGATTACGAAAATTATTTAATTGCCAGATTATATGGTCACGGTCGGCAAATCAGAGATAAGCTTGGATTACAGTTTCGTCGTGCGCCATCTAGAACTTAAAATCCAAAACAACCTCGGGGGTTTGTTAGAGGAGACTGACAGCCTAAATGATGATATCAATTTAGTAGTTAAAAAAAACGTTACGAAGATTGTAAAAATTTTATTTTTTCAATAACATTGATACAGCTAAAAGAATAAGCACCACCCCTAAAAATTTATTTAAAATTGGCTCGAATTTCATATAAAGACTTTTAATTAACTTATGTGTAAATAAAAGAGACCACATAGAGGCCATAAAAAGAGTATTTAAAGGCATAGCGATCATTAAAGTTAATACAACCCAATAAGGAGTTTTTGAAGAAATAAGGGCACCAAACACACTTATAAAAAAAAGCGGGGCGTTAGGATTAAGAAGATTTGTTGCAAGTCCAATTTTGATTGCAGATAAAGACCCAATATCTTGATATTTTTCCTTTGATGTTAAATTCTGGAAATGAATTTTCATAAAAATAGTTTTCAAGCCAAGATAAACAAGATATCCTGATCCCGCATATTTCATTACATTATTCGCAATAGAGGAATTTGCAATAATAATTGCTACTCCGGTGACTGCAAAAGTAATATTTATTAAGTTTCCAATTGCAAAACCCACAGCAGTCCAAAATCCGGTTTTTCTTGAATATACTAGAGAATTTCTTACTATAAGGGCAAACTGGGGGCCAGGGGTAAGCCATCTAAAAACATGAATCATCAAAATAGAACCAATTAAAACATAATTTTCTATGAAGAAATTATATCACAGAGGCGGATTAAACTATAAATTCTTGCCAATTATTTCGATTAATTAAAGTTGCAGTCGCGTTGGGATAGCCGATTGTCCACGAATTTGGGAACTTGACATTTTTTTTACCGTATTTGAATTCAAAACCGTTCAATCTGCCTTCTGTTTCCTCCACCAGATCCATTTCCGCCCCGCTTGATAATCGCCAAAAATAAAGAGCATAAATTTTTTGTTTATACTGCAATTTTTTCATCCGTTCCACAATTAGAAAATTCTCCCACAATTTTCCTGTATCGTCGCGGTTATTAAGTGAATTCAAATTCCCGATAATTGCGTTTCTGACACCCATATCGTAAAAATAGATTTTATCCATCTTAGTTACTTCTTTGCGTAAATTCCTGCTTAATCCCGATAATCGAAAAATAATAAACGATTTTTCCAATAAATCAATATATCTGTCCACCGTCACTTTGTTTAATTCTAAGGAACTGCCTAATTCGCTTAAAGAAACTTGGTTTCCTGTTTGAAAAGCCAGTAATTTTAAAAGATCTCGAATTTTTGAGGAATTTCTCATATCGCCAAATTCCAACAAATCTTTATACAAATATGTGTCAACTAAATTCTGTAAATATTTTGATTTTGCCAACACACCCTCTAAGGAAAAAATTTCCGGATATGACCCGTAAATTAACCTCTCTTCGATCTGCGTTTCCATTTCATAAGGAGTTTTTGTAATCCGTAGTTCTCCTTGCGAGATAGGAAACAATTTATAACTGTAAATTCTACCCGTAAGGGGTTCGCTGATTTTACTGGCTAAATCCAAAGATGAGGATCCGGTAACGATGACCTTTAATTTTGGAAAATTATCCAAAAGAATTTTTAAACTCAACCCTATTTCCGGTATGCGCTGTGCCTCGTCAATAAATACGAGATCATAACCGGAAACTAATAAGGAAAGCTTTGATAATGCTCGGCTGGTCAATAATTCCCACCATTCCCCTCTCTGGTCGCCATTTAGAATTAAAGTTTTTAATTGAAATTCGGAAAGCAGATCGTTAATAAGTGTAGTTTTACCAACCTGTCTGGGGCCATAAATCACCAACCCTTTATTTGTTTCTGTCAACCCGTTTTTAAGGATCGAATGCAAATCACGCTTTATTTTCATAACTCATTTTAACAAACACTATTCATATTGTCAACTGTATTAAGGCTATTACCGACAGTATAGTAACGGAAATACAGCCAATTATACGATTATAATCAGTTTCAGCTTCCTTAATCAAAACAACCCAAAACAACCTCGGGGGTTTGTTAGAGGAAGCTGACAGCCTAAATGACGGTATTAATTTTAATAGAAAAAATTAAGGATTTTCTCTTTTAGGACCATGGGCGCTCTGGTCTACTGCATCACGATAATTTTCTTCATATCTTCGCCGATATTCTACTTCGCTCCATCTGCCTTGTGGATTTAATTGAGCCAGGGTTTTTGCCTGAGCTTTTGCTTGCCATTTTTCTACAGATGAAGGCTGCATCAAATCATGAATAAGCGGCACAACTAATACTGTTTTTATGCCAAACAATACAAGTTTACCTAAGCTTATATAGCAAAGTCTAGGATCAACAGGTGGACGTCTTGCATAACACGGCCGAGAATCAGTGATATCAGATTTAAAAGCGGGCAGCATTGTAGGCTTAATCTCCGGCAACATGTTTAATATTTTACTCCTATTCCATTTTATATTCAATATTAGATTGTTTTAATAATCTAAAGATTATCGGGATTATATATTAGTCTTTTGTCACTTTTTGGCTTAATAATGGTTGCAGCCGAAAAAATAATTCATCATAATCATTTATTTTATAATTACTGATAAAATATTCAGCCGCATCACCGGTTTTTTTAGCCAATTGAAAATCAGACAAAGAAGCAATTTTCAAATTAATATATCCATGCTGCTCTATGCCGAAAATATTGCCGACTCCTCTGTGTTTCAAATCATATTCGGCCAGATGAATTCCAATATTATTTTTGGAAAAAAATGTCAGCCGGGACAGTATTTCTTCCGATAGGCTTTCTGTAAATAAAAAGCAATATGATTGCCGGTTGCTTCGGCCGACCCTGCCTCTTAGCTGGTGCAGCTGAGCCAGTCCATAGCGTTCTGCCCCTTCAATCAACATTATGGTTGCATTTGGAATATCAATGCCCACCTCCACTACCGAGGTAGTCAGTAAAATCTGGTATTTATTTTCCTGGAACGCTTTCATGACTTTGTCTTTTTCTGCGGATTTCATTTTCCCGTGCAGTAATCCTATTTTTAATTCTGGAAAAATATCGGACTGTAGAAATTCAAATTCCTTTTTAACTGCTTTGACCGTTTTTAAGGATTCGCTGTCGGACTCTTCTATCAAAGGGCAAACGATAAACGCCTGTGTATTATTTTCATGTATTTGTTTTGCAATCCATTTATAACCGGCTATTCTTTTTTGTTTTGGCACAACGTAGGTTTTTATTATTTTTCTGCCTTCAGGCAGTTCCTCTATGGTAGAAATATCCAGTTCTCCGTACAAAGTTAAGGCAACGGTTCTGGGTATTGGCGTGGCAGTCATTGTCAGCAAATGGGGATAATCACCTTTTTCCTTAAGCAATGAACGTTGTATTACACCGAATCTATGCTGCTCATCTATTATTACCAGCCCGACACGATTAAACAAAATTTTCTTTTCAATCAAAGCATGAGTACCGATTATTAGGTCCGCCTGTTTGATATCTTCGGAATCCGGTTTAACCGAACCGGTAATCAAAGATATTTTGAGAGTAGAATTCTGCTTAATCAAAATTGTTTGTATAGACAGGAAATGCTGTTTTGCCAGTATTTCGGTAGGTACCATCAAAATGGATTTAAATCCGTTAAGATAAGTAAAATAGCAAGCAACCAAGGCAACAATGGTTTTTCCTGAGCCGACATCGCCCTGCAACAGCCTATTCATGGGTGTGGTTTTTTTCATATCATTTAAAATTTCGTCCAAAACCGTTTTTTGGGAAGCAGTTAAAACAAAGGGCAGACGGCTGATAAATTCCTTGATTTTTTTACCTTTTTCCGGTGAGGCGGTAAATTTGTTGGTAACTTCGTTTTCCAACCATTTCTTTTTTACCAAATGGCCTGAAAGCTGAATAAGAAATAGCTCGTCAAAGGCCAATCTGGATCCGGCTTGTTTGGCAATTTCCAGGGACAAAGGAAAATGTATGTTCATGTAAGCATCGTATTCTGCCAATAAAGAATTTTTTTGAATTATCTCTTGCGGAAATAATTCGGCTATCATATTATCACCTGCCATTTTCATTTGGCTTATAACCAGCCAGACTTTTTCCCTGATTGTTTTGCATGACAGGCCGGCTTTTTCAGGGTAAACAGGAACGATTCTGGACGTATGGATTGGCTGTTTGTCAGGCTGTAATATCTCATACTCTTTCGGACGCATAAACAATTGCTGTCCGGTTTTTTCTATGAGACCGCTGATGGCAACAGAATATCCTTTTTTAAAAACATTAAAAAGATAAGGTTGGTTATAGAAGATAAACCTAATTGAGCCGGAATTGTCTTTTAATACGAATTGCTGTATTTTGTAACCCCTGGAGGACAGCCTGTATTGGCTATCGCTGATCTGTCCGGTTAAGGTGACTGTTTCGCCTACCTGGACAAAGTTTATCGGACAAACAAGAGAATAATCTTCATAACGGCTGGGGAAGTAATTTATCAGCTCCCAATAATTATTGATATCGGCTGATTTCAGTTTTTTTATTGTCAGTCCGCTGGTTTTTGGCAGGGATTCTACAGGAGTATTCCAGAAAAAATTCATGATTATATTTTATCTTATGAGAAACAAAGGCGCAAAAGAAGTCAAAATGAGCAGAATTGAAGAAATAATAATAATTACTTTCCAAATTTTATCCGTCTTTATTTTTAACAGTTTCATTAGCATATTGTATATAAAATATTTTCAAAACTCAAAGAATATTAATGAATTGCTTTGAAATTAGTAGATATTAATAGAGATTTATTGAAATAAGTTGAAATAAAATTGAGATTATTTGTCTAGCCTAATTTCTACTAGTTTTTATTGAATTTCTCTTAGTTTCTATCGTATATTTATTTATTTCTATCAATTTCTAATTGTTTCTATATTATGTAATTTTGCTATACTTAGATAATGTATCACAGCCAAAGAAGCAGGTTCTCCAGCCAGTATAAAAAACAAAAATTAATTGTCAACGGGCTGATCGGAATTACCCTGGGAGTAATCGGGTTTTTTATTTTAGCTTTCGGGGTATTTGCCTGGTTTGCCAAAGATCTGCCTTTTCCGGGTAAACTGTCACAGGCAACCAGTTACTCAACGGTCTTTTACGACAGGGACGATAAGCCCATATACGAAATGTTCAAGGATAAAAACAGGGTGCCTGTTTCAACTAAAGATGTTTCCGACTATCTTCAAAAAGCCACCATTGCCATCGAAGACAAAAATTTCTATAAACATAAAGGCGTATCGGAAATAGGAATATTGCGCGGTTTTTTAAGCTTTTTTTTTAAAGGACGGTTTCAGGGAGGTTCAACCATTACCCAGCAGCTGATAAAAAACACCCTTCTTAGTTCGCAGAGAAGTCTTTCCCGGAAAATAAAGGAAGCCATCTTGGCATTTGAAGTGGAAAGGCGCTATTCGAAAACCGAAATTCTGGGAATGTACCTGAGTGAAGCTCCGTATGGCGGAATTTATTGGGGTGCTGCCAGCGCTTCCATGGCTTATTTTGGCAAATCGCCAAAAGAACTTAGTTTGCTGGAGTCGGCCATTTTAGCCGGTATACCGCAGAATCCCTCCTTTTACTCTCCCTTTATCGGGGAAAAAAACGCCTGGCAATCGCGCACCAAAGACGTATTGCGTAGAATGCGCGAAGACGGTTATATTACGGCTGACCAGGAAAAGAAAACCGTTAGCCAATTTGCAAAGGTTGTGTTTTTGTCTCCTAAGGTGAGCATCAGCGGTGCCCATTTTGTTTTTTATGTCAAGGATCTGATTGAAAAAGAATATGATTCAAAGTTGATTGAACAAGGTATCAAAGTCAAAACCACTTTGTCTTTGGATGTCCAAAAGCTGGCTGAAAAAATAGTCAAGGAAGAAATTGAAAATTTAAAAGGATATAATGCTTCAAATGCAGCCGTTGTTGTTCTGGATTCCAAAACAGGCGAAATTCTGGCCATGGTCGGTTCTTATGATTATAATGACGAGAAATTCGGAAAATTCAATGCCGCTTTAGGATTAAGACAGCCGGGGTCAGCCATCAAACCCATCACTTATGCTTTAGCCTTGGAAAAAGGCTATACTCCTTCAACCCTTTTGATGGATACGAGGACTGTTTTTGCCAATCAGGGAGAAAAAGATTATGTTCCGGTAAATTATGACGGTAAATACCGCGGACCAATGCAATTGAGGTTTGCTCTGGGTAATTCGGAGAATGTTCCGGCAGTCAAATTGTTGGCTATGGTCGGCATTAGAGATTTTCTGCAAAAAGCCTATGATATGGGTTTGGATTCTTTGGCTGCCACAGACGAAAATATCAAAAGATTCGGCTTGTCTGTTACCTTGGGCGGAGGAGAAACAACTTTACTGGATTTAACTTCTTCCTTTTCTGTTTTTGCCGATCAGGGTCTAAAAAAACAAACTTCTCCATTAATGGATATAAGCGATTTCAAAGGAAAAAATATTTACAAAACCGTTAAAGCCGGCCAAAAAAAAGTGCTTACCCCTGAAGTGGCTTTTCTGGTATCCCACATATTGTCAGACAACAATGCCAGGATGGATATTTTCGGACCAAATTCATATCTGAACGTACCGGGCAAAACCGTGGCAGTAAAAACCGGGACAACTGATGATAAACGGGACAACTGGGCAATCGGCTTTACAAAATCCATTACTGTCGGCGTCTGGGTCGGCAACAACGACAATTCTGCCATGAATCCCAAAATCGCTTCAGGAGCAACAGGAGCTTCACCTATCTGGTATCAGCTGATGAGGCAATTGCTAGCCATAAAAAAAGACAAACAGTTTAAATATTCGGACGGCATTATGGAAAAACCGGATAAAGTCAAAGCTCAAACAATTGATGCTTATTTAGGCGGACTGCCAAAAGACGGCTATCCTACCAGGTCGGAGTATTATATCGAAGGTGAAGAACCGAAAGATATTTCACCTTTTTATAAAAAACTGAAAATTTCCAAAGCAACCGGCAAATTGGCCAATGATGTAGAAATTAAAACCGGCAACTATGACGAAAAAGAATATATTATTATTTCCGAGAACGATCCGGTGTCTACTGATAACAAAAACCGCTGGCAGGAAGCTATAGACCAATGGGCAAGAGAACAAAAAGACGACAAATATCACCCGCCGACCGACAAGTCCGATGCCAATTCCGATTCGGTAATTGTTTCAATCAAATCACCCGAAGATAAACAAACAATAAACAGCAATTCAGTGACGATCAGAGTCAAAATCACCAGCGTCTATCCGATGAAATCAGTAAAAATATTTTCCAATGGTTCGGAATTAAAATCATATAACGAAAACAAGACCGACATAGAAGAAACCATTAATTTAAGCGATGGAGTATACGAAATAAAAGTCCAGGCAGTTAATGAAAAAGACAAATCCGGCGATTCCTCAATCAAAATCGGTGTCAATAAACCCTGGGATTTAACATCACCGACTCCAACCCAAACCCCAACTCCGACACCTATTCTTTCCTTGCCATAATTGGAAACAGTTAGAAATAATAAAGAAATTCGTTGAAACTGATAGATTTTAAAAGAAATTAATTGAAATAAACTGAAATAATATTGAAATTATTTAAACTGTTTAATTTCTGATGTGATTGCATAAAGAATTGTCTGGTTTCGTCATCCCCGGCTCTGATCGGAGTTGAGACAGGCTTAGGTTGAATTGTTATTCCCGCGCAGGTTGGAATCCGGACTTTAATTAACGTGGATTAAGAAACTTAATTATGTCATTCTGGTTAAGTCCGTCGTAACGTCGGATCGTATCCAGAATCAAATCGATAAATAAATATTTGTGCTAAAATATTAAGAATATGGGATTTGAAGCGAGACAGGATTTCTTAACAGAAGAAGTCCTTACTAGAACAATTCAAGAAACCACAGATACTAATCCTCTAAGGAGACAGCCATATGCTGAAGATTACAGTAACGTTGCCTATAGATTAGTTAGGGGCGCAATTCATGGTAAACGTCTTCATTTGGGCGAACCGGAAAAAGGATATCGAGATCTTGAATCTTTTACCGACGCTGATGGTTCAGAAATTCAACTATCTCGCAAACAAAAACCGTATTTTTATATTCCTGGATCTCAAGTGGAGGGATGGCCAGGTGGTAATCCTGAACTTGGACAACTTTATGTGTGTGGGTCAGACTTACTTAAACTGCAATCATTTATTTTTACAGATACAGAAAAACAACAAATTTTGCCAATATTACTACAAAAGGGGGCTTTATTTTACTATTCACCTTTTAATACTGAAGAAAATGATATGTTAGTTCGAATGGAGGATCCAGATAAAGGAGTGCTGGTTCCAGTAGATACATTTGAATCAGGAGATGTTCAGCTTTCAATTGGTGAAGACGATCATCACAACCAAAAGGTTTTTATGACCAAACAATTTCTGCTGCATCCAGCTAAAATTGAATTAGCATTACCTAAGTCAGATCCAAGATATTTTGAAGATCGAGTATTAAGAAATTTAGTGGGTTTGGCAGATAGTGTCGGTACACAAATGACTGGTTGGGATACTGGTCGAGAAGGTCAACTTTCAGCAAGACGAAACCTTGTTTCACAGCGAGTAAAATCTGTTGTAATGTCAATGAGTCAGATTGGAGCAGTTATTGGAAAATAACTTTATAATAATATTTATTTTAGTAAGATCTTTTTAAGATAATTCTCGACAGACTGTTGAAGGTATGATTTGATTTCATCTTCCGAGTATTTCCTATCAATGAATTCGATAGGCACTGTCTTTACATCATCAAAATATCTCAATTGTTCTAAAAATTGAGTTGAGACAAATTCTCCTTTAAATTTTGTATTTGCCAACCTGATAATTTCGTTTAAGTCAATGTAACCGTTTTTCAAAACATAAAATATGTCAACATAATCGCGCCAGACTGTGCGTCGTCCTATTGTATGCGCTTTATCACTCACGATGTCATCTATTGAGGCAAGAGGTAGGGAATCGGTTAAAACCAATGGTTGAAGCGGTTTGAAATAATACCAAAGTAAAGTAACTTTTGTATTGTTTCGGGTAGTGAAACTTATCTGATCGGTCGAATTTATATAGAATTTAACTTCACCAAATACTTCTTTAACTTTAAGCCGCAAATTATTGTTTATATGCCGATTAATAAAAATATCAAAATCTTCCGAAATCCGATGATGCAACTGAAATGCTAAAGCAGTGCCACCTGCCAAATAACCTTCATGCGCAAACGCTTTCAGTTTATTGAAAATATCCTGTCTAATGTTATCCAATATATCGAGATGTATTTTTGACATAATAACGTTCATCAGGATGCCACTGTTTTAATGCAAGAACGGCATCTTTGATGAAATAAAAACGGGAACGGCTATAATTTTTAAACGAAACCATAAAAACGTCAATTATTATTTTCTTCGGATACGTCTTAATAAGCCATGAAATATCTTCAAGTCTTCCAAAACACAATATTTGATGAATTATGTAGTATTTATCTTTTTCCAGGTTGAGATTTTTAATGTTTACTGACCATAAAACCGATTGAAGATTTTTTGGAGGTTTCATATTAATATTATACTATTTTGCCTGAAATTTGATATCAAGACCAAATGTTTTTTTTGATTTTTTCCAGCTCTTCTTTTGCTTCTTCTTCGGTTATGTTTCTTTCTTTGGAACTGAAAAAAAACCGCAGGGATATTTTATTTTGATATGCGCCAAGAAACTGGAGATCGGCAAGCAGCTTGGATAATCGGTATACTGTTTTTTTTATATTGCGATAAGGATTGCCGGGGTTTGCTTCCACTGTTAAATCCAATTTTATGGTGGCATATGGATTTATCGGTTTATAATCAGCGATATCGCGGGAGTATTTGATAAGCTTGGAAAAGTCAAATATAGCCAAATATGCATCATTCTTAAGTTTATTTTTTATTTTATATTCTGCTTTCAGTTGTCCGAATTCTGCAACCAGTTCTTTTCCTACTCTGATTTCTCCCAGGTTTGAGGGATTTAGCAAAGGATGACCGCCTCTACTGATTTCATAATCGGGAAAATGCAGCTCAGACATTAGCGCATCGCATATACCTTTCATATCTGCAAAATCCGTATTGGTGATAATACCGACTTTATATTCTTCAATGGGAAGATCGTTTACCCTCGGTATATATGTTTTGCCTATTTCAAACATCCGCAGATTTCTACTTTCGTCAGGTACAGTATTGTAGCTAATTTTGCCTTCGTTTTCTTTGATATTCTTGATAAGAGAAGGCATAAGATCTGTTCTTAAATATTTAATATCCTCGGAAATGCTGTTTTGTAAAGTCAAATGAGGAATATCTGTCAGGCCGTTATTTTCCATCATTTCTTTGGAGATCATAGAATAATTGATTACTTCGTGGAGGCCCAGGTGTTTCAAAAACAGCTTTATTTTATTCTGGTATACGAAAAGTAGCTCCATTTCTTTTGAACGTTTGACATAAGCCATTGGCTGAAGTCTGTTTGGAAGGTTAAAGTAACCGTAGATTCTGGCAATTTCCTCAACCAGGTCTTCTGCAATAGTGACGTCGGCTTGCCTGAATGACGGAATCTGCAATTTCAGTTTATTACCGGTTTCCAATACCTTAAAATTCAGATCTTTTAATATGTCGGTAATCTGCTTCTCAGGAATATCAATTCCAATTCTTTTAATGATAAAGTCAATTGTGGTGGTAATGAAAACCGGTTTTTCCGGATCGGGAAATATGTCAATAATCCCGCCTGCCACTTTGGCTCCGCTATATTTTTTAAACAATTCCACTCCCCTAAACAATGCTGTTTTGGCAATTAAAGGATCGGGGTTTTTTTCGTTGATGGTTGCAGCCACAGTTCTGATGCCGTATCTCATGGAGCTTCGTCTGATTGTGGTCGCATTATTGGTTTCCAGGAAAAAAATTATTCTCTTGGTATCGGAAGTAACAACACTGTTGGCAGTACCCATTATTCCGGGCAGATCTATCACCCGACCGGTTCCATCGTCAATGATGACATCCTGAGAGCTCAAAATATATTTTTTTTCATCAAGAGTAACTATTAATTCTTTTTCTTTGGCGTTGCGAATTATGAATTTGTTTGTTTTTATCCGATCGTAATCAAAAACATGAGTCGGTTGGCCTGTTTCTGTCATGACATAATTGGTTATATCTACCAGGTTATTAAGAGACCTTATACCTGCCGCTTCCAGCCTATCTTTAATAAACTGAGGCGAATTTCCGGTTGTTATATTGTCCATAACAACAGCCATAATTCTTTTGCACAATTTACTTTTATCAGTGACAACCAATGGCATTGGTTTTTCGCTTTCAATCACAGGTTCTTTTACTTGTAAAGGTTTAAATGAAGATTTTATTCCAAATCTTTTTAAAATGACGGCTGCCTCCCTGGCAATGCCAATGACAGATGCCGTATCTATTCTGTTGGAAGTAATTTCAATGTCATAAATATAATCATCACCATTTTTTACCACACTTTCAACCGATGGTCCGCAGAGGGATAAATACTTTTGTATTTGTTCAGGTGTCGCTTCTGTATCCAAATATTCCAGCAGCCAGTTGTGAGTTATTTTTATATTCATGTTAAATCGATTTCACTGATAAAAAGCGGATTTACACTGATCCGTGAAAATCCGTTTTCTAATCTGCGAAAATCTCTTAGTTAGAACTGTTCCAAAAATCTAATATCCCCTCCATAATAATTCCTTATATCGTCCAAGCCGTATTTCATCATTATTACTCTTTCTATTCCAAAACCAAATGCCCAGCCGGTATATTCTTCCGGATCAATCTTGCCTGCATTCAGCACGTTGGGATGAACCATACCAGTGCCGCCCAATTCCAGCCAACCGGATTTGCAGACTTTGCATTTTTTAGTTTCAGTCACCCGCAGGGTGTCCATCACAGAACCTTTTCCTTTGCACACGGTACAGGTAATATCTACTTCAAATGAAGGTTCCGTAAACTGAAAATGATGAGGACGCAAGCGCGTTTCCGTATCCGGGCCGAAATATTCCTTGGCAAAATAATCCAAAGTGCCTTTTAAATGAGTGATATTTATTCCCTTATCAACACAAAGCCCTTCAAACTGGTGGAACATCGGAGTATGGGTCGGGTCCCAATTAGGGCGGTAACATTTTGAAATATTAATCATTCTTATCGGAGGTTGGCCGGCTCGCAGCATTTCCCGGTTTTGGCCGGATGAAGTGTGCGGTGTCAAGAGCATTTTACCAAACTGCGCATGAGGAGCGGTATCGATAAACGATGTTTCAAAATCATCACGGGCAGGATGATTTTTTGGCATATTCAATGTTTCGAATGCAAAATGCTCCCACTCCACTTCCGGATAGGACACCCGTATAAAGCCTATTTTTTCATATATTTCGCTGATTTGTTCAATTGCCAGTGAAATAACATGTAAACTGCCTTTGGGAAATTTTTTACCGGGTAAAGTTATATCGGTTTCAGCGCCATCAGTATCTTTGGTTATTAATTGCTTTTTCTTTTCATCCAGCAATTCAATAACAGAACTTTTAAATTTGTTTATCTGCATTCCGTAGTCTTTTTTTTGATCGCCAGGTACATCTTTTAGTTCCTTAAGAAGGTCATTAATTATGCCATTTCGTCCTAAATAACGAATTTGCAGATCTTCCAGATTTGCAAGAGATGCAACATTTTGCAGTTCTTCTTCGAATTTAACTGTCGTATCGTCTACTTTTCGCATAAAAAGAATTATAAATGAAGCGCATATAAATGACAAGCAGCAACCAATAAACTTTTATTATTTGGTTTTTTCAACGATTTTACTGAAGATATCGGGATGTTCAACTGCAATTTGGCTCAGTATTTTTCTGTCCAGTCCGATATTTTTTTGGTGGAGGGAATTGATAAATTTGCTGTAAGTCAGTCCGAAACTTCTGACAGCTGCATTCAACCTGATTATCCACAGTGTCCTAAAATCTCTTTTTTTTAATTTCCGTCCGACAAAAGCATATTCGCCGGCATGCAAAACCGCTTCTTTAGCTTTTTTGAATTGCTTATGCCTGGTCATCCAGTAGCCTTTTGCCAGTTTTAAAACTTTACTGTGTTTTTTCTTAGCTGAAATTCCGCCTTTTACTCTAACCATAGAGCTATATTATACAAAAAATGTTATTAAATTCAATAGATTCCCGGTTTATTTCAAACCCATCATTCTTAAAAGTTTGTTTTTGAACGCGCCTTCAACAGTTTTCATTTGTCTCATTCTTCTGATTCTTTTTTTACTTTTATTCGCCTGCAAATGCCGAATTCCCTGTGAGCGGTGCATCACTTTTCCGTTTTTAGTAATTTTAAACCTCTTAACAGCCGATTTTCTGGTTTTTTGTTTAGACATATTTATAAATTGTGTTACTGATTTAATTTCAGTATCTATTAATTATTAATAATATCCCGACGTTAAAAGTCGGGATGATCAACCCACTATTGTAAATGTTAATCATTTCTTTTTCCCGACAACAGCCCTGATAACCCTGCCTTCGATTTTAGGCTCCTTGGACACTGTTACTTCGCCAAGAGTACCGATATACTTATTGATCAAATCAAAAGCCATGGTTTTCTTGACAATTTCCCTACCCCGTAGTGTCAAGTTAAGCCGAAGCTGATGGCCGTCTGCTAAAAATTCTTTGCCTTTTTCTTCCAATCTCTGCAAATCTGCCGGTCCAATGAAAAGTGAAAGCTTGATATCTTTAACAGTGCTTTTTCGCTCTCCTTTTTTGGCTACTTTCTGCTTTTTTTCTTCTTGGTATAAAAACTTCTTGAAATCTATTATTTTTGCTACGGGCGGGTTAGCTTTTGGCGCGATAAGCACCAAGTCCAAGCCCTTTTCTTGCGCCATGTTTAAACCATCCTGCTTGGTATGAATGCCAATTTGTTTTCCCTGATCGTCAAGTATGCGAAGCTCTCTTGCCTCTATTCTGAAATTAATCGCATAAAACTTCCTTTGTTCATGAGGACGGTGAAATGGTCGTCTTGGTCTAAAGAAATTTCCCAATTTGTTCTTTAAGATTGTTAATAAAAATATTTAATGGTTGTAAACCTAAATCCTTACCTTCTCTCGTTCTTATGCTTACATTAAGAACTTTACCGGAATGGTTACTTTCTGATTCTCTTTCTCCAATTATAACCATATAGGGAATTTTTTGCAAGGTAGATGCGCGTATTTTCTTTCCAATGGTTTCATTTTCAATATTCTTAACAGCCCTTATATTGTTTTCCATCAGCTTGCTGTAGATTTCTTCAGCATAAGATTCAAACTTGTTGGAAATCGGCAGGACTGCAACCTGGATAGGAGATAGCCATAATGGAAAAGCACCTTTAAAATGTTCTATTAAAAAGGCGATTGTTCTTTCAAAGCATCCAAGTGAAGCCCTGTGTATGACGATAGGCTCCTCCTGTTTTCCCTTCTCGTTGATATACGTCAATTCAAATCTTTTTGGCATAACGAAATCATATTGGACGGTAAAAGCGGTCTCCTCCTTAGCGTTGACATTTTTCATCTGGACATCTATTTTAGGTCCGTAAAAAGCCGCCTCGTTTTTAGCCTCATAATAGGGTGCTTTAATTTCATTCAGAACAGATCTGAGTATTCCTTCCGCTTCTTCCCAAGCTATATCGTCCTTATAGTATTTTTTTGAATCTTCACGGTCTCCAAGCGATAGCCTATATCTGTAATCCGTGCCTTTAACAAGACCTAACTTTTCATTTACAAAATCAATCAGTTCCAGAACTTTTTTTATTTCGTTAGAAGCCTGACTTCTACGGCTAACTATATGAGCGTCAGCCAGCATGAACATCCTTACCCTAATAAGCCCTGACAGTTCTCCACTTTTTTCATATCTGAACTGTGGGGAAATTTCAGCCAATCTTACAGGTAAATCCTTATAGCTCCTAGGCTTTGATTTATAAAGCATAAAATGATGAGGACAAGTCATAGGCCGTAATATTAATTCCTCATCGTCGACTATCATCGTTGGATACATCGTGTCTTTATAATATGGATAATGCCCGGAAGTCTTATACAGATCGATTTTAGCTAAGGGAGGAGTAACCACGTGCAAATAACCGCGTTTTATTTCTTCATCAACTATAAATCTTTCAAGAACTCTCTTCAATGTAGCTCCTTTTTCAGTAAGCATCGGTAATCCTTTTCCGACAAGGTCGGAAAATACAAAAAGATCCAAATCCTTACCTAATTTACGGTGGTCCCTTTTTTTAGCTTCTTCCAGCTGCCAGAGGTATTTTTCTAACTCTTCCTTTTTATAGAAAGATGTACCGTAAATCCTGGTCAGCATTTTGTTTTTTTCATCTCCGTGCCAATAAGCCCCGGCAATATTTAAAAGCTTGAAAGCTTTTATTTTATTTACCCAGTCCAAGTGCGGTCCGGAGCACAGGTCAAGGTCAAGTACATTTTCCGATTTATCCACCATTTTATAAATTGATATGTTCTCCCCTCTTTTTGTAATCAGATCTATCCAATCCATTTTATACGGGTTGTTTTTGAATATTTTTCTGGCCTCTTCAATATTGATTGTCTCATTGACCATTCTCAGGTTTTGGTTGATCAACCTTTTCATTTCTTTTTCAATTTGCTCAAAATCGTTCTCGGATATTTTTTGATCCAGATCGAAGTCAAAGTAAAATCCGTCGTCTGTCGCCGGTCCCATGGCTTTTTTTAAATTGGGATACAGATTCTGCATAGCCGTATGCAAAACGTGTTCTGTTGTATGGCGCAGTTTTAATAAGTTTAACTTCTCCGGACTGAGCTTTTCATTTTTTTCTTCTAGTATTTTTGACATATATTTGTATTATATATAACAACCTGACATTTTATCCATAAAAAATCCCGTTTTCCGGTTTTGTTCTATGGATTTTTAACAAAACCATAATTTACGGGTTGGTAGTTGCAGTAAAAACTTTGTCCTCGACTTTGTCAAGCCGGTGTTCGTGATTATCCAAAATATCATTATGATCTTTAAGTTGTTGCAGCGCTTTATCAATTTTTCCTCCTAATTTTACTTCAACCTGACTTATCCTTTCATTTGTAGCACTGAATAAATCCATTATTTCTTTAATTAAAACTTCATTATTTATAGTAATTGCATCATCAATTGTTTTCTTGACACTTTTATTATTTTCAGTAATTATATCCTTGACACTATCCTGTATAAATTTTTTATCACTTTTTGTCAGCATATGGTCTAATCATAATTCCTAATTCGGATTTTGTCAAACAGTAAAAATGTCTTGCTGTTGACGTAATATGCAAATTCGTATAAATTAATAATGATGAAGAACATCATTATTTTTATCCTCCTATTTATTGCTACCGTATCGCTGATTATTAATTACCGTTTATATATGTTACAAAAAAAATCAGCACCAACAACTACCGGATTTATATCGGCTAAAGTTATAAAAGTGATTGATGGTGATACTTTTGATTTGGAAAACGGGGAAAGGATAAGGCTGTATGAAATCAATGCGCCGGAATATCCCAAAGGCTGTCTGGCTTTAGAGGCTAAAACCAGGCTGGAAAACTTAATTCTTAATAAAAAAGTAAACTATAAAAAAATAACAAAAGATAATTTTGGAAGAATTGTAGCTTATGTTAATGTTGATAAATTGTTAATCAATGAAATATTGGCAGAAGAAGGATTAGCTGTATATACCAAAGGAAAAAATTTAACAGAAAACTCTATAATGATTGAAAGAGCTCAGGAAAAAGCCGAACTGGCTGAAAGAGGCATTTGGTCATCCTTATGCCAGACAAAAAAAGAAGGCTGTCTTATCAAAGGCAACTACCGCGAAGCGGACAATACGCGTATTTATCACATGCCAAACTGCTATAATTATGAAAAAACCACCATCAGGCCCGGTACGTCTGATAAGTGGTTTTGTACAGAGGAAGAAGCAACTACCACCGGTTTTGTTAAGTCTAAGGACTGTCCAAAATATAATTAAACTATGTCGGAAATATTTTCAAAAAGCTTTCGCGGTTTACCGCATGCAGTAATTAAATTTACTGAAATGCAATTAAAAGGATTTAACGAAAACTTTCCCGCACACAGTGAAGATTGGTCGGATTATATGACTGGATATTCAGCTGGATTTGCTTTACCACGATACCACGGTAATATAGCTCAGGATTGGATTTTATCACTAGCTAAAGCTCGTACGCCTAACAATGATCAAGTTACAGTTGTTGATTTAGGTGCCGTTGATGCAGGAGCTTTTACAGGTTTGGGAATTGAGCCGAAAACTGAGGGTTTAATCGATATACTGATAGCTAACGGATTGAGAGATGTATGCGCTTTATACGCATTCAATGGAGGTAAGGATCTTGGTAAAAATGCCAGAGAAATGGGAGTTAAATATGCTTACGGAAATATGTTTACGGATTTCCGGTCTTTTATACCCCAGCAAGGTGCCGACATACTTCTTGCCAGGAAAACTTTATATCAATCAATATTAGATCTCCTGGCTTTTGAAATCGCCAATATATCATTGCGAAATCCGGATTATGAATCTGACGGTGGTATTGGCTTTGCTTATAATGCTTTATGTGGAGGTTTTGATGGAAGCTTAATTTTTACTCCGGACGGTCGACAATTACCCGTCATTTCGTTATTAGATATACTAAAGAACGTTTTAGGTTGGGATTTGGAATATCATGGAGAATATGATATTCATGTTGCCTGGAGGAAAAAGAAAGAATTGGACACGTTACCGATAAAACTAATAAGAATTAGTAAGGAATTTGGCGATCAATTCAAATTCCTTCGTGCGGAATATGAATTGGATGGTCAATTGTTTTACCAACTCAAGGAAATGGACTATACATGGGAAGAAAGCGAATGGTACAAAAGGATGAAAAATCAGGGAGGTAGGAAAGTTATAAAGGAACTTTGGACAGAAAAATCTTGAAATCTTGAAAAACAAAAACAACAAAACAACCTCGGGGGTTTGTTAGAGGATAATGACAATCTAATCAATGGCACCATTTTGACGCATATTTATTCAACGCTTTTGTTTTTCCGTGTTCAGCTTCATTTTCAACAAATCTTTTGTATTTATTTCGATTACCTAAATAATATCCCAGATCAAGGATGTGTTTTGTATTTAAAAAATTATTTGTTTCGTTGATATATTCGCCAGCAGAAGAAAACGGATAATACCAAATATCGTCAATTCTGCCTATTAATCCGGAAACATACGGATTCAAATGTATATATCTGGAAACATGAATAAGTTGTTCTTCATCCATGATTGGTTTTGACCGGAATCGTGGTAAAAAAATCGGACCTTTTCTCTTATTTATTATATTACTGAATCTAGTTAATCCGTTTAAGACATCGCCCATGAATTTCGAAATACCTTTATCCTGTTTTTCTTTTAACAAAAAATGGAAATGATTCGGCATGAGGCAAAAAGCCAGAATTTCTATTTTATATTTATTGGATTTTTTCAAATGATTCCAATATTGGTCTTTGATATCAGGTTCCAACCGAAGCGTTTCAGAATAACTCATTTTTAGATCGGAATATCTATAGTAGTTGACCAGATTGAGAAAGTAATCTGATACGATTACGTCATTAAAAGGGTCTAGATTATCAATTGTTTTATTATAAATATGATAGTAATAGTTGATGACAAAGATATTGGAACGGGATGGCATATAATAAGAAGAACATTATTTGGAGCAATTGTCTATGGACTTTAATCTACAAATAACAAGAATTGGATTGATAGAACAATCTAACAAACCCCCGAGGTTGTTTTCAAATATTTTCTTTAAACCCATTAAAAAACTCCCGATTGCCTTTACCTACGAGCTTATATTTATGATCCTCAACTAAAATAGCTTGAGTATCGCTCAATGCAACAACAGGGTATTTTGTAGTTTTAGTAGCATCTTCAATGATTTTTCTATACCGTTCCTTAAAATGCGCAACTAGTATAAATGGTACGAGATTTAATGCTGTAAAATCTGTTAAGCCAATATGATTTCTGTCTTGGTGTTTCCATGTTGATTGTACGATGGTTGGACAAGCAATATAACTTCCTGCGCTAATCCCAATATATATTTTTCCTTGCAATATCAATTTCTTTATTACTTTATCAAAACCGCTTTTTCTGACAGCTTTTAATAAATAAAAAGTATTCCCACCCTGAACACATATAATATCTTTATTTTCTAACAAGTTAATTAATTCATTCTCATTTTTTCCTTCAATATCAATATCTTCAACATCAAAACCCAATTCTTTCATTTGTTGTTTATCTTTTAGCATATAATCTTGATTCGATTCTGCTTTAGCAGCAGTAATAATATGAGCAAGCTTTACTTGATGTGCCGGTCTGGGAAGAATTTTTATAATCTCTTCCCTTACGTTCATTCCTGCCGAAGTTAACAGAAGTTTCATAAATATATATTTCCGATTATTAATTTTCTTTTATTAATTCTATAAATTCAATTCTTTTAATGTTTTAAGAAAGTTAAAAATTTTCAGAGAAAATTTCTTGCGTGGTGGATCCGACAGGACTTGTTCAACTCGCAGTTAACGACATTTATGAGTTTTTACTGCGAGTTAATCCCGCCACGGGCGGGAAATCTGTGACCGCTGAGGGACTTGAACCCCCGGCCTTCACAATGTCAATGTGACGCTCTAGCCAACTGAGCTAAGCGGTCTAATTACAATGTCAATCCCGACTAAGTCGGGACAAATTCCACGCTCTAGCCAACTGAGCTACGGATCCATTTTAATTTTTCCTTCAGTAATAATCTTTTCAATATAATCTTTACGCTTTAGATTCTTTAATTTTAATTCTATTTTTCTTGCATCCGATAAGTTCTGATAATTCTGCGTTAACTCTACTTGATAAGGAATGAAAGGTTTTGTTGCTGTAACAAAACCTTGGTTATGTTCCCTAATCCTTCTTTCAATATTTTCGGTGCATCCAATATAATATTTATTAGTTATTAAACTTCGTAATATATATACAGTTACCATATTTGAAAATAACGTGCCGACGTTGGCAGTCGGCATCCCGACTTTGCGTCGGGACTCTAGCTCCGACGCTTTGGTCGGAGTCCGACATTACGTCGGACCAACTGAGCTACGGATCCTACTTAGCTTATTTTACCAAATAGCCGGCTGTTTTTGTATCCGGTAATTTTGACATTTTTAATCCGGCCGTTTAAATCACTATCGGTTTTTATATAGGCAGTAACCTGGTTATCCAATAATCCTTCCTGGAATCCGTAATAACGCTTTTTCAAAAATAGAGCTGTAAAATTTTTGTCATTATGCTTTTCTAAAAATCTATGGTATTTATCCTTTCCTAATTCAATCAGCGCTTTTGACCGTTTGGCTTTTATCGGTTCAGCCGGTTCTTTTAAACGCTTAGCCAGATAATATGCAGCAGTATTTTGGCGTTTGGAATAACGGAAAACATGAAATTTGCTGATAAGCGAATTTTTAAGCAAATCATAGGTTTCCTGGAAATCGCAATCACTTTCATCCAAAAACCCGACAATAATATCGGTGGCTATTAACGCCATTGGATTCAGTTCATAAATTAATTGGAGTTTTTCTCCAATTTCTTCCCGGGAATAGCCTCTTTTCATCAGATTAAGGATTTTATTTGATCCTGACTGGATTGGAATATGAAAAAAATCAACCAAGCGGTGATTGCTTTGATATTTTTTATAAAATTCTATAAATTTATTGTCAATACTCCACGGATGGATTGAGCCGCAGCTTATGCGCGGTACGTGTGTTTTATCAAAAATGGTTTTTAACAGGTCGATGAATGATTCTCCGGTATCATATCCGAACGATTGAGTATTGATTGCCGTTAAAATCACTTCTTTGGCAACACTTTCATTATTCTTAATTCTTGATACTATCTTGTTGATTCTTACTGATTTGGGTGTTCCGCGAAGGTAAGGAACTATACAGTAGCTGCAAAAGCGGTTGCAACCGTCCTGGATCTTGAGCAGCAAACGGCCCGAGTTAATGAATTTACCCGAAAATTCAAAGGGTTTACTTTCTGCAGGAGTTTTGCTCTTATTTATCCATTTTTCCAAATAATCGGCAAGAAATTCTCTTTGGTCATTTCCAATCATAAAATCTATCGGAAGATTCTTGTATAAATTATTCTTTAACCAGTAAGTGGCAGAACAGCCTGTGGCAACAATTTTAGTATTGGGGTATTTACGTTTTGTTTGGTATATAAACTGCCTGGCTTCCCTTTCAGCTTTTTCAGCAACAGAACATGTATTGATGATAAATATATCGGGCATATTGTCCGACCAAATCAATCCCCTTTTGAAAAGCTCTTTATTGATTTCCAGACGCTCGGCTTCGTTTACTCTGCATCCGAAACTAAATGTGCGGAAGGATCTTTTCATAATCGGAATTTAATTATACATTATCAATTCTTACTTCTAATTATCCAAAATATTGCTTTTTGCTTACTATCATCAATTATAATTCAGCAGATTGGAATTTCTTGACAAACCTATAAATTTGTGCTATAATACTAACAGATCCTAAGGTTGTTGAACATTCGTTCAAAAGCTTTAGGATTTTTTTATGAGAAACTTTTACGCTGTAATATTTTCCATATCAATATTATTGTTGTTATTGTTAAAGCCTACAAACATCATGGCGCAGCTTATCGCCGATTCTTCAGCCAATATATCCTATAACAATGAAATTGGTTTGCATAACAGCTTATTTGTCAAGAAATTGGCCATGAAGAGAATTTTGGAAAAATACAATTCTCCGCTGAAAGACGAGGTTGATTCATTTATCAGTGCCTGCCAGAAATATGATCTGGATTGTTTTTTGCTGCCTTCTATTTCCGGATTGGAATCAACGTTCGGTAAATTTATCTTGCCTGCGTCGCATAATCCTTTTGGATGGGGTGGCGGATACATTATGTTTGGCAACTGGGGTGAAGGCATTGAAGCCGTAGCTAAAGGTTTAAGGAATAATTATATTAACAAGGGCGCTTTGGATATTTATCAAATAGGCAGGATTTATTCGGAAAGTCCTACCTGGTCCCCGCGCATATTGTATTTCATGAATGAATTTAACAAAGAAGAACAAAATATTCTCTTGTTTTCATCCAAAAATCGAGTATACTGATCGTATCCCGCTAATGCGGGAGTACGAACAGTTATGTCGCTAGCAAATTCATTGCGTAGCGGTATATACTAAAAAAAGTTTATGCATACATATAAAATAAATAAACTTCCGAAAAATACGGTTGAAATCCAACTGATCATACCCAAAGAAGACATCAAAAAAGAATATGATGCTGTTTTCATCAAACTGCAGAATGATCTGGAAGTAGAAGGCTTTAGAAAAGGGAAAGCGCCCAGATCAATTGCCGAGAAAATTTTGACTAAGGAAACGGTTTTTAAAGAGCTTCTTTCCCCGCTTTTATCCAGATTATATGAGGAGATAGTAAAAAAGGAAAACCTAAAACCCATAATTACTCCGCGGGTGGAACTTGTTAAGGCCAAAGAAAATGAAGATTGGGAAATAAAGCTGACTTTGGCAGAAAAACCTCTGGTAGATTTAAAAAATTATAAAGAAGAAATCAAAAAAGTTAAATCGGGATTGACCAAGGAAGATATTTGGGTTCCGGGCAAAGAAAAGAGCAAAGAAAACCATGACCAGGAAAAAAAGCAAAAAATACTCAATGAAGTTTTGGGATCGGTATTAAAAAATACCTCCTGTGAGCTTTCGGATATCATTATAGATGAAGAGCTGAACCAAAGATTAACTCGTTTGGTGGATGATGTCAGAAAGATAGGTTTAACAACGGATGCTTATTTAAAATCCAAGGGGCTTACTTTAGACCAATTGAAAAACCAATACCGAAAGGAAATTGAGGAGACCTATAAGCTTGAATTCATACTGTCTGATATTGCCGATAAGGAAGCCATTAAAGTGGAAAAAGCCGACCTGGACAAAATATTAACCGGCATTACCGATGAAAAAGAACGTAAAGTAGCAGAGCAAAACTCCTATTATTATGCTTCTATTCTCAGAAAACAAAAGACAATAGATTTTTTAGTGAACATTTAATAATTTAATTACCGGTAATTTCAATGCCGCTTGACTAAATGCTTACCCTATAGTATAATAGCGGCATGTATAGTAAAATGGGTATGCAAGGTTCAAAGCCAAAAAAAAGCAATGATCTGAAAAATCCATTGGAGGCTCTTCGTGATTTGGGTAGTTCTACCGTTAATAAAACAACTGATGAATTCAAAAAAATGGGCTCCAATATGTTTGATTCTTTTTTTGGCGGAGGGAATCAAACTGCAGACTACGAACAGCCCTGGGGTGAAAGATCGGACAAATTTGCAAACAAAGTGCCTGCTCCACAACGGAAAGAATTTTCTTTGTTCAATTATTCCCAATATTACGAAAAAGAACTTGTCAGGAAACAGATAAAAGAATTGACCGAGCTTGTAAAAAGAGAGATCGAGTTGATTAAAAAAGCTGATTCCAAGCTGTTGAATGAAGTCAAGGATATCCAGAAAATCAATCTTGAGAGTTTGCCTGATAAACCCGGCGTCTATCATATCAGGTTCCTTGAATTGGTTTTAAGCATATTGAGGACATTAAGACAAAAAATAGGTGAATCCAGAACTTGGCTGCAGGCTTTAACTTCGAGAAAGAAAAAAAGAGGTTCTTTATTTATGGCGCGTTCAAAAAAACAAGGCACCCAGTATTCGCTTTCCCAGGAACTTCAGAATGCGAGATCTATTCAATAATTGTATTCAGTATACTGTATTCAGAATAAATTATATTTTATTTTTTATATTTTATAATGGATACTAATCCAACGCTCTTAAAAACGTATTTACCCCATTCGCCCAGCTGCCGTTTGACGAAGGAGTGTACTTTTGCATTATTGCGGATGCAGTAACCAGACCTTTATCAATATAATGATCTTTTATTCCTTTAGAAACCATTCTTATAGCTTCTTCGTATGAATCGAATTTGGTAACAAGATCGCCATATATGCCCCATCCCCAGCAATTATGGGAATTTTCGGGAATAAATTTACACAAATTGGATTCTTGCATGGCAATAGCAGGCAATAGCCGGTAATCAAATTGGTATTCGTCTGATATCTGAACGATTAATTCAGACTGATCGTATAAAACAGAATTATATTTTCTGAAAAAGCTTTTCAGGTTAGCCACCCGCCCGTCCTTCAGGGTTACTTCTGCCTTATAAGCTCCAAGCACAAAAGGAGCGGCGGAATTGCGGAATTGACGTGCAGAATTATCCTGATCCAATTCATTTAATATCTGCTGAATTTGGCTTAATCGCTTTTTTTTCAGGTTAATTTTGTTGATAATAATTACGTTCAGTAAAAAAAGAATGAGGAATAAATTGAAAAATAAAATAAACTTTCTGAGCATAAGATAAATATAAATTAATACCTAATTAATGTCAATCAGACAATCCATTATGTATGTAATGCCTATGTTTAGGGAGTGGCTTGCATTCGAAAAGCAGGGCAAGTACACTTCGGAGGAGTCTAACAAATAATAATTTGAATAAATTAACAAGTTAATGTGTTTGCATTCGAACGGAGGAAATATATGCAGCGGTATATGGTCCTCTTATTGATTCTGGAGCTCGACCTTCGTTATTTAATTGTTTTACAAACGAAATTTCTGCCGGTACTTGAGAATACTTTTCGTAATTATTATTAGAACCTCCAAGAACAAGCATTCGAGAAACTCCGCCCCACCCTTTTTCTTCAAAGAACTTATCTATTTCTTTACCTTTTCTACCCTGCTGTACCGCTTCGCTAAGATCTCTTGCCCGTTGGAGAACTACTTGGCTTGAACTTACTCTAAGGGCCGTACTTACACCAGTTGATTCTTCTGCTTTTTTCATTTTATCAAGATAAAGTCGTTTATCTATAGGAGGTTCCTTAAAGTAATCTGGCTTACGAATATCTCCAGGATATTGTATTTCAGCGGAGAGTAAGTTTATTATTAGAGCATTTGCAGGAGTAGGATTAAGAATAAACTGTTGTAAGTAATAAATATATTTTTCAAGATTCTCCTTCTGCGGAGATGCTTGTAAACTTTCTATTAGCTTTGTTAATTCTTCATTGTTAATCCTCAAAATCTCTGTTTCATTTAGTTCGACACCATCTAATCCTATCATGATTATTTAGTTTTACATGAACTTATATTAATTATCGTTAATGTAAGTATAGCAGAAAATGATTATTAATATTAATATTCGATAAGAACAAAAAACAAGCTCGGGATGGTTTCAAGTAAAATCTTTAAGATATTGAATATAAAGAATCAGATTTTTTACTTAAAAGATTTCATTTTTTTAACATCACACCAAATCCAATCATAGCAATACCTATACAGGAAATTGTTCCTGCAATAAATATCATAAGTTCATAAGACAAACTAGGATTGTTTGATATTAGGTTGGAAACATAAGGATGACTCGATGTTAAACCTGCCAAAAGCAGTGTTGAAGACATAATTGTTCCGATATTTTCCAGTTTATTTTTCATATAAGAAAGAATTGGATTTAAACCCGGTTATACCAAAATAAGCACACAGTATAACATATTAAATTATGAATCAGAATTAGTATTTTGCTTGTCTCAATAATTATAGTTTGATATACTAAAGTATTAAAATCGGGCCTGTAGCTCAACTGGTAGAGCGCCTCCCTCTTAAGGAGTTGGTTGTGAGTTCGAGTCTCACCAGGCTCACTTTAAAAAGCGTTTATTATCGCCAGCCTGGAGAAAGTTTTTATGCTATATAAAATTCCTCTAAGACCAAATTATCAAGACAAAGTATATCTCTCTTAGAATTTAGATTGTTTTGACCTTCTAACAAACCCCCGAGGTTTGTTTATTGGTTACTTTTGGTATTTTATTATTGAAATAAATTATTCGAAGAAGCAATGATATACTGAGTTTATGGAACAATATTTAGTAATTATTCGCGGTGCTCCTGCTAGTGGAAAAACGACGATAGCCAGAGAACTTCGTGATTTTGGTAAAAAAGTTATCTGGCTTAAGGTTGATAACTTTAAGGAATTCTTTTCGGACAATGTCTCACCGGAAGTACAAAAGTTTGTGGACGAAAGCGCTCTTGCTACTTTGGAATATCTGCTAGACCAGGGTTTTTCGGTAATTATGGAAAAAATCTTTTACGACCCGTTTATTATCCCCTTTGCTGTCAATATGGCTGAGAAGAAAAATATTAAAGTTGTTATTTTCCAGATTAAATGTTCATTGAGGGAACTTCAAGAAAGGGACAGGATCAGACCGGGGGTCAAAGAAGGATGCAGAAAACGGATGGGCGATGAAAAGATTAAAGACATATATGAACACCTAGAAGAAACGGTTTTCCCTAATGCAATTATTCTAGATACAGAACACTTATCAATTAAGGATTGTGTTGATAAAATAATGCAAGATTTAAATAAATGAAGACCATACTTCACAATATTTGGCTCAAGTTAAATCCTTCAGGGTTTGTATTTCGTTATTATTTAGCAACATTACCCAAGTGCAAATCCTTCAATCATGGTTAATGGTTCGGATGTTTTACTGAATATTCCGACTACCGCCATTACCGATCGCATCGGTAGAAAAATCTCAATCATTCTGGAAGGTTTGATCTTCGCACTTTCGTGTATATTCTATATACTTATCCCTGGATTTTATCCCTTCCTTTTTACCGAATTTATTTCAGAATTATGATAGTCCTTTGTTATCGGGGCAAGCAGCGCCTTGGTTTATGACTATCTCAAAAGGTATAATCGAGAAAACGAAAGCAAGCATATTTTTGGTAGATCCTCAACAATGAGCGGACTAGAAACCATGCCCATGCTTCTCACTGCGGTACATCTATTTATAGCTTCAGCAATTATTCTTGCCGTGGAGGAACCGATTATTTCACCTACGAGGTGTAAATCGCTAAATAAAATTACAGCGAGACTATAATAACCTAGGTATATTGGTGCCCTTAGAGGGAATCGAACCCCCATCACCGGTTCCGAAGACCGGTGCTCTATCCGTTGAGCTATAAGGGCAAAAATTAGTTTATTTATATTATACTAAATGAATGTTCATTTTCTTTTTACACCTGTTGTTTGTAATTATTTTAATAATATTTTTTTTTATTTTCAGCATATATATGATGTCGCTCATATACTCTTCTTTTATGGGTTCTCCTTTTGTTCCGATAAAAAGCGAAGAGATAAAAGCAATTTACAACCGTATAAAATTAAAAGATAACGATATAATTATAGATTTGGGTTGCGGTGACGGAAGATTCATTCATTGGGCTGCAAAAAATCATAATATACACGGTTACGGATTTGACATAAATCCGTTATTAATTAATTACGCAAAATTTGGATCAAAAAGACAAAAAATTAACAATACATTTTTTCAGGTAAAAAATATCTTTGACTGCGATATAAGCCAGGCCAATTACATTTACTTTTTTCTTCTTCCGTCATTGATTGAAAAAATGAAGTTAAAACTGGAAAAAGAAACGAAAAAAGACTGTGTTATAATCTCTCACGGCTTTCCGGTTTTAAACTGGGAGAAATATTTGATTGACAAGATAACTCACAAACCGTTTCCTACTTATTATTATAAACGGTAGACATATTTTCGGCAACTTTTTCCCAACTCATACTACTGACAAAAGGTAAAACAATAGACTTGTAGCGAGCTGAGAAATTGGAATCTGACAGTACCTTTTCAATCTGATTGGCTAATTGCAGAGGGTTGTGAGCAGACACAATCAACGAATTAAGCTCCGGATCTATTAAGCTGGAAATTCCCGAAGTTTGCGATATTATCACAGGCACGCCGCAAGCCATCGCTTCAAGCGCAGACATACCGAATGATTCATAATGTGAAGCCATGACAACAATTTCTGCTGAATTATAATAATAAGGAAGTTCATGCTGGTTTCTTTGGGAAACAAAACCGACAATTGGCGAAATATGGAGAGTTTTTTGCAGTGCTTTTAATCTGGTGAACTCAGAAGAAGTTTCACCGTTTTTTCCGCCGACGATCAACAGACACAATTTATATTCGGAGTTTTTATTCAACAGTATTTTTAAAGCGTGCATCAGAACATCAATTCCTTTTAATGCCTCAAGTCTACCGACATAAAGAATTATTTTATCTTTGGTAATTGATTGGATATAGTCCAAAGCCTCTTGTCTGGGTATGGGATAGAAAATTTTTGTATCAACGCCAGGATGAATCAGACTTATTTTCTCTTCAGGGCATTCGTACAAATGGGTTAAGTATTCCAGGTCTGCCTTGCTCGAAGCTGTGATATGATCGGATTGTTGTATCAATTTAAATTCGGCACTAATCCTTAATTTGCTCTCTTTCTCACGGTTGTTTCTGGCGACCAGATTTTTCATTAAAGCCAAAGTATGAAAAGTCATAACTAAAGGAATTTTATGTTTGTTTTGCTTTACTATTTTTAAAGCTATCAAACCGGATAGATAATAATGAGCATGGATAATATCATAAGCCAGATGGTTTTTTTTAATATATTTATTAAGAGAATTTGAAAAAACACCGACTAATTCGGGCCATAGCTTTTTATCGATCGCCTTTTTCGGGCCTGCTTTAAGATGAATAACCCTAAGATTAGCGTTTAAATTGACTATTTCCGGGCTAATTAAGTCCTGGATTCTGGTATAAATATCCACCTGATAGCCTTTTTTTACCAGGGCTTTTGACAATTCCAGAACATAAACATTCATACCGCCGGTTTCCTTACCTTCCAAATACGCCAGCGGACAAGTATGAAATGAAATCATGGCAATGCGCTTATTAAGCATATGATTATTATATATTAAAGGCATTTTCCATAATTAACTTTACATCCTTGAGGGATTTGACTTTCATAAGCTGATTACGAAACTGAGCTGCCTTAAAAAACCCTTTTGTATACCAGACCAGGTGTTTCCGTAAAGCTAAAAAATTATTTTCAGGAGTTAAATCCATAAATTTCTGGCAGTGTTCAATAATAATATTTTTTCTTTTTAATAATGACGGAACATGACCGGAAAAAATCCATGGGTTACCCAAAGCCGCCCGGCCAATTAAAACTCCGTCTATATTATATTTTAAGTATTTATTTTCAGCATCGGAAACAGATTTAACGTCTCCGCTGCCCAATATTACAACATTTTCTTTTTTGCATAATTTACCGGCTTTAGCAATTTCGCGCCAGTCGGCTTTTCCATGATAAAGTTGTTTTAAAGTTCTTCCGTGGACGGTGATTGCATTTGGTTTTGCTTCCAACAAATTAGAGATCCATGATTCGGTAATAACAGTATCATATCCGATTCTGGTTTTAACAGAAACAGGAATTGGTAAAGGCTTATTTGATAACCTGTTTCCACTATCTTTAATTGCCTGTTTTACGGCTGATATAATTTCTTTGGCTAAATTAGGTTGTTTAATCAATCCTGCCCCTCCGCCTTTCCTGGAAATATTTCTGTCAGGACAACCCATATTTATATCAATGCCGGAAAATCCTAAACCAGCTGCGTAAATTGCAGCTTTATAAAAATCATCCGGATTGTTACCAAACAACTGGAGAACAATAGGAGTATTTGTTTGATGCTTGATCAGACTGGAAAAGACTCTGCTTCTTCTTTGGCTGAGGGCAGCTGCCGAAACAAACTCGGTAAAAAGAATGTCAGCATGGCCGTATTTATCAACCATATAGCGGAATGCAGGATCTGTGATTCCGTCCATTGGCGCCAGACCGATTATAGGTTTCTTTAAAGAAAGCCACATAATAATGAATTAAGAATTATGAATAATGAATCAGGAATTAAATAAAATTTAAATATTCTTAACTCAAAATTCTTAAATCTTCATTCTTAATTAAATGATTTCTTCTTTTCTTTTACGTACGAAAGAAATCCATTCTTCTATAACTTCGAAAATAAGTTTGAAAGGCGCTTCAATAAGAAAATCAAAAATAAAAATAAAAAAATTAAGTTTTGAAATTTCCTGGCTAAAAAATTTACCAAGGGAAAGTATTGGCATGAAAAAAAAGTCGATTATAGGTGTGAAGATGTTTTCTTTATCTTCCAGCCTTAATTCCTTAACTATCTGGCGGATGCGGTAAGAAAAAAAGGTGACTACGCTGACAAAGAAAATAAATATGATTTGGCTGATAAAATTAAAATCAAGCAAAGACAATAACTGATAAATAATCAGTAGTGTGACAATAAAAGTAATTGAATAAAAAATCGTAAATCCGAATATGAGCGAAGATTTTTTTTGAATAGGCTTTTTCGGCATATAAGCTATCTGAGTCTCAAAATTTTGGTTTGAGTCGATTATTTCGATTAATCTCTGATAAATTTTTTTGGTATTTTCTTCGCCGGGTACGCGGAAAAAAGCCAGAATAATCAGCATCAACAAGGCAGGAAATATACTGTTTATGGCGATAGAAACAAGATTTACTTCTCCATATAAATAAAGAGATACAGGATATTCCAGTATTAAAGCAAAAATCATTTTTGTAAACAGAATATAGATAAAACTTTTGACAGCCAGATTTCTAATTCTTGATCCCAACTGCTGGTATTTTTCCCGGCAGGTAAAGTCAACCTCATTCCATAATTTTTCTTTATTGCTCAAAAGATTTTCTATTTCGGAAAATTTCTTTTTTATCAACTCAAACAAGATTAAAAAAGGCGGCATTTGTTTCCTGGTAAATTTGACCAGATTATCAACGTAGGGGTTGGTAATCATATTATCCAATTTTTTGAATATATCGGACAATTTGGGAATTAGTGATTTTATTTCCTCGGTTGAATATTGGCCAAGCGGTTTGTAAAATGTGGCGAAAAGATGGTATCGCTGGTATGATTTATCACTTTTGCCGTAGACTTTGTCAATGGCTACCAAAAAATAAGCGTCTTTTTGCGCATCAGATAAACCTTCTATTTTAATTTTTTGCTTTAATACCTGATAGGTGAAATATGTGAAGTTGGAATGTTTGGCAGCAGAAGCAGGTTTTAGAGATTCTTCGATCTCGCAGGTGACCAGGTCAAACAAAAATTGGTTATAGTATTGCTGTAAATCACCACTGCGGCCAAGCACCATCTGTTTTCGAAGCAAAAGAAATCTGTCGATTATTGCTTGAATATGTATGATGTCCGAACCCCCGAAACTGCCGTTATCAAAATATCTGGCCCATAAAATCTCCCGAAGTAAATTTTCAGCTTCACCTTTGCCTTCGGGATTTATAGACAATCTTCTTTTCAATATTCTTTCAATAGCCGCCCTCAAGATTAAATGATCTTCTCTGAATTCGACAGCGTTTCTGATCTTTTCATATAACAAAGCAAAAAAGGACACTGTCTGCGAAACAGTCAGTTGCGATATGTCATCTGGCCTGCTTCTTGTTTTTATGGATTTCAAGGCAAGCACCAAGGCTTTTGTATACCCCGACAATGCAATATCATTACTTGGATTACTATTATCAGCCATATTAATGAATATACTAAAAAAACTCAAGTTTATAACTTATTTTTTCAGTATAATCCCATCTAATCCGCTTTTTCGCCCTAAGGGGCTGCAAACCGGAGTAAGATGGGTATATTATATGTTAATGAAAACAAATAGTCCAACGCACAAGCTAAACCGTTACCAGTTGGGAGATAGTATGGAATAATTTTTCATTAGCGCAGATTAGTATCTTTTTTTTTGGTTGGATTTCTATATATTCGGCTTTTAAACCGGCTTCCCTATAAAGGAGAATTCTGGGAATCACATCGACAAATTTTTTATCTCTGAAAATATCCAGTATAGCATCGCAATGGCCGGTAATTAAATAAGGAGAAAACCGTCCGCCGCAGATTCGTACCCTGTAAAAATGCGGAATTAACCTGGAGAAAATTTTAGCTTTCAGTTCGTAATCAGCATTGCCCCGTATATCAAGGTCAATTATGGAATTTTCAGGAACGGATTCTGTAACGCTGACAATTTGTTTACCATTGAGAAAAGCGCCGGTATTTTTAGAAGCTGAAAATAACTGGCCGGAAATTGGTTGGTAGATATGTGCCAATATAGGTTCATCCTTATAGTTAAGGGCAAATTGCGTATAAAACATGGGAACATCCGCAATATATTCTTTTGTGCCGTCAATAGGATCAATAACCCAATTAAATTCTGTGGAAATATTGGAAACGCCTTCTTCGACCATAAATCCTGCTTGCGGGTAAAGCTTTTTTAGTTTTTCCCTGATAAAATTTTCAGCTTCTCTGTCAATGTTGGTTGAAATATCGCGTTTGTCTTTAAGTTGAATTTTTTTCAAACTATGCCAATTTTTTACAATCATTGCTCCACTTTGAATGGCGATTTCACGGGATTCATTCATCAGATTTTTGATATCATTGTCAGACAATGGCATAGTATGATTTACAAATATCCTAGTTTTCCGGTTAATGAGGTTACGTTGTTACGGTCCAATTTATCGCCTATTTCCTTGTATTTATCCAGAATATCCGCAAACATATTTTTTAATTCAAGCAGCCTTGCTTCCGTAGGCGCTTCGAACCGGATGGTTAAGTAAGGAGAAGTGTTTGAAGGCCTGATCAACCCCCATGATTTATTGTCGAACATAACCCTGGCGCCATCTATGTCAATAACCGTGTATTTTTTTTCCATTTCTTTTTTGACCTGATTGACAATATCAAATTTAATACTGTCTTCACAGGGAAGCTTGATTTCCGGTGTTCTTGGCCTTTTTGGGATAAAATCGAAAATTGATGAGAAACTGGAGTCGGATCGGGAAAGAATTTCCAGTATTTTGGCTGTAGCATAAAAACCGTCATCGATTTTGTAATATTCTTCAGCCATGAAAAAGTGGCCGGATACTTCACCTCCCAAAACAATATCCGGGTCTTTCCTCAGTGAATCTTTAATTGGCGCGTGGCCTGTTTTATGCATCAAAGGAATTCCACCAAATTGAGGAATCATTTCTTCCATCAACTGGCTGCATTTGACATCAAACAGAATTTTCTTATGAGGGTTGCGGCTAAGAATATCCCTGGCTAGAAGTAATATCAAAAAATCCGAGCTGATATAATTTCCGTTTTCATCGACAAATCCTGCCCTGTCACCGTCTGCATCAAAACCGACTCCCAAATCGGCATTCAATTCTTTTACACGTTTTGACAACATTTGCAAGTTTTTTGGTGATTCGGGATCAGGCACATGGTTGGGAAAATAAGCGTCAGGTTTCAGGTATAATCCTTCCAGCAACTCACAGCCCAAACTTTCAAAATAATCTTTGACATATAAACCAGGCGTACCGTTTCCGCAATCAACAACGATTCTTATTTTCCTCTTTAATTTAATATTCTTGACCGCAAATTCTTTATAAATTTCATAGCCGTTATTCATTTTTTCTCGATTTCCTCTTATTGAAGAAAGATCAAAATCATCGTCTTCTATCATTTTTCTTAGTTTCTGCAATTCTTCTCCGTAGAGCGGAGATGTATTTTTCAGCATGATTTTAAAACCGTTATAAAAATAAACATTATGGCTGCCTGTTATGTTGACTCCGCCGTCTAATTTCAAATGTGAAATAAGAAAATAGATTATTGGCGTAGTTGATATTCCGGCATCAAAAACATCTATGCCCGTATCATTGATTCCTTCAATAAAAGCTTCTTTTAACTGTTCGGCATATGGCCTGATTTCAAATCCTACAATTACCTTTTTCCCACCAAGTCGCTTAACATAAGTGCCATATGCCATGCCTATGGCTTTGGTTGTTTCCAAATTGATGGTTGTGCCTGGAAAAGGTCCGTACCATTTTTCATACTCAGCAACAACTTTAGGTTCAAATTTAATTCCTGCAATACCCCTGATATCATATTCCCTAAAAATATTTTTGTTGATTTTCATGTTTAATAATAACTATTAATATACATCTATTAATATGGATTCTTCTATTATAGAAAATAACATGCCATTAAATCAAGGGAGTTGAGGATTTGAAAAGGATTTTTGGAGGTTTTGCTTGTCAAATCTATTCTGAATAAGGCCTGGTAAAAAGCTATTAAACTGTCGGTTTTCCAAAATTTTGCCTGAAATTTAAGTTTGCCGGTTTGCCAAGATTGAAGTCCGCTAGGTTGTTGGCCGTTTTTAACTATAATAAGATTTCTGATATGTTTGGCCAACATAGAAAATATCAGATAGTCGGCTGTCTTTTCAGGCAAATTGTGCAGTGTGCTTACGAATGATTTCAAATTGCCGGGATAACAGAAATCAAGCAGTTTAAAAATTGTTTCCTGAGGCTTGAACTCTTTAATCACTGCTCCCTTAGTAATTTTTAACTCGCGTTGAGTGAGTTGATTTTCCCAATCATAAAGAATTATTTCTTTGCTTTTAACGATTAAGTCGAATATTTTCCCGAATTTAATATTGGTTTTAGATACTTTTTTATTTAGCGATTCGGTAAAGTATACCTGGTTAGGAGTAAACAAAGATACTGAAAAATTGCGCCAGCCAGCCAATTCCTCAAGTCTGGAAAAGTGGATTTCAATTATTTCAAAATTTTTTTTCCTGAAGTCTTCTTTTAGTTCTAATAAATATTTTCTGGACGAGAGGTTGTCTTCTCCGCATAGAATAGTCAACATTTAATAATTTTATCAGATTTGCTATCATAAAATTATGTTTGATTTAATTTCAATCGGAGGCATCAGCATAGATCTTTATTTTAAGGGATCAACGCTAACATATAAAAATAACCGTTTCCAATTGGCTGTTGGCGGTAAATATATCAGTGAAAAATTTTATACGGGAGTTGGCGGCGGTGGAGCCAATGTTGCGATCGGCGTCAGAAAACACGGATTGAAAAGTGCTGTAATGGGCAAAATCGGAAATAATATATTTAAGAAAATTATCATTGAAAAATTGCATGAAATGCGCATAGACTACCATCTGTGTGATATTGAGGACAATTATTACAATGTTTCCAGTATTCTATTAACACCGCAAGGAGAAAGATCAATTGTACATTATGTTACTCCTCATGGCAGTTTGGTCAGTGATAATAATACTTTGGCTAGTATTTCCAAGACAAAAATGGTTTATTTGGGTAATTTGCCCGATATATCCATTACTCAAAGAATAGAATTAATGCGCTTTTTCCGAATGAAACAAATACCTATTGTTATCAATCTGGGAGTCAATGATTGCCGCCGGCCTCTAAGCCATCTTTTGACTTTGCTTGACCAGGCAAATATCATTGTATTAAACGATCATGAGTTTGCCGAGTTGGTTAAAGCGCCCTACCAGGATATTCATTTTAAAGAGAATGTTATTAAATGGTATATTCCTAAATTAAGCGACCAAGTAGTTATTGTAACGCGAGGCGCAAAAGGTAGTTTTGCTTATTTTAACAATGAAGTTATTTTTCAGGAGGCGATTAATATCAGGGAAATTACCGATACTACAGGTGGCGGTGACGGATTTACTTCCGGATTCATTGCCGGATACATAAAAGAGGGCAATATTAGTCATGCTATGAAATCAGGGGCTTTATATGCTTCCAAAATTCTGCAAAAAATCGGAGCTAATTAAAATAGTTTATCTGAGTTCTTCGAGCAAATTCCTGCCTGTCATACTATCTGGTTTATCAACATCAAGAAGCGATAAAACTGTCGGAGCCAAATCTGCCAATATTCCCGACTGAAGTTTTATGTATTTGCCGTGATATTTAGCATTAATAAAAATAAAAGGCACGGAATTGGATGTATGTTCGGTAGAAATATCTCCGGTTTGCGGGTTGATTTTTTGTTCGGCATTGCCATGATCGGCAGTAATAAGAACTGAACAGCCCAGATTCAGACTTTCTTGCGTTATTCTTCCCAGGCAGCTGTCTATTGTTTTAATTGCTGTAATAGTTGCTTGAATGTTGCCGGTGTGGCCTACCATATCAGGATTAGGATAATTAACGACTATTAAGTTGTATTTCATTTCGCGCATTTTAGTCAGTAAAATGTTTGTTAATTCATAAGCCGACATTTCCGGTTTTTGGTCATAAGTCGGTACTTTGGGAGACGGCACAATTAACCTGTCTTCATAGTTAAACGGCAATTCTCTCAATCCGTTAAAATAAAATGTTACAAAACGTTCTTTTTCCGATTCGGTCAATCGCAGTTGAGTAAGTCCTTGTTCGGATAGTACTCTTCCTAAAGGCATATTTACTTGAACTGGTGGAAATGCTGTTTCTACCGGTAAATTATTCTCATACTCAGTCATCGTTACAAATTGCAGGTTTTTAATTTGCTCTCCTCTTTTAAAAGGCGGACTTACCATGATGTCGGTCGGAAAATGTGTTTTATAATATTTAACAGAATATGGATCGTAGGATAAAGACTTATTCGCATCATTTTCAAAATTTTCCAACACAAATGCCTTAGTCAATTGTCGTGGCCGGTCGATTCTAAAATTAAAAAATATGACTGCATCATTTTGCTTGATTAAGGCAATAGATTTTCCGTCTTTAATGATATTTGTTGGATCAATAAATTCATCGGTTTTGCCGTCAGAGTATGACTGATTGATTGCTTCTGCTGCAGAAGCAGAATGTTTTCCCAATCCTCTGGTTAAACAATTATATGCAATTTCGGTTCTTTCCCATCTTCTGTCTCTATCCATAGCATAATATCTGCCTAAAATACTGGCTATTGTGCCGATTCCGTTAGAGCTAATCTTTTCTTCAATTTGTTTTACAGTTTCAAGTGCAGATTTGGGCGGAGAATCCCTACCATCGGTAATTAAATGGATAAAAACTTCTTTAATACCTTGTTCTTTCGCCAGAAATAAAAGCGCGTACAAATGTTCTGTACTCGAATGCACAACACCTTCACCAACTAGACCGATCAAATGCAGATTTCCCTGATAATTTTTAATGTGTTTTATTGCGTTTAAAAATGCGGAATTTTTATAAAAACTGCCGTCAGCGATTGATATGTTGATGCGCGGTAAATCCTGAAATACAACTCTGCCTGCGCCGATATTTATATGTCCGACTTCCGTATTTCCAACCTCACCTGTCGGTAAACCGACGGATTGGCCGGAGGCTTTAAGTGTCGTATTGGGATAAGTGTATAAAAAAGAATTGATATTGGTAGGATTGGCCAAATAGATGGGGTTGCCCGGGCCTGGTGAGGCAATTCCAAATCCGTCAAGAATAATTAAAATTACAGATTTCATTATAAAGATTTTATGTGCGTAAATCGCACTACGAAATGAATAATTAATCTATTGTACAGTTTTATTATTAAGGTAGCAATATGCTAGACCGCAGGCTATCGCATCAGCTTCGTCGTCATGAGTAATTGTATTTTCTGTAATTTTCATTAAATTAATCATTTTTTGGATTGATTTTTTATCAGAGTTTCCATATCCTGTCAAAACGGACTTTATTTGAAGTGGAGCTAAGAATTCAATTTTTACTTTGTTTATTGATGCTGCCAAGATAATTACTCCTTGACTTTGGCTGATTGCTATAGCTGTTTTTCTATTTTTATTAAAAAAGATTCTTTCAAGTATTAATATTTTAGGTTTAAATTTTTTTATTGATTTTGATATAAAATCATAAATCAACTCGAGTCTTTTTTCAAAAATAAGAGTTTTAGAAGTTAAAAATACACCGGATTTTATACATTTAAAGACAGAATTTTGAGTATTTTTGTTTATTATGGCGAAGCCAACACGTTCTAAACCAGGATCTATAGCCATGATAATCATGAAGTAATATTATCATAGCTAACTAGGGAATTGTTTTGATAATCTAATAGAAATGATGGGAGATCACTACTTAGTACGTCTTGACTAAATCCTCCGAATTGGAGAACTTACATCTAACGCCTATAAACCGGTATTCTACCGGTAAGTTATGGGGACTTCTAATCTTGAGGTTCGCTTCGCACTTGAGATGCATTCAGTGCTTATCGAATAGAGATTTAGCTACCCGGCAATGCCGTTTTCGACAACCGGTACACCAGGGATCTCTACATCCTAGGTCCTCTCGTACTGTAGGAGTACCCTCTCAAAAGTCTAATCGCTTGCACAGGATAGAGTCCGAACTGTCTCACGACGTTCTGAACCCAGCTCGCGTACCGCTTTAACGGGCGAACAGCCCGACCCTTGGGACCGACTTCAGCCCCAGGATGCGATGAGCCGACATCGAGGTGCCGAACGACGACGTCGATATGAACTCTCGGTCGTCACTAGCCTGTTATCCCCGAGGTAGCTTTTATTCGTTAAGCCCGATCCGAAATCACTTCGGAATCGAGGATCATTAACACCTGCTTTCGCATCTGCTCGAACAGTCACTCTCGCAGTTAAGCCAGCTTGTGCGTTTACACTAAGATTCCGATTTCCATCCGGAATTAGCTGACCTTTGTGCATCTCCGTTACTATTTAGGAGAAAACCGCCCCAGTTAAACTGACCGTCAAGCACTGTTTCCACCTTTCGGCAGATAAGATGAAAAAAAATCAAAGAGAGGTGTTTCATTGTCGTTCCGCCAAAGGCGGAGCTCCCTCCTACGCTCAACAGTTAACTTTCTTCCACCAATGCCTAACTTCAGTAAAGCTCTCGGGGTCTTTTTGTCCATGTGCAAGTAGGCCGCATCTTCACAGCCATTTCAAATTCGTCGAGTAATGGTTCAAGACAGTTGTCAACTCGTTAAACCTTTCATGCGGGCCGGAACTTACCCGGCAAGGGGCTACGCTACCTTAGAACTCTCAGGGTTAGAGCTGTCGTTCACTGGAGCTTGCACCGCAACCTTTTCCGAAGATTACTCGTCGGAGTCAATCGCAGTGATTAACTTACCAGTACCGGACAGGTCTCAGCTCCTATACGTCCCCTATTGGGGTTTGCAGGAACCTGTGTTTTTGCTAAACAGTCGGTTGACAAACTTTTGTTGACCCCGCCATAGGCGGGGAGAGCATCTTGCATAACTTACGCTCAACTTTTTTGCCGAGTTCCTTGAACCATAATTGCTCGTATGCCTTGGTATACTCTACCAATCCACCTGTGTCGGTTTACGGTACGAAATATCTTTAAACTCCTTTATTTACTTTTCCCGGAAACTTAAGTCTCCCACCTCCTCCGCCTTGCGGCAGAGTTGCATTTGTTACTCGCCTTAACTTGCGTTAAGATTTGTAACTTAGCCCCTCAAAAGAAGGGGTAGGGTATCAAACTTCGTCATACATAAAGTAATAACGCTTAAAAATATGTAGCCGAATATTAACGGCTTGTACATCGGAATCCGCCAAATGGCGGATCCCTTAGATTCGACTAACCCGAAGACGATTGACGTTGCTTCGGAATCCTTGGATATGCGGCATCCCGTGTTTTCAACGGGAGAATCACTACTTATGTCAGCATTCTCACTCCTGATCGCTCCACACTTGCTTACGCTTATGCTTCATTGCTCTCAGGACGCTCCTCTACCGGAAGTACCAAAAGGTACCCCCCTCCACATTCGGTAAGCTCTTTAGCTCCGATCATTTTTGGCGCTAAATTTCCATCCCGACAAGTCGGGACTATTTGGGTGAGCTGTTACGCACTCTTTAAAGGATGGCTGCTTCTGAGCCAACCTTCCCACTGTGTTGGAAACTTAACGACCTTTCCACTAAAAAACTATTTAGGAACCTTATGTGAGAGTCTGGGATGTTTCCCTCTCGCCCTTACCAGCTTATCCCGGCAGGGCTGACTCCTCTCATAATAATTACGTATTCGGAGTTTGGTTGATCCGCCTCGCTTACGCTTGGTGGACCATCCAGTAGCTCTACCCCGTAATCTAAATTGAGAAGGCTATACCTAAATATATCTCGAGGAGAACCAGCTATCTCTAGGTTCGATTGGCATATTACCACTAACCACAAGTCCTCCCATGTCATTTCACCGACAACGGGTTCGGGCCTTCCCCCGATTGTGATCGGGGTTCACCCTGCTCATGGTTAGCTCACCTAGTTTCGGGTCTATTGCTTTTTCTAAGACGCCCTATTAGGACTCGGTTTCCCTCTACCTACCCAAGTTCAACTTGGTTAAGTAATAAAGAAAAAGCAGTAACTCGCTGACTCATTCTTCAATAGGCACGTGATCATCCCGACTTTACGTCGGGACTCTCACTGTTTGTTAGCCAATGGGTTCAGTATCTATTTCACACCCCTCAACGGGGTACTTTTCACCTTTCCCTCACGGTACTAGTTCACTATCGGTCAGTTTGGGTATTTAGCCTTGGATCGTGACCGACCCAGTTTCCCACAAGGTTTGCCGTGCCTCGTGGTACTTGGGATATCCACCGAGGTAATTTTCCATTTAGACTACAAGGCTATCACTTTCTTTGGCTGTATTTTCCAAAACATTTGTCTATAAAAAATTACTCTCTACTGTGGTCCCGCATATCCTTTCGATTGCTCGAAAGGTTTAGGCTGTTTCGATTTCGCTCGCCGCTACTTTCAAAATCTCATATGATTTCTTTTCCTCCGGGTACTGAGATGTTTCAGTTCCCCAGGTTCCCTCCAAAAACCAGAAAAAAGAAGGTAGAAGCTAGCACAAACACTGCCCAACTTCTAACCTCAGTTTTCTGGTCTTTGGCCCCCCAACATTCGTCGGGGTAGGTTGCCCTATTCGGAAACCAACGACTGGTAATATCTGCTTGAAGACTCGTCGTTGTTTTCGCGTTCTAGCACGCGTCCTTCATCGGCCCAAACTGCCAAGGCATCCACCATTGGCATTATTTCTCCCATCATTACTATTAATTATCTTGCAAAATTCCCTAGTTGTTAATGTGCATTGAAACAATTTGTTTCAGTGTAAACTCCAAAATAAAGTTATTTAGGAATACGCCTAGACTCTTCAGTTTCAGATTGAACTTCCAAAATCTTAAAAGTTCAATTTAAAATTGGAAAATCTGTTTAAACGTGGTGGACCTAAGGGGATTTGAACCCCTAACCTTCGGAATGCAAATCCGACGCTCCAGCCAATTGAGCTATAGGCCCTTAAAAATAAAATAATTTTTAAGGGTAAATCTTGATTAAAAAATTAAAAGTGCAAAATTAAAAATTACACAAATTAAATAATTCTTAATTCTAAAATCTTAATTCATTAATTTTCATGGAGGCTGTTAGGAGATCAAGTTATGATTCCAATTATGCCTTTACGTAAGGTTTTTAATCATTGATAAACACTATAATAACAAACAATATTTCCCGTGTCAACAGATTCGATTACACTCAAATAATTACTCTTGCTTGTTAACGAAGTTATTTAGTATATTAAAAATATGATCCTTAAAAAACCCATTGTTTGGTTTGAAGAAGTCAATAAAGAGGACGTATCAATTGTAGGAGGAAAAGGCGCCAATCTTGGAGAGATGACTAACGCCCGATTGCCGATTCCCTACGGCTTTATAGTAACGTCGGAAGCTTATTACCAGTTTATTAAAAAGTCCAAACTGGAGAACAGGATAAAAGAAACGCTGTCAACCATAAACTACGAAGACCCCAGCCAGCTTCATCAAGTATCAAAACATTTACATGAAATGATTTTACAGTCTCCCATACCAACAGATTTATCAGAACAAATTATAAAATACTATGAAGATTTAAATCTCAAAGAAGATAAATTTTATAATGTCAACCTTACTGCCTGGCATCAAACAAAACGGAAAGTAAAGCATTTGTATGATTCACCGTTGGTTGCGGTACGATCGTCAGCAACTGCTGAAGATCTACCGAATGCTTCTTTTGCCGGACAGCAGGAAACATATCTCAATGTGAGAGGCGAAACTCATTTGCTGACCAAGGTTAAAGAATGCTGGGCATCTTTATTTACGGAAAGGGCAATATATTACCGCCATGAGCAAGGTTTTGATCATTTTAAAGTCGGATTGGCAGCCGTAGTCCAAAGAATGGTCCAATCCGAAAAATCCGGAATAGCATTCAGCATAGATCCGGTGACTAATAACAAAACTAAAATTATTATTGAAGCTATTTTCGGTTTAGGAGAATATATTGTCCAGGGAAAAGTGACACCGGACCATTATGAAGTAGACAAACGATCTTTACTCCTGTTAAAAAAAGAAATAAAATACCAATCTTTAAAATACATTAAGTCCAATATATCTAATAAGGAAATTTCCTTAAATAAGAAGGACGGATCTCAGCAAAAATTGACAGAAGAAGAAATAACCAAAGTGGCTCTTTTGGTTAAAGATATTGAAAATCATTACTTTTTTCCGCAGGATATTGAATGGGCTATCGAGAATGATAGAGTTTTCATAGTCCAATCGAGACCAATAACCACAATCAAGAATCAAGAATTAAGAATTAAGAAGCAAGAGGATGAAGCCATAATTCTTAATTCTGAATTGCTAATTCTTTCTGGTTCGCCTGCTTCTCCGGGTATTGCTGTCGGACCTGTCAAGATAATCACTTCTCCAACAGAAATTGGTAAAATATGCAAAGGCGATGTATTGGTTGCGCCACAGACTAACCCGGACTATGTTCCGGCTATGAAAAAGGCTGTAGCTATCATAACTGAAAGAGGAGGCAGAACTTCTCATGCAGCAATAGTTTCCAGGGAATTAGGTGTTCCGGCTGTTGTGGGCGCTGAAAATGCCACAAAAAAATTACATACAGGTATGATTGTTACTGTCAATGGTATAACAGGAGAAATTTTTAAAGGTAAAGTAATTGATAACTCCGTCAAAAAAGAAACCCATCATCACACGCATTATAAAACCTTGACAAAAATCTATGTTAATCTGGCTGAACCGGAGGAAGCTTTAAAAATTTCCAAACTTGACGTTGACGGAATTGGCCTACTTCGAGCAGAGTTCATGATAGCCGGTATTGGCATACATCCGAAAGAGTTTATCAGAAACAAAAAAGAAAGCGTATTTATTAATACATTAAGCAGCAAGCTACTCAATTTTGTGAGGCCGTTTAATCCCCGACCAATCATCTATCGAGCAACCGATTTTAAAACAAACGAATATAGGCATTTAACCGGTGGCGCCAAATTTGAACCAAAAGAAGAAAACCCCATGTTAGGTTTTAGAGGGGCAGCCAGATACATTGTTAATCCCGACATCTTTATGATGGAGCTGAAAGCAATAAAAAATATTTGGGAAAAGGGTTTTCGTAATTTACATCTGATGATTCCTTTTATACGCTCGCCATGGGAATTGATTAAAATCAAGGAGATAATTGAAAATTCGGGTTTGTTTGCATTTCACGAATTCAAACTGCTGATTATGGTCGAAGTACCCGCCTGCGCTTTGAATATTGAAGAATTCCTTAAAATTGGAGTTGATGGAATTTCCATCGGAACAAATGATTTGACAATGATGCTTTTAGGAGTGGATAGAGACAACGAGGAAGTAGCAAATCTTTATGACGAGCGAACTCCGATTGTAGAATCGGTTTTGGAATTTGTCGTAAAAACTGCCAAAAATTATGGTGTCACTTCATCGATATGCGGCCAGGCAGCTTCAGATTATCCGGAACTGGTGGAAAAACTGGTCAAATCAGGAATAACCAGTGTTTCAATAAATCCGGATGCGATCGAACGCACAAGAGAACTCATTTATAACATCGAAAAAAAACATTAATTTACTTTTATGTCACTTATTAAGAAAATTATAGCCTATGAAATTATTGATTCACGTGGTTATCCGACCATTGAAGCCAGAATGATTTTGGATAACGGTATTGAGGCAGTTACCTCTATACCGGCAGGAACTTCTATCGGAAAATATGAAAGTATTGAACTTCGTGATAACGATGTAACGCGTTTTTTTGGAATGGGAGTTACGCAAGCAGTAAGTTTTATAAATGATTTAATCGGACCAAAACTGGTAGGAATATCACCTCTAAAACAGCAGGCAATAGACAACTGGCTAATAAATGCCGACGGTACAAAAAATAAAAGTAAACTTGGAGCGAATACAATACTGGCTATTTCTCAACTGGCAGCAAAAAGCAGTGCTTCCCTAATGAAAAAGCCGCTTTTTTTATATATTAATGAACTGCTGAAAAACTCTTTTAATTTAGATCTCAAAATAGAAAAAATACCTACACCAATTTTTAACATTATTAACGGGGGCAAGCATGCCAATAACAATCTGGATTTTCAGGAGTTTCAAATTATCCCTTCTTCAGCTTTTTCCTTTTCTAAAAGCTATCAGATAGGAGTGGAGATATTCCATGAACTAAAAAATGTGCTGCTTTATAGAAATGCAATCATTTCTGTTGGTGAAGAGGGTGGTTTCACTCCTAATTTTGCCACTAATTCTGACGCCATAGAAGCCATCAGAGAAACCGTTATGCAGCAAAAATTCCAGATTGGCGTAGATATTTTTTTTGGATTAGATATGGCAGCTTCACATTATTATAAAAACGAACGATATATTGTCAAAGACAAAGCGCATCCTTTGAAACTTGGTGAATATATAGAATTCCTGCTTAACTTATGCAAATCCAGTTCATACTTGATCATCGAAGATCCGTTAAACCAAGATGATTGGGATAGTTGGAAACAATTGAACCAAGCAATTCCAAAAGATATCTATCTCGTAGGTGATGATTTGCTGGTAACCAATAAAGAACGATTGGAACGAGCAATTAAAGAAAAAGTCTGTACTACTATTTTATTGAAACCAAACCAGGTCGGCACCATTACTGAAACACTGGAAGTTGCTGCTTTGGCAAAAAAAAATAATTTTAATTACATTGTGTCCCACCGCTCAGGTGAAACAAACGACTCATTTGTTGCCGATCTGGCAGTTGGCTTGCAGGCGGATTTCGTAAAATTCGGCGCTCCTTCCCGGGGGGAACGTGTTGCCAAATATAATCGGCTTTGGCAGATTGAAAGAGAAGAACTGAAATAGTATACTGTATTCATGATTGCCAGAATTAAAGGTATACTGTCGGAAATTGAAAATAATAAAGGAATAATTGAAACTTCTGCAGGAATAAGTTACCAGGCATATCTCACTCCGGGCATTATAAACCGTTATCCATTGTTATCTGAAGTAAGTTTATATACGCATTTGCAAGTCAGGGAAGATGCTTTAACGCTTTTTGCATTTGAATCAAAAGAACAGTATAAATTTTTTATTCTGCTTTTGGACGTGTCCGGTGTGGGGCCGAAAACCGCATATAATGTTATTTCCAATTCAAAAACCGAAGAATTAGTACAGGCTATTAAAAATAATAATGTTGATTACTTCATTCAAATTCCCGGACTTGGCAAAAAAACAGCATTAAAGATCATGTTGGAAATATCCCAAAAAATAGATAAGGATTTTACTTTTGATTCTATATATGTGTCAGAAGATGACAAACTTGTCATTGATGCTCTAACTTCGCTTGGTATAAAATCATTTGAAGCCAGAAAAGCATTATCCAAAATTTCTAAACAAATGAGTCCCGAAGAAAAAGTAAAAGAAGCATTAAAATTAATCCGATAAATAAATGAAAAACAATAAATCATCATCAGAAAAAAATTTACGTCCCCAAACTTTAAACGAATATATCGGCCAAAAAAAGATCATTCAAACTTTAAGATTATTTGTTGAAGGAGTAAAACAGAGGAAATTTGCATCAGAGCACCTGTTGATGTTCGGGCCGCCGGGCATAGGTAAAACAACTTTGGCTTACGTTATAGCCAACGAGCTAAAAGGCACAATTAAAGTTACCTCAGGAGCAGCCATTCAAAAAGGCGCTGACCTGGCTGCAGTTTTAACCAATTTAAGCGATAATGACATTTTGTTTATTGACGAAGTGCACAGATTACCTAAAACAATAGAAGAAATGTTATATCCTGTGCTGGAAGAATTTGTAATGGATATTATTATTGGTAAAGGCCCGTCAGCTCGAACCATGAGACTTCAAATTCCCAAAATAACCATTATTGGTGCAACCACAAAATTAGCCTTATTATCAGCCCCTTTAAGAGATCGTTTTGGCCTAATTTTACGTTTGGATTATTATAATATTCAGGAAATGTTTTTTATTGTCAAAAGAGCTTCATCAATATTAAATATGGTTATAACAGATGAAGCTGCACATGAAATAGCCATACGTTCAAGGAAAACTCCGCGCATAGCCAATCGTATTTTAAAAAGAGCCAGAGATTTGATTGAGGTCCACAAATTTAAATGTATTGATAAACCGCTACTAACTAACTTATTTAATTTGCTGGATATCGATAACCAAGGTTTGTCTAATATAGATGTCAAATATCTTAAGCTCGTTGCAGAGCGGTTTCAAAATCTTGCTGTTGGTATTGAAACCATTGCCTCTTCTTTATCAGAAGATAAAAAAACAGTTGAAGAATTTATTGAGCCGTATTTATTGCAGTTAGGATTTATCAAAAAGACAACTAAAGGTCGTATTGTAACTGACAAAGGTTTGTTTCACCTTGGTATAAAATTAACTCCGGTAAAAGTAGAACAAGACAAACTTGTCTGATATAATTTTCTTTATAGTATTAAGTATTTGGTATACAGTATTCAGTATAAAAAACAAAATATGATCTATATCTATTCAGAATACTAAATACTGGATACTGAATACTATTTAGGGCGAGTGGCGAAATGGCATACGCGTAGTCTTGAGGAGGCTATGGAGTAATCCGTGGGGGTTCAAGTCCCCCCTCGCCCACTATAAGAAGCGTAACAAAAACGGCACCTGACATTTAAAAATAGAGCGGTATATCAACCCGCTCTTTTTTTGTCATCATAACCCCTGTCTTTCCTCTTAAGTATCTAAATCTACCACGACAATCGGTGAATTTAGTAAGTCTTCTTTTTAGAACATATCCATTCATCCATAGTCTGGCATATTCAACGGTTTGAAATGATCTTAAAGCTTGAAGACGAGCTTCTAAATGTCCATTCATTCCTTCAATTAAATTAGTTGTAACGGGAGCTTGTGGAATTCCTCGGTAAGCCAGAAGTTCAACTTTGTATTTCTCTGTATTGGTGAGAATGGATAAACAGAGAGGATCTTGATGATAATCACGATATAAGCTAAATAACCAATGATTAAATGTATCGTCTGACAATTTGTTTGATGAGTCAAGGATCGACTCCATACGAGTCATAAAGTCTTTGTATTTAAATCCTTCGCTTGATCTGACATGAAGATCGCGTCTAATATTTTCTTTGAAATGATTGTAACAAGTTTGGATACGACAACCAGGAAATCGACTTCTGGCTGCCATTTTGAGATTGATATTGTCATCACAAACCAGTAACTGTGGGTAACATTCAAGAATCCGAAAGTAGGAAAAGAACTTACCCCAGGACTGGTAATTCTCGCTCGGGGCAATCGTGAATACTGGTATGTCGTGGCGAAGATAATCTATTCCCCAAAGTAATACCCAGTCATGAGATTGGTTGGCAATATTAAAGTATTTTCCGTCAAACAAAAAGATCTTAGAATATCGGTTACAATAATTGAAAGTAAACTGATTATTGGAGGGTAATTTCTTTAACTCCGATTCACAGATTCTCCACGCTTTCATATGAGAGATGTTGTAATGGTTAGCTAATTTTCGAAACGATAATCCATCAAGATGGTCTGAGAGTATTTGTTTTCGATCAATCCATTGCGTATTAATAGAAAAATATTTAGTACAGGATTTACAAAAATATCGAATTGAATCACCACGTTTTGTTTTGCGGATAACAGAATGAGTTAACGAACAATGGGGACATGAATATTTTTTCATATACCCCATGTTTTAGCAGATTACATTGTCATTACAAGAGGAAAAGGTATTTGTAGGTGCCAGTTTTGTTACGGTACCCCCACTATACAGATTTGTAAAAAAATTTATCTTCTTTGTATAAAATACTTAAAATATTATATTTTAGTAGCCTCTAGTGCAATCTCATTAGTGCCTGGTAAGGATTTAAGACCTTTAATTTCCTCTGTTGAAAACCAACCGTATTTGCTGGCTTCATTATTTAACTTAACTGGCTGTTCTTCGTTATAATCACACAGATAACAAATTAATATTCCCTGCCAATTATTTCTTCGTTGAGTAACAATTTTTGGTAACAATTGAATAATTTTTACATCAATACCTATTTCTTCTTTCAATTCTCTTATAATAGTGTCTTCAGTAGATTCACCATACTCAATTCCACCCCCGGGGAATTGCCAGTGATGGTTTGCCCAGGAGTCGTATTTTGTTTTTTCATCACGGTAAGTTAATAGAAATTTGTTATTTTTCTTTATAACCCCAATAATGACTAAAGTGGTTTTTATTTTCACTATGTGATCCCAGACAGAATCGAACTGTCATCTAATCCTTAGAAGGGACTTGTTCTATCCGTTGAACTATGGGATCTACAAATATTGGGAGCCTGGACGCAGATTTGAACTGCGGACCTGCTGTTTACAAAACAGCTGCTCTACCGCTGAGCTATCCAGGCTATTTAATGGAAGGTACAATTCTGCACTTCCCAACCAGGTACCGCTGGTACCTGGTGCCCAAGGTGGGACTCGGACCCACACGGCCGTGAGGCCACAGGATTTTAAGTCCTGCGCGTATGCCAATTCCGCCACTCGGGCTTTTATTAAAATCAATTATATCAAACAACCCAGGGTAAAAATGCGTAAGCTAATTTATACTCTTTTAATTGTATAGACATAGGGATAGTACAAAAAAAGAGCAGGTGGATCGTCCAAAATTACTCTTTGAAAATCGCTGTAAATTTTTTTTCTATCTCCTAAATTTAATGTATTGCGGCCGTCTTCAAGCAGTTTGTCAATTTTTACGTTTTTGTAATTGCCAATATTTCCCAGTTTTTGCGTTGAGTGCCAAAAATAATACTGATCCGGATCAGCCGGTACTTTCCAATAAGCCAGTAATAAATCGAAGTCAGGTGTTTTATCCGGTGATGCCATCTGTATATCGGCCGATATACCGGCCGAATCAAAAGTCTTTTTCATTTCATCGGCAATATCATAATATTCATAATAAGTTACTAACTTTAATACTGCGGACTGTGAAGCAGGTACTTCTTTTTTGAAAATCTTTTTTGCCAATTCAATATCAAAAGTGGATCGTTTTAAATTTTGATTGTAAGCCCATGAAGTTGGTTGTACCGGACCAACAGCCACTTCTCCGTTTTCAGTCAAATAATCGTAATTAATAGCATTATTTAAGGCTTCCCTTATTTCTTTTTCTTTTAATTTTTCGTTTGAGAAATTAATAAATAAAGTCATTAGTTTGGAATAATCTACCGATCTGCCAACCGATGAATTTTTCCAGTTTTTAAAAGTATCGGCAATTGATTTTTTATTGACCGTTATGGAATTTACTTCAGCTTTTTTATACGCCGCTACCAGCTGAGCTTCATCATTATAAAATTTATAGATAACAGGATTCAAATTTGTTTTATTCGGCTCCAGCCTCAATTCGGTTATATAACCGAATTTGGTTTTTATCTGTGAAATTTTATACAACCCGGCAACACCTATAAGCGGAGATTTTATTAAGGGTTTTTGCAAATATGTAGGAAATATCGCTAAGGGTTTATCCAGAAAAAAATCAATTATAAAATCATCTGTTATTTTTGTTTTAATATTTCTGAATTGGCTGACTATATCTTCAGCCAGAAGTTTTTTTCCATTGCTCCAGTACAAATCGTTTCTTAAATGAAGTCGGTATTGCTTTCCTCCGTCTTTTATCTCCCAGGAGTTTACTAAAATCGGCACTAAACTACCTTTTTCATTGACATAAAGCAATCCGTTGGAAATTTTTGATATAATTTCTTCGGGAATATTATTGTAGTCATATTTGCCAATTATGCCATAAACCGTCTTTTTGGAAACAAAGAATGTTTCTACATATGGGGATAGCGAAATCAAAGCTACGATAGTAATAAAACTAATTAGAAAACTTACCAAAATAAGGCGGAAATGCTTTTGAGCAAAAACAATTATCAACCAGTAATAATACCTAACTCTTGCCTTCATTTAGCAAAAAGATTGAAAACTGAAATAATGAAGAAGATAATAATCAGAATTACCGTTATGCGCAAAGTAAATTTTTCTATACCTCTCCTTGTCTGAAAAAATTCCCCTCCGCCACCCCAGGCGCTGCCTAATCCGGCTCCTTTTCCTTGTAAAAGTATCAGGCCAACTATCAAAACACTTAAAATTACATTTATAATCAGCAGAATGTTTTTCATAAAACAATTATATCATGACTAAGGAAGAAATTTATCTTTTCTTAAAAAAAGATGATATTTTTTTGCAAAACGGTGCGATTCATCCCTAAGCCGCTGAATCATATGCAAGGCTGGGTTATCGCGGTTAAGCTTGCATGTTGGAAAACCGCTTACACCTATTATTAGCCTATCGGGGTGCTTTGCAATACCGACTAATGGAGTATTTAGCTTAAGCGATGATAAAACACGGCTAAATATTCTTGTTTGAGGTTTACCTCCGTCCACTATGATAAGATTCGGCATCGGCCATTTTTGTTTCAATCTTCTTTTTAATACTTCTTCCAACCGATTAATATCGGAAATCGAATCTGGGGACTTAATTCTGAATTTCCTATATTCGCTTTTTTCGATAAAACCTTGTTTCAATACTACCATTGAAGCGGTTGCATCTATATTGCTAATATTACTGACATCATAACACTCAATTCGCTTTAGGGTATTAATCAACGGAAAAAAGTTTTTTAATAACCGCTGGAGCATATCCAACTCTTCAGGTACTTTTAGATCAACGGTTGAATTAAAATCCGAATTATAAAAAAGATGGGATAACCTTTCTAATTTTATAATCCTGTCTCTTATGCCAATAGCTTCTTCGAATAATTCGTTTTTAGATAATAGATTAAGCTTTTTGTATAAAGCGGATAAAAGGACATCGGATTTACCGCTCAAAATCTTAATAACTTGTATTATATTTTTTCGATAAATCTTCATTTTATGTGATTTTAATTTAAGGTCTTTTTCTTTCCATATTGCATTGGGACAGGGGTTACACAGGCTGATTTTGGAATAAAAACACTCTTTGGAAGATAATTTTTTTTGTGTACAGAAAGGAATAATTTTTCTGATTTCCTTTACTATACTATAAGCGATTCTCGATGATGAAAAAGGACCAAAGGATTTGCTTTCCGGTATTTCGTCTTTTCTGGCCAGGATAATTTTAGGAAATTTTTCATCAACGGTCACCTTAATATAAAGAAAGCTCTTACCATCTTTCCATGAAACATTATATTTTGGCTGAAACTTTTTTATAAGCTCAGATTCCAAAAGCAGCGCTTTAAACTCAGAATCCGTAATAATGCTTTCTATCGTATTTGCCAAACCAATGATTATTGCTTCCTTAGAATTATGCTTGGCATTTTCAATATGCGACTTAACCCTGGCTTTTATATTGACAGATTTACCGACATAAATTACCTTATTGTCAATTTTGAACAGATAGACCCCGGTGGTGGTCGGTAGATCTTCCACGCTGATCATATCAGTCTTCTACTTTTTTTCAAAAATTTAATTAGAAAAATTAATACAAAAAGAATAGACACTAAAAAAGCGATCTTTAAAGATAGACTATAATAATACGGTATGATATTGACAGTATAACTGCCGATTATTTCTTTGTCTCTTGTAACTGTTATTAGGCCGGATTTTTGTCTATTTTTTAGTTTTGATATAAAAACTGCTTGCAGTTCTTTTTTTTCATAAGGGATTATCACCGGAATTTTAATAACAGATGGACTGAAGGACATATCTTGAGATTGGATTTGCAGTGTTTCATTATATAAAGCCATATTGCCGGTATTCTGGATTGTAAATTTTGCTTTAGCCTGTTTATTATCAATAATCGTTTTGGGGACATTTGTTGACACTATCAACAATTCGCTGATTGGTTGAGGTTTTTGCGAAGTAGCTTTAACAATTACATCACGCGAATTTTCAATTTTAAACATACCTGCCGGTAACGGTTCTGTTGATTTTT
>Ga0209211_10000866_pt1 | contig 60208 bp, 58 predicted proteins | sample RifGroA2_FD_183992 | JGI IMG/M metagenome (GOLD analysis project Ga0209211, IMG submission 183992) | Groundwater microbial communities from Rifle, Colorado, USA - Groundwater A2 (SPAdes) (version 2) | ecosystem: Environmental > Aquatic > Deep subsurface > Groundwater | place: Rifle, Colorado... | reverse complement strand
GCACATCAAGTTGCGTAGCAACATGAGAAATGCCTCCAGACACGAAGTTGTCTGGGAGACCACCCCTTCCTTCCGCCATGCAGAGCAGGGGAGCATGAGGGGAAAATGGTAAAATTATATAGGTAAGTGCATAATTGCTTATATAACTCACGTTACGCACCAGTCGTTAACTATCCGTAATTATAATTCTGATTTGATTGTAGCTGTTTAAGCTCTGCCATGCTAGTTTGCAGGGCTTTCACATAGAGCTTGGTTTTAAGGGCGGTATGGTTGAGTTTGGTCGCGAGCTTGAGTCGTTCTAACTTTAGGAAAGCATGGACACTAGCAAAGATGTGGGAGACTTGAGTAGTCACTGTTTTAGTCGGACTCTTGGAGACTCCCACATAGGACTTTAAGGTGCGGTGATACTCTTCAATACTCCAACGTTTTTTGTAGAGCTTGAGCATCGAGTCAGAATTAAGGGTTAGATCAGAGGACACTAGGTATAATTCACCAGTACTTTGATCTTCGTTTGTGAAGATAATCTTGGAAAATAAAACAGGGAATGCTAATCCCTTGAGATAGATTTTGGTGGTTGTCCCGGGTGTCATGGGCAGTGAGCTAAGCGAGCAATACTTTGACTCTGGGTCTAGGCGTACCAGACGATTATGTTTGAGAGGCATGATAAACTCCTTTTTGAGCTTGAGTTTAATGTGTTCCATGGTTTCTTTGCAGGCGAACCAGATGTCGGCTAAGACATATTTGTATTTGACTTGCCTGTTGTGGGTGAGAGCGGTGAGGTTATCTCTCACTACGTCATTCACTTCAACATCGGCCTTCCTCCTTTCACGGCCAGTCTTTGGGTCGGTGTATTTGATGGGTTTTTTGATGGGGTTGAGGAATAAGGGAATGTTTCCTTTGTCGGTGACGTAGAGCATAGAGACCAGATCAATCCCCTTAACACTTCTCCCCACGGTATGATCAAAATGATAGGCAATCAGATCATTTTGATCAGTATAGGGTTTATGGATTATTGAGTTGTCGATCACCACCACTCCGTCAGTTGACTCCACTTGTCGCACCAAAGGCTTGATCTGTTTCCACAACTCTCTATTATCTGGTTCGTGATCTGAGAGGAAACGAGTAATCTTGTCATGGCTCACCGACCCGTCCAGTGCCGCTGACAAACCTGTCGCAGTTGTATAGGAGAACGAGGAAATCAAATAATCAGAGTACAGATCTTGTAGTGGATCAATCATTATCCAACTGTATCACAGAGTGGGAGTGAGTGCGTAAGGTGAGTTAATCACTACCATGATTCGAATTATAGTAGTAAAAGAGGATGATATACTTTAGTCTATGAACAAAGTTGCAATTGTTACTGGTGGGGCCATGGGGTGGAAGGCAGGTGGTAAATCTATTGGGGGAGCTATAGCGATTTCCTTGGCAAACGATGGTTATAAAATAGTAGTTGCCGATTTGGGTGAAATGGGGGAACGAACAGTAGACATCATAAAAAAGAGTGGTGGAGAAGCAATTTTTATTAAAACCGATGTGACAATCACTGATAATATTCAAAATATCATCACCACAACCAAATCAAAATATAAGGGATTAAATTGCTTGGTGAACTGTGTGGCTCGTTATAGTCCGGGGATGGCTAAAAATGCCGTAGAAATTACTAAAGAAGAGTGGGATCAAACTTTAAACGTCAATCTTAATAGTTATTTTTTGATGGCTAAATATTCAATCCCGTTAATGTTGGAGTCGGGAGGTGGGACAATCATTAACATATCTTCAACAGTAGGTATGCTTGCTCTACCCAATTTTAGCGTTTATTCTGTAGCAAAAGCCGCCATTAACGGATTAACAAGATCATTAGCTGTGGATTTTGCTCCCAAGATTAGAACTAATGCTGTGCTACCTGGTTTTGTGAAAATTGCCAACTCCGAGCAAAATCGCAATCCAGAAGAATTAGATAAATGGTACAAAGAAATTTCCAAACAATATCCCATGAAAAGAGTATGCGAAGTTGAAGAAATTGCCAGCGTAGTATCTTTCCTAGCCAGTGAAAAATCATCCTATATTAATGGTCAATCAATCGTTGTGGATGGTGGCAAAACGATCTCTGACTCTCATGATTTTTAGAATATTGACTTCGGGTAGTATTTGGGCTATAAAAAAGCTATGGATCAAAACAAAATAGCTATTTTCGAAGGCAAGCAGATACGAAAAGTGATTTTCCAAGACGAGTGGTGGTTTATCGTCGAAGATGTGGTTTTGGCCCTTATCGATTCTAGCGATCCAAAACAATACATTCAGCGTATGAAGTTACGTGATCCAGAACTAGCAAAAGGGTATGTACAACTTGTACACACCCTTCCCGTAAAAACATCTGGTGGCTCTCAAAAAATGGTTTGTTCAAATACAGAGGGAATATTCCGCATCATTCAGTCCATTCCATCTCCCAAAGCCGAGCCCTTTAAACGCTGGTTAGCCAAAGTCGGCTACGAACGCATCCAAGAAATAGAAAATCCCGAACTAGCCCAGGATCGGATGAAAAAGCTTTATGAGCAAAAGGGTTACTCCCAAAACTGGATCGACAAACGGCTTCGTGGAATCGCCATCCGTCAAAACCTGACGGACGAATGGAAGAAAAGGGGAATTAATGTGGAATCAGATTATGCCATTTTAACCGCCGAAATCAGCAAAGCTACATTTGGGATCACTCCCAGCGAGTACAAAGAACTCAAGAAACTCAAGCGTGAAAACTTGCGCGATCACATGACCGATCTCGAACTAATTTTTACCATGCTCGGCGAGCGGGTTACGACCGAGATTTCCGTCAAAGAACAACCGCAAATCAAAAAAAGATAAAATAATTAGCCCTGCACAAAGTAATAAAGATATCACGCTCACGACATCTCCCACCTTATCAGCCGTTGTTGGAGTCATTTTTACCGTTACCAAAGTATTTTCGTTTGTCGTCGTGACAGCGGTCAATCCATTCTCCCCGTACGGCTCGGTTTTTAGCTCTACTCCACTGCCGTCCTCTGCGTTCCACTCTGGGAAATAATATTTTGCGATTATATACTCACCAGCTTTTGATGCATCAAATTTGATAGTTCTACCATTGTCGGTTGTGATCAAGTTGTCAACAGGTGGACTAACGAGATCTTTCGTAGGCTTTAGTAAGCATTTGGTTGTCCACTTGGACAGGTACTCATTGGCCCAGGTATTGGTCATACAGGGATCATCCACCGTATATACAGTCCCGTACTGGTATCCCAAAGGTTGATAATAACCTCTTGTGGCCAAGAAGGGGATAACCACGATCATCACGAGTAGCATCGTGATAACCCGCTTGGGTTGATAGTAATCCAAGATCAAAGCATATCCCAGCACTAGGGCAGAAGTGACCACAGTGAGCAGACGGAAGGGGAACTGGAAATACCGTAGGTATATTACTCGCTCCCAAATCCAAGAACTGATTGGAGACATTAGGTAAAGTGTTCCCGTAGCCAAAATTATTACAAACAGCGCCAGTCTGCCGTATTGCTTGCGGAATTTAATTGAGTGTAAATACAATCCAATTAAGAGTACGTAGCCCACTAGGAGCGTAATCCCCAAGTATGCCGACTTCTCTTGTCCCGTACCTTGATTGATCAGTTGTTGGGCCAAGGAAACGGGATGATCGAGATATCCTCTTTGGACCAAACTATTATTTTCGTATTGGATTATGTCCCTCTCTGCCAGAGAGGGGATTAAACTAAACGCGGCAATCCCAAAACCCAACGTCATCGCCGCCAAGTAAGCCGTCATTTTCGCTAGATTTACGGGTGGGAGAACCAGGTACAAGAGGAGAGTGCCAACTATCATAACCCCAGTCAGTGAGTGTGTCAGAATCACGCCCCCCAAAATTAGCCCAGCCAGCGCGAAATTTAAACCATTGAATTTTTCCTTGATGCGCATAAAAGCCCACCACACCCATGGCGTGAGCATGAGCGTCGAGGCTTCCGTAAGCGATCCGCGGTGGAAAAAATCGTGATAAAGATAAGGTGACGTCAGAAACACGATAGTACCCAGTGCCACCCCCCACAGCTTGACGCGTGAGCGCAACAGCACAAACATGCCCATCGTTCCAATCGCACTAAACAATAGGTATATCAATTTCACGGCTTTGATGCCCGAAAACCCTCCGTAGCGGAAGAGGGCACCCACATAATATATAAGCGGAGAATAGTACTTGAACATAAAAGATCCCGCCCCATGACCAAACGCATCCACATACCGGACCGGGAATTGGCCGGACGTCAGTTCGTTGTACATTGCATCCACCCGCGTGACTTGAACATTATCAAACACCTGGAACAATCCATCATGAAAAGTCGGAATATTAAACCACAACCAAAACGCGAACACCAAAATAACTGCTCTTCGCATACGCTTCCTATAGCGTAGCAGATATATAGTTTATAATAAATCCATGCAGTGGTTTCCCCGGCTCAAAAAACTCGAGTGGTTTGCTCTCATTTGCATCGTTGCCGCCTATGTCGGCCTGACTTTCACCAACTTGACCCGTTTACCCATTTTTGTCGATGAAGCCCTCTATTTGCGCTGGGGTCAGATCGCCGGAGCTGACGCCACCTGGCGTTTTATCTCTCTCACTGATGGCAAACAGCCGCTCTTCACTTGGGCAGTCATTCCTTTTATGAATTACTTTGGAGACCCTCTGTACGGGGGCCGGTTCACGACCGCTCTTTGTGGTCTTTTTACTCTTTTGGGAGTGATGTATGCCGGCTGGCTCGTCTCCGGCAAAAAAATGGCTTTTTGGGCCGCTCTGGTTACGCTCTTCTCACCCTTCCTTTTTTTCTACAACCGCTTTGCCCTGATGGAAGGAATGATGATTATGTTTGGGGTCTGGATGTTTAACCTCTCCCTTCTCCTCGCTCGTACCCGCCGGCTCGACGTGGCTCTCATTCTCGGCATGTGGAGCGGTCTCGCCCTCCTGGTGAAGTCTCCCTCCCTGTTTTTTCTGCTTCTTATCCCCGCCGCTTATCTCCTCGAAGTTAATTTCAAGAAAATTATTACCAAAAATACTTTCCAATTTATTCTTCTCGTTCTCATTTCCTGGTTTCTCGCCGAAGTCATCAACAACATCCAGCGCCTATCACCTTGGATGTATATGATCAAAGAAAAGAACTCTTTCTTTGTTGTTCCTTACGACGAGATTCTTCACAGTCCAACGCGGCTAATCAACAACTTCAAAGACATCTGGCGTTGGCATGGCGCTTATACCACCGTTCCCGTCATGCTTGTTGCTCTTTACGGAGCAGTTGCCTGGTTCAAAAAATCTTGGCGGCAAGGACTTTTTGCCTTTGCCTGGTTTTTCCTCCCCCTCTTGGGCACCGTCCTCCTGGCCAAGCTCTTCGCCCCGCGCTACATGGTATTTACCACTCCCTTCCTCTTACTCTTCACTGGTTATGGACTTTCGGTCATTAAAAATATTCATATCCGCATTTTAACTTTTATCCTAATATCTTTATATCCTCTTAGTCTGATTACTCGCCTCATTATTGATCCCATTCACTATCCCTATCTCCCCATGGACGAGGGGTACGTCAACGGCTGGTCGGCCGGCAACGGCACCAAGCAAGTTGCAGAGTGGGCGGTCAATCACATCAAAGAAACTGGGACTCCGATGACCATCTATACCGAGGGGACTTTTGGCATCTTGCCCAACGGTCTCGAGCTCTATGCCCAAGGCAAGACCAATAAACTTACCGTGACCGGACTCTATCCAATTAACGACATTCCGCCAGCGGTGATCGTCGAACAAGCTCACGTTAATCCCGAAACCTATTTTATCTTAAACAATACTGAGACCAAAGATGTCCCCGCCGGGCTCGAGTTAATCGCCAGTTACCCCAAATTGCGTGACAACCCGATGCGTCTGTATCGTGTAATACCCAGATAACTATGCGAAAAAACTTTTTCCTCCTCATCTCCTCGCTCATTCTTGCATGTCTCATCATCTGGCCCATTCATAGCTCTGGTGTCTGGTACCCCATGCACGATTCGACAAGTGTGGCAAGAGTCTTCCTGATGAAAAATACCCTCATGAATGGTCAAATCCCCCCCATTTGGGCGGAGGGGATTAATGGCGGCCTTGGTTATCCGCTTTTCCATTTTTACGCACCCCTCTTTCATACCATCGCGACTCTTCTTTCGTTCCCGCTCTCTCCTATCACTTTGGCGCTCAAACTGACGCTTTTCCTCAGCGCCTTTACCGGAATCTTCGGCTCGATGTATTTTGCCAAAAGGTGGGGAAGACTGGCAGCAATTGTTGCTGGAGTCGCCTTTGCTCTCGCGCCCTACGGAGCGGTTAACCTCTATGTCCGTGGCGCTTTTGCTGAATATTTGAGTCTCGCTCTCTTGCCTTGGGTTTTTGTCCTAACCGAAAAAATCACCTCTATTCGCAAAATGATCATTGCGGGGGTCTTCCTCTCCCTCTTTGTTTTGAGTCACAACCTGATTCCCCTCCTTGCTCTGCCCATGATCTTGGTCTGGATGCTTCTCCAAAACAAATCTAATTTCAAATTGGTCGTGGGTGCCATCGTTATCTCCGTGGCACTTTCGGCTTGGTTTATCCTTCCCCTCATGGTCGAGAGGGGTTTTACTCAAGCCGACGCCGTCGCCCGCACCACAGATTACGCCCAGCACTTTGTGGAGCCGTGGCAACTGTGGAATAGTACGTGGGGATTTGGCGGCTCCGCTCTCGGAGTTGAGGACGGGATGTCTTTCAAGTTGGGTAAAGCTCAAATTATCTTAGGAACAATCGGAGTGCTGCTGGCCTTTTTGCATAAGCGAAAATCACTGATCATCCTCTCCCTTTTCCTGCTGATCTCTGTTTTCCTCACCACCTCGCTCTCCCAGTTTATTTGGGATCATCTCGGAGTTCTCCAGATAATTCAGTTCCCTTGGCGTAATCTGGGGATTATCACCTTTTTCCTCTCCATTTTTTCGGGTTTTGCCATCAGCAGGGTTCCAAACAAAGTATTTCGCCTTGTCGGCACCTGCCTCATTATTCTGATGTTATTTCTGACTAATTATCAATATTTTGCCCCCCAATCAACGTTTCCAGCCACAGATAATATTTCCGATATCGCCTCTGTAGTCCCAGAATATCTGCCTGTTTGGCTGTCTCGTCCTAATCCGCCCATCGAAGGGTCGACTATTCTTCCCTATGCATATTATCCTACTTGGGAAGTTAAATTAGACGGGGAAACGGTCAACACCTACCCTAGTATCGAGGGTAAACTCGCGTTTGATAATCCCACTCACTCCTCCAATTTTTCCTTTCACCAATCCCATACTAATCTTGAAAAAATCGCCTCAATTATTTCTTTGGTTGCTCTAGTGATCATGCTCAAACTTTATGTCAAAAATTAAAATTTTATTACTTCTTACTCTAGCTACTATTATCGCCTATGGTGCTTCCTTAAAGTACGGCTTCTCCCAAGATGATTGGTTTCATTTGACCATTTCCCAGGCGAGAAACGTAGGAGAGTTCCTTAACTTCTTTAATCCCGCGGGAGTGAGTTGGATCTTCTTCCGTCCACTCTCCACCCAGCTACCCTATTGGATCGCGACCTCCTTTTTTGGTTTGGCTATTGCCCCATATTTCCTGCATACTCTTATGCTCCTTATCCACGTCCTTAATAGCTATCTCGTGATCAAAATCAGCAGGAAATACCTCCATCAGCACCTCCCTATCCTGCTGGGGTTCTTCTACGTGATTTCCAATATTCACTTTCTCTCCCTCTTTTATATCGGCGCGATTCAAGAACTCATTTCTACTTTCTTTAGTTTGTTAACCATTTTCCTGTTCCTGCGAGCCCGCCGAACCTCTCAAATCACGCTCGCCGTTCTCACCGTTTGCGCCTTGTTGAGTAAAGAACTCGCTCTCCGTCTCCCCCTCATTTTGCTTTTCCTGGCCTATTTAAGAGAGAGAAATCTTTTACGTACCCTCAAAGCTGTAAGCGGCCCCCTCCTGGTAACTGCGGCCTATTTAGTTCTCCGGTTAGTAATTCATACCGGCGGCGCCCTCGAATATAGTCTAGTCCTCTCTCCTGCCACCGCGCTTGCCACCACCATGTGGTACGGCTTGTTTGCGCTCGGTTTCCCCGAATACTTGCTCCGTTTTGGTCTCTCTGGCGGCCTCATCGATTTTGTGGGGTTTACTAGAGATACCGGCTGGATCAGCCTTCCCATTTTCCTCTCTGCCACCATCTTTGGGTTCGCGATTTTGCGCCAATTATTCCGCCGGCATTCAACTCACTCACTCCCCATTTTAGGTTTACTCTGTCTCCTGCCTGTTATTTTTCTTCCCACTCATCGCTATCCCCATTATCTCGACCTCTCCATCTTATTCTTCGGGATCTGGCTACTGAAACCACTCAAAAAACTCAATTTTATAGTTATTATTTTCTCCCTATTTGTAGCCGTAGGGGTGCTTGCAAGCATCGCCATCGAAAAGAAGACGCATTGGACAATCAAGCGGGCAATCATTGCGGGGAAGGTCGAGCAACAGCTACTAAGTAAGCCCTGTCAGGATTTAAAAAACCTGATTTTCTTGGGTCCCACGCCCGAACCTCTCGAGGTATCGTATGCCATGTCAGTTGAGGATGGGCCTAGGATCATATGTCAGAACTCGGATTTGCGGGTATACTACACTTCAGATCAAGTGGCGGTTGATCAGGATACGCAGATTATCAAGACAGGAGATCTGTTTCCATGATCGATCAAAATCTCGACAACCTCAAAATTCGCGCCTTTAAGGGTGTTTTCACTTTAACCTTTCGCCGTCTGATTCTCAAAATTATCGACACGGTTGGCTTAATTTTTCTTGCACGTGCTCTAACTACGGATGCTTTTGGTGTTTTTGGGATTATTAGTTTCGTTGTCTTTACTTTTCTTTCCTTTTTTTCTGATGTTGGCTTTGGTGCCGCCCTCATTCAAAAAAGGGAAGATCTCACCGACGATGACACGCGGACTACCTTTACCATCCAACAATCGCTTGTTACTCTCCTCCTAGTTGTGGCTTGGCTTACCTCACCCTTAATTGCCAATTTTTACAAACTAGGAGATCAAGGAGTGTGGCTCATCCGTGTCCTCTCAGGTAGTCTCTTTCTTACCTCCTTCAAAACCATTCCCTCAATCCTCCTGGAGCGCGAACTCAAATTTGAGCGCTTAATCATTCCCGAAATCTTAGAAACCATTACCTATAACGCGATCGCAGTTTACATGGCCATCCACGGCTACGGAGTCTGGAGCCTGGTCATCGCCATTCTTTGCCGGACGGCCATTGGCGCGGTCGCCCTCAACCTCATCCGTCCGTGGAAACTGGGTTGGTCATTCTCCCGTAAGTCCGCCCGCGCCCTCCTTCACTTTGGCGTCCCATATCAATTAAATAGCGTCCTCGCACTCATCAAAGACAATGTCGCCCCCACTCTGATCGCCTTTTGGTATGGTCCGGCCGCCGTCGCCTACATCAACCTCGCCCAAAATATTGCCAGTCGCCCCATGGAAATTATCAACATCGTCTCCCGTGTTACCTTCCCCGCCTACTCTCGTATCCAGGGAGACCTCCCGCGGATCAAGCGCTGGATCGAAAAATCGGTCTCTTTCATGGCTTATCTCTACCTGCCCGCTATCACAGGCCTCATCATTATCTCCCCGGGCATCTTGCAATATCTCTACGCCGACAAGACCGAGAAGTGGCTGCCCGCGCTCCCCACTTTATTGCTCTTTCTCGCTGGCGCCTTCCCCATCATTGTCACGACGACCTATACCAACGCCCTCTATGCCCTCGGTAGGCCCAAGGTGGTCTTGGCTTTTATGGCTATCTACACCGTTTTGACCTGGGGACTTGGTACTCCCCTCATTTACAAATTTGGCTATGTTGGTATCGCCATGGCAGGCCTCATCATCACCTATGTCACGCTTCCCTTTGTCGTCCGCGCCCTCAATAATTTAGTTCCTGTGGAAACCTGGAATTCAGTCAAAAAACCACTTTTGGCCAGTGCCATCATGGGAGTAGTTACTTACTACGTCAATCTCATTTTTACCCATTCGCTCTTGACGCTTATTTTCACGGCCCTCTTTGGAGTGGTAACATATACCCTAGCAATCATCACTCTCGATGGTCCTCGCCTCAAGAGTGAAATTGCCACCTATACAAGTCTGATTGGTCACAGAAATAAGATATGACAAAACAATCTACAATCTACGATCTACCATCCAAGATCTCAGTAATAATCCCGACCGTCAATGCCCATGAAGAACTGGACCTAGCCATTAAAAGTATTAAAAAGAATTCCGATTGCTCCATAGAATTTGTGATTGTGATTGATCCCGACCTGAATACGGGCAAAGTGAGTGGAGACATTCTCAAAGTCTGCAAAAAACACCACGTTAAAGCATGGGTGAACAAAGAAAATCTCGGTCCCTATGGCAACTGGAATCGGGGAGCCGAGGTGGCCTCAACCGACTGGCTTGTTTTTGCGACCGACGATCAATATTTCGCGCCTCATTGGGACTCTAACTTACTCAAATACTGGGAGCCCAAGAGACTCATTGCCGGACGCCTCATTGAGCCGGGGATTATCCCGGTCTATAAAACCAACATTCAACAAGATTTTGGGGTACTACCTTCCGGATTTAAAGAAGCAGAGTTTATTGCTTGGTGCAAGAACCGTCAAGAGAGAGGTTATACTCCCGACGGTTTCTTCATTCCGATGCTGCAAAAACGCGAGGATTACGACGCTCTCAGTCACTATCCGATTGCGGGCAAATTTGGTACTAGTACCGCAGTCAGCAACGACTATCTCTACGTTCAGGCGGCTCTGAAAAAGGGTTATCAATTTGGGACCGCGCAGGATTCCTATTCTTATCACTTCCAAGCCAGTTCCTGGAAAAAGAAAACCTTGGAGCCTACTATTGTCGCCGTCGTGCTTACCAAGAACGAACAAAAGGATTTGGACAATTGTCTCAAATCACTTGCCTGGGTAAGTGAGATTGTTGTGGTTGACTCGCTCTCGACCGACAAGACACTGACAATCGCGAAAAAGTACAAAGCCAAAGTTTTTTTCCGTGATCTCGACAACTTTAGTGGCCAGCGCAATTTTGCCCTTTCCAAAGTGACGGACTCTGACTGGGTCCTCATGGTTGACGCCGACGAAGTGGTTGAACCGGCTCTAGCCAAGGAGTTGCAGTTTTTTGCCAAAGACATTTATTTAGGCGGCGTGCAAATTCCCCGCAAAAACTACATTTTTGGTAAATGGATCGAACACACTGATTGGTATCCCGATCACCGCCTGGTATTTTTCCGTCCCAAGATAGTGCAGTACACCGGTGCTGTCCATGAAACCGCCAGCTTTATCAAAGGAAACGAAACAGTCGCAGTTGCCTCGGGCCACCTCGTTCACCACAACTATGATACGATCCGTGAATTTGTGGTCAAAAACCTGGTTGATTATCCGCTTCAATACGCTAAAGTTTTAGACGGCGACAAAGTCCACTTTACCGCGCTCGACCTGCTCTCTAAACCTCTTGGCGAATTTATGCGCCGGTTCTTCCTGACCGATGGCTACAAAGACGGTCTGTATGGTCTAATTCTTTCCGCGCTCATGGGTGTCCAGACTCTCGTCGCTTACTGCTATCTCTGGGAAATCCAGGGCAAGCGCGCCGATCTAACCACACAAGAGACTCAAACTCTCTTCCGTTCTCTTCGTGGTAAATCCAGCGAACTCACCTACTGGCTCCTGACTTTAACCATAGAAAGTGCCACCGGACTTACCAAACTTGCCCACCGTGCTCGCCGCAAAATTCTCAAACTAGCGAACGGCCTATGAAAAAAAAATCCAGAAAAATCAAACACGCAGTAGTTTTGGTTAATTACAAAGTGGCCAAAGATACGATAGCATGCGTCAAATCAATCGAACAGTGTAAAGACCAGCCCCATATTATCGTGGTTGATAATGGTTCGACAGGAGAAGTCTTCCAAGAACTGCGTGACACCTGCCCTGGTCTCGATATCATCATCGCCGGCGCAAATATTGGCTTTTCCGCCGCCAACAATCTCGGCATTAAAAAAGCGCTCAAGCTGGGAGCAGAGGTAGTTTATATCTTAAACAACGATACCCAGGTCGATCCCAATCTATTTTTCCGCGCATACCGCTATGTCGGGGGCAAGAACCGGATCAGTGGCGGGAAGATTTACTACGCCAGGGGTTATGAATATCATCCGGAACAGAAAGGGCAGGGGAATATCATCTGGTACGCCGGCGGCTACATGGATTGGCGTAGCGTCATCGCCCGCCACCGGGGAGTAGATGAGGTGGATTCCGGTCAATATGACAAAACCAAACAGGTCGACTTTATCACTGGTTGTTTTATTGCTGTTCCCCGCCAAGTTTTCAAAAAAATAGGTTTACTTGACGAGCCCTTCTTCCTCTATCTCGAAGATACTGACTTCTGTCTCCACGCAGCCAAAATGAATGTTGAGGTCATGTACAACCCCCATCTCGTCGTCTACCACTGCAACTCTAGCGCGACCGTGGCAGGCAGTCCTCTCGTCGATTACTATCTTACTCGCAATCGTTTCTTCATTGGTTGTCGTTATGGATCGCTCCGCTTGCGTTTTGCTCTTCTGCGCGAAGCAATGTTTAGGAACTGGAACTCGCCAGTCCGTCGCCAAGCGTTTTTAGACTACCTTTTTGGTAGAATGGGAAATAGAAATGAAGCAATCAAGCGCCTTGTTGCCAAAATGGGTCAATAATTTGGGATTGTTTTTTGCGATCAGTGTGGGACTAGTCTTATATTTTCGCCTGGGTAGAGACGCACTCTTTGATTGGGACGAAGGTATCTACGCCGAACTAGGCCGTCAGTTGCTCCTCACCAAAAATTTCTTAGTTTCCTTTTGGAATGGGTCTCCCTGGCTCGAGAAACCCCCCGGGGTCATGTGGGTTTCTGCCCTGGGGATCTTTTTTGCCGGTGAGACGGCCCTGGGCGCCCGTCTCCTAATGCCACTTTTTGCGGTTTATACTCTCTACATTGTTTATCGCCTAGGTACCCATCTTGGCAGCTGGAAACATGGGTTAATAGCCACCGGTGTCCTGGCCACCTTCAATTTATTTTTGGGTCGTACCCGTGCGGTCAATACCGACATGCCTCTCTTGGCCAGTATCACGACCACCATTCTCTTCCTTCTCGAAAACAGGCCAGCCTGGTGGGTGGCTCTGGCCGTCTTTGGCGGAATCTGGTTCAAGGGTCTCGCCGGTTTTCTCTCCGTCATTATCGCCTTGCCCCTCTTTATCGGAAAATCCAAAACCTATCTACGATCTATGATCTACTATCTACTAATCTTTGTGGTGCCCTGGCATCTCTATGCTTATTTGAAATATGGCAGTAACTTTACCACTCCCTACTACTTTGAACAGGTAGTTCAGCGCGTCACCGCCCAAATAGAGTTTCATTTCGAGTCCCGCTGGTATTACTTTACCTATCTTTATGAAAACCTAGGTCTTGGTGTGTTACTGATCTCTAGTCTAGGTGCCGCCAGTCTTCTGCTTCGCCGTAAAAGTCTTTATATCTTATGGTGGGTGATTATCCCCCTTGGCATCTTTACCCTCGCCAAAACGCGCTTATTTTGGTACATTCTCCCGATTTATCCGGCTCTCGCTCTCTTAATCGCCGAAGCCATCGGCCGTTGGCAACAAAGCAAAACCAGTCAACGTGTTGTAGCCATTCTGGCTGTGGGTATTTGTTTCCAGGCAATCCTTCTTACTTCACGCTCGGTAGAAATCAACAAACTTACTTCTCCTCTTCCCGATCGTCTTCACGTAGCCCAAGAACTAGGAAAACTACACGTTGGTTCACTGGCCATTCTCGTTCCTCCTTCAGAGCGTCTAGCCGAAGCTCTGTTGCCAGAGGTGGCCAAGCTTACCTCTAGCTTCCGTTATGGAGGGATGCCCTCGGTACCATTTTATTACGGGGGGACGGTCGAGTTCTATTACGACGTCGACAAATTCACCGCTTATTGGCAAAGTTCTCCCTCCCCGACCGCCATGATTTTTGCCGAGGATGCTAGGTTTATTCCCACCTCCTTCCAAACAGTTGTTTCTTCTCCTACCTATCTAGGTATTCAAAAGGGGATCTATGCTCTCCATTAGTACGCAAATCGCTCGTGAGGATTCCCTAGTTGCTTTTGAAGCCATGCTCAAAAGTGTGACCTTCGCCGACGAAATTGTGATCTTTAATATGGAGCGAACAGACCAATCCGCCCTTACTCTGTTTAAACAATTTAAAGCCAGGGTAATCAACATTAAAACTCCCGTAGTTGTAGAAGAAATCCGCGCGGATCAAGTAACTCAAGCTCAAGGGGATTGGGTGCTCGTTATGGACTATGACGAAATTATCCCTTCTCCCCTTAAAGACGAAATTTTGACCCTCATCGGCAACTTAGCTTCCTGTTCTGCCTACGCCATTGCTCGCGACAACTTTTCCCTCGGCTCTCCACTCAAACACGGTGGTTGGGAACAGGATTACGTCGTGCGCCTCGTGCGCCATGCCGATTTCATCATGTGGCCCACCAACATTCACAGTAGTCCCCAGGTTAGAGGATGTACCATCAAAACGGTCCACTCCATGGAGCACCACAAAGATCCCAACCTGGATCAAATGATCAAAAAAACCAACCGTTATAGTGAGATCGAAGCAGATTTATTTTTCAAAGGCGGTCTCCCCCGAGTTACTTCGTTCACTCTCATCAGGAAATCTGTAATGGAGTTTGTTCGCCGCTATTTTCTCAAACGCGGTTTCCTGGATGGCCGGATTGGTCTGATCCAGTCTCTCTACCAGGGATATTCTGTCTTCATCTCCTACGCCAAACTCTACGAGAAACAACGTGCATATAATAAACATGGATCTAATAAAATAGAACGAATTAAGCCACTACCATAATTCGAATTATAGTAGTAAAAGATATTATGTCACAAGTATCAAAATACAAATTAAATAACAAAATTTACGATAAGATATTTTCTTTGTTCCCTCAATTTCTTTATAGAATGACCAGCAAGGGAAACCAAAATTTGCTAGTTGAAGCTTTTTTTACCAACACAGAAAAAATCGTGATCGCCAAGCGAGTAGCAATCGCTTTTATGCTAGTCAAAGGTTATAAATACGATCAAATAGTAAACAAGATCAAAGTCAGTCATGGAACTGTCGCTAAAATATCTGACTCACTCAAAACTCACAGCGGGCTAATTACAAAAGAATTTGAAAGTATCGCCAAAGAGGACGCGTTTGTGGAGTTTCTCAATGCGATCGAGTATCAAGTATCAAAACTGCTTCCGCCCAAAAGCGGTAATTGGTCAACATGGCGAGGTAGGATAGAAAAAGAAAAACGAGAATCAGAAATTCCGTTCTAATAGTCCACTACCATAATTCGAATCATGGTAGTAACAAGTATATGAAAAAACAAAATTTAGTATTACTCCCTGGTTATGACGGCAATAGCAAAGTTACTTTTGCAGAACTAAGCAATATGCTCACAACTCAGTATCAGTGCTTCCAAATAAATTACCCTTGCTTGCACCAGACTGACAGGGCTTACACTCACGATGAGCTCATCGAGCATATCTATCGTCAAGTCACTAAATTACGGCTCAATAATTTTCATTTACTTGGATTTTCCCTGGGTGGAATTATAGGTACAGGTTTTCTCAATCAGCATCGAAAACTTGTCAAAACTTTTATCCTGATAAGCTCCTCGCCAACTCTCCAAGCGAGTTTGTTCTATCGATTCCCTATTTACTGCTCACACTTTGCATTTAAAGCTCCAATACTAGCCAAACTTTTTACTTATATTTATCGTTCACCTAGACTCACTTGGATAACTAGTAAACTACCCCTGCCGGCTCCTGCACCTGACTTTCCCATAGATCAGGGATACCCACTTTTTAGCACTCTCGCCAATGTTCTTTACTCTAATTTTCATTTACCCGTACTCAAGCAATTATCTCAAGTCCCCATACCAAAGTATTCACTTCTCTTTCATGATGATAAATCTTTTCCAGCTAATACTTATTTACCTCTTCAATCTCAACTAGGATTTAAAGTACAAACCTCTCAACATGGGGGACACGCCAATAGTAACGACTACTGGCAACAAGTAGCAGAATTCATTAAGAAAGAACTACAATACCCCTATGTCTAAAGCTTTAATTGTCAGCCCTTACTTAGATCACTTGGGGGGAGGGGAGCGGTACATGCTCTCCCTGGCTAGTGTTCTTGAGTCACTCGGCTACGACATCCATTTTGCTTGGGACAATCTAGAGGAAATTACGCACCTCGCATCCATGCTGGGTATAGAGTTGAAAGATCCCAAGTTAAATCTTGCAGTCAAAAAATTGTATATAAGTCATCGACCTTTGGCTATGTTTGCAGCTACCCGTCCCTATGACGTTGTGGTTTATCTCTCCGACGGCTCGCTTCCACTCCTTGGCGGTAAAAAGAACTTGGTCCACATGCAGGTTCCCTTTCATGGAGTGAGAGGGAGATCCTGGCAAAATCAACTTAAAAAACATTTCATTCACACCGTGATCGTCAACTCCCATTTTACGAAACAAGTGATTGACCTAGAGTTTGGCCTCGACTCAATCGTACTCTACCCACCAGTTATGCCAATCAATCCTGCTCCCAAAGAAAACCTCATTTTATCCGTTGGTCGTTTTGAACCATCCTTAAACACTAAACACCAGGATGTTTTGATCGAGGCTTGGCGTACTCTCTCCCCGCAATTACCAGAATGGAAATTGGTCTTAGTCGGAGCATCTGGCAGCGATGACTGGGTTAGCTCCTTGCGTAAAAAAGCCACCGGCCTCTCCATAGAATTCGTGGTTAATGCATCGTACTCTGTACTTTGTACCTTGTACGCCAAATCAAAAATCTATTGGCATGCGGCCGGATACGGCGTCGATGAACAGAAAAATCCCGAACTCACCGAGCATTTTGGCATCTCTACCGTCGAGGCCATATCCGCCGGCTGCATCCCCCTAGTTGTCCCCTACGGTGGCCAGCGCGAGATTGTAACAAATCCCGCACTCCACTGGACTACGGTTGAGGAAATAATCACCAAAACGATCTGGCTCACTCAAAATCTCCAAAACATCGTCCCCAACATCTCTCCCTATTCATTGGAAAATTTTAAACAAAATTTTTCTCAATTACTTACATGATCAAACAATCTTGGATCATCACGATCGTCATTTTTACTCTTGCTTTTGCTTTACGCTTTAACCACTTTACCAATAATTCACCTTTCGACTGGGATCAAAATCGAGATTACGGGGAAGTAGCGAAGATCGCCACCGGCAAATTACCCATCCTTGGCCCAGTCGCCAAAGGGGAGGGGGGATTTTACTTGGGGTCACTCTATTATTATTTACTTTATCCTGCTTACTATTTCATGAGTGGCAGTCTCTCGTCTCTCCCTCTGATTTCACTCTCCATCGACGCCAAATCCAAATTGTTACCCATGATCATCATGACCTATACCAAACTGGGTAAAGTGGTGAGTGGTATCTTGTTTTACAAATTCGCCGACAATCTATGCTTATGGTGTCAGTTTTATTAGTCCTTCTCCTTGGAGAATTAGCCCGCGATCTAATCCAAATCGGCAAGATCAAAACTGCCCTCTATATAGTACAATAAGGCAGTTATGGCCAAAATACCCAGTGTCAGTGTCATCATCCCGTCCTGGAATTCGGAAGTACAAATGAAACAAAACCTCCCCTCTGTTTTTAAGGCAGCCGCGGCCGTGCAAGCCGAAATAGTCATCGTCGACGACGCCAGCGCTTACGATAATTCCGCCAAATATCTCCTGTCTTTGGGCAGTAAAATCCGCCTTTACCAAAACTTTGAAAACAGCGGATTTTCCTACACGGTCAACCGCGGGGTCAAACTAGCCAAGGGCGATCTCATCATACTGCTCAATACCGATGTCCGCCCTTCCCCCGATTGCTTTGTCAAAGCTCTCAAGTATTTTACGGATCCAAGTGTCTATGCCCTCGGCTTTAATAGTGGGGAAGCTTGGATGGGAGGAGAGTGGCAAGGAGGACTTTTTCATCATTTCAAAGTCGCTCATACAATCAAAAACAAGAATAAGGCCAATCCCAGTCTCTGGGCTTCCGGAGGTCAGGCCGCTTTCTCGCGAAAAAAATGGGGGAGTCTTGGCGGCATGGATCCCCTTTTCAAGCCTTTTTATTGGGAAGACACTGACATGGGTTATCGTGCCTGGAAACGCGGCTGGAGAGTGTTGTGGGCCCCAGAATGCAAAGTAGTGCACGATCACCCAAAAAGCGTCATCGCCGGCAACTTTAGCCAAAAATTTGTGCTACAAACTGCCCAACGAAACCAATTTCTCTTCATCTGGAAAAATATTAGCGATCAAGGTTTTCTCTTCCGCCACTTCTTACGTCTGCCTTATTATCTCCTCAATTATCCAGGTCCTGTCCTTCAAGCGCTTGTTCTCTTACCGAGGTGTTTATCCAAACGTCGTGCCGAACGTCCCTTCTGGAAACGCCCAGATCGCGATATACTCTCCCTATGGGCAAGGTAACTCGTTTCTTTACCGAATCTATCTGGGGTAAATCTTTTTTGATTCTCTTAGCCTGGAATTTAGTGATCCGCCTCCTCGCCATTTTTGGCTATTTTCTCCTCCCCGAGCGTTTTGCCCCTCTGGACTTTATCAGCAGATTTTGGCAGTCCAACTTCCTCTTCTGGTCATTTGCCAACTTTGACGGCGAACATTATCTCTCCATTGCCCGCTTTGGCTACCAGTTCCGCGGTGGGTTCCCCCAATACGCCTTTTTCCCCTTTTTGCCCGTTCTCATCAAGACCATTTTCTTCTTCGTGCGGGATTATTACCTCGCCGGCATGTTGGCATCACAGCTGGGTTTGTACTTGGCGCTCGTGTACATCTTTAAATGGTGTCGGGAACTAAAATTACCGGAGATCCGCTGGCTCCTGCTTGTTTCAACAGGTACCATTTTTCTCGCCTCTGTCTATACCGAGCCGGTTTTCCTCGCTTTGGCCGCCATGTCGATGTATTTTGCCGAAAAACGCTGGTGGGGGAGGGCTATTTTGTTTACAGCCCTCGCTACTGCCACCCGCGCTAACGGTCTCTTTCTTCCACTATTTATCTTGGTTAAATTACTGCAAGCCAAGAAATCTGTCCTCATCTCAACTTGTTCTTTTCTCCTCTCCTATTCAGGCCTCTTTAGTTACATGGTTTTCCTCTACTTCAAAACCGGCGACGCCTTCAACTGGTTTCATTCCCAAGGTGCTTGGGGCAAAGCCACGGCCACTTCTCCCATCACCACCTTCCTCTCGTATCTGCGTTCCACCACTTATCAGTTCCAGCCCGATTTTATTCACCTAGTCGTTGTCATCGAAGTTTTAACTACCCTCGTCGCCATCTTTCTCTTCATAATTCTTCTACAACGCCAAAAACTCGGCCTTGCCTATTGGCTATATCTCGGCGGTAACCTCACCATGCCCATCCTGACGGGCAGTTTAGGCAGCATGCCCCGCTTTTTTCTGATTCTCTTTCCCCTCTTAACCGTCGTTCCCACATTATCCAAGTGGGGCAAAACACTGTACTATACCTTTAGTGTCACCGTTTGCATCATCGGAATCATGTTGTTTACCCGGGGGTATTGGTATGGTTAAAATCATTCTTCTAGCTATCTTTCTCCGCTTATTCTTGCTTGGCTCCGTTCCCCCAAGTCTGAACTGGGATGAAGTCTCCCAAGGCTATACCGCTTACTCCATCGCCCAAACGGGTAGAGATGAATGGGGAGAGAAGTTCCCGATCTTTTTCCGTTCTTATGGCGAGTGGAAATCAGCCGCATACATCTATTTATTAGTTCCCTTTATTAAAGTTTTAGGCCTTAATGTCTATAGTGTCCGTTTGCCCTCTGCGATTTTCGGGATTATCTCTGTTTATTTGATGTATCTTCTGGGGAAAAAGCTGTATAGCGAAAAAGTTGGCCTCTGGTCTGCTTTTTTGATCTCGGTTACTCCCTGGACGTTTGTGCTCGGCCGCCCTGGATTTGAGGCCAACGTATCCTTGACCCTCATACTCGCCGGAATGTGCTTTTTTCTAAATTCTACGACCCACCATCTACGATCTATCATCTGTTCTGCCATCCTCCTAGGTCTAGCCCCCCATACTTATAATAGTGCCAAAATCGTGGTCCCGCTCTTGGTAATCTACTTAGTTTGGACGACCAAACTCTACAAAAATCTCAAATCAACTCTCATTTTATTTGGCATCCTGGCCATTTTTGCCGCTCCCATCCTCCTCAATCTTGGCTCCGGCCACTCACTGGCCCGCTTCAACCAAGTCGGGGTCGCGACCGATCTAAAATCTCTCAATCAATTTATAGTTCTTCGCCAGTTTGGCACAAAATTTATTTTCAATAAATATAATTTTTCTCTATATCAAACTTCTGCTAATTTTCTTTCTTACTTTAACCCTAGTTTTCTTGCTGTTTCAGGCGGTGATCACACCCAACATCATCTTCCTTATCATGGGGTTCTTTATCTAACCGAATTGATTCTCGTTCTCCATGGTCTTACTACCCTCCGGAAATATCCCTCTACTCTCAAGCTTCTACCTCTCGTGATTATCGCTCTTGGCTTTTTACCAGCCGCCATGACTCGCGATCCCTATCATGTTCTTCGTAGTCTTCTGGCAACTCCTGGCTTCATTTTCCTCGCCGCCATCGGCATTTCTCACCTACAACAAATCAAATATCCTCACCTTAAAATTGTTTATTGGTTATTGATTATTGAAGTAGTCAGCTTTATGCTGGCCTACTTCCTGTGGTATCCTCGAGCCTTTGCCCGTGACTGGCAATATGGCCACCAAGAAGTAGCTAGCTACCTTAAGGCACACGAGAGTGAATATGACCACATCGTCATGACCAAGTGGTACGGCGAGCCGCAACTATTTCTCGCTTTCTACAATCGTTGGGACCCCAGAGTCTATCAAGAACATAACCAACCTCTCCTCCGCTACGAAAAAGAAGGACGCCTTTGGCTCGACCAGTTAAGCGAATATAGTCTTGGGAAATACACCTTCAAATATCTCGACTGGGCAAACGAAATCCGTGACTCCCGTACCCTCTACGTCGGCAAGCCAGACGACTTCTACCCAGATAGTAACATCAAAAAAACCATTCTCTTTCCCGACGGCACAGTTGCATTTCACATTGTACAGGGAGATAAGTAAACTATGGAACCCATTAAACTCAATCTCTCGGTCGCCCTCGCAGTTTACAACGAAGAAGATAATCTCGCTACCTGCCTAGATACAATCAAAGATTTGGCCGGAGAAATTATTATTGTTGACGGTGCTTCTACCGACCGAACCGTTGAAATTGGAGAGTCTTACGGCGCCAAAATCATCAAAGATATCAACCGTCCCAACTTTCACATCAACAAGCAGCTGGCGATCGACGCTTGTAGTGGTGACTGGATCTTACAACTTGACGCCGACGAACGGGTGAGCTCCATGCTTGCCTCCGAAATCAAACAAATTGTCACAGGTCCCCAAACTGGTCTCCCCGCCGCCTACTACCTCAAACGTCGCAACTACTTTCTGGGAAGGTGGATGAATAAGGGTGGCATGTATCCGGATCCCGTCATTCGTCTTTTCCAAAAGGGCCAGGCTAGCCTTCCCCAAGCCAGTGTCCACGAACTGATGAAAGTTACAGGAGGGACGGGCTGGCTTCAAAATGATCTCCTGCACCTTGCCGACCCCAATTTTGTCCGCTACCTCCTGCGCTCCAACCGCTACACTACTCTCCAGGCAGAAGATTGGTTGCATGATGGCCATATTGGTACAGGTACTTGGGACATCCTTCTCTATATCTTTCTCAAGCCTCTGGCTCGTTTCCTCTCTATCTATCTCCGTCACAAAGGTTTTATGGACGGCTTCCCTGGGTTCGTCTTCGCTCTTTATTCTGGCCTTCACATCGCCACTTCCTACGTCAAATATTGGGAAAAGAAAATTCACAATCCATGAAAAGACATTTTCTCCAGGTCTTGTTTCTTTTGTTTTTTAGTCTCTGGTCTCTCCGCTCTATTTTTCACCGCGGTTTCATGTACTCACATGATTCCCTCTGGCACGTAGAGCGTATACAGAATATTTACTCCCTCATCCCCACCCAATTTCCTGTGCGCTGGAGTCCCACGCTAGACAATGGTTACGGCGTTCCCTTGTTCAACTTTACCTATCCCGCACCTTACTATCTGGGGGCCGGCTTTATGGCGCTTGGTCTTGGCCCCATTAAGTCATATGACCTCATCCTTCTTTTAGCCTATTTTCTCGGCGGGGTAGGGGTATATTTATTGGGCAGGCGTCGTTCCTGGGTGGGCCTAACTGCCGCTATTTTATATTTGACTACCCCTTATCAGTTTCTCGACATTTTTGTTCGCGGTGCCCTCGGTGAAGTATTTGCCCTCGGTCTCATCCCATGGGTATTTTTGACGTTTGCACAAATCTCTACAACTGGTAAGTTACGCTGGTACTCTCCGCTTCCTTTTGCGCTTCTCATTCTCTCTCACAATTTTTATGTTTATCTTTTTGGTGCTCTTCTAACCTTTTTTATTCTAGTTATGTATAAACATAAACGCGAATTGATTTATGTTTTATTCCTCTCCATAGGACTTTCCGCTTTTTTCTTAGTCCCAGCTTTTTTTGAGAAAAATTTACTCTTATTCTCGCAGTCAAACCACCTGGGATATCGGGATCATTTCGTTTATCCTCTGCAACTCCTCTATGGTAAATGGAACTATTTAGGCTCTATCACCGGCGACAACCCGTACGAAATGACCTACCAACTTGGAGCGTCTAATCTCGTTATTCTCCTGTTTTCCCTCGTGGTTATCTCTCTTCAAACTATCCATCGCTCACTTTCGCGGAAATTGGTTTGGTCTTTCATTGTGTTACTTCTTGGCATTTATATGATGCTGCCGATCTCTGACTTCTTATGGGGAACTATTCCCCTTTTGCCCTCTATTCAGTTCCCCTGGAGATTTCTAGGAATTACTACGATTATCTTTCCTCTACTATACTTGGAACTCTCGATATATTTTTCCAAAAAAAATAGATTCAATTTATTTCCAATTGTTTCAGGTTGTCTCGTCATTCTCTCCATATATGCCAGCCGCAATTATGGCCGTCCTACCTACTGGATGAATGCCGATCAATTTCTGCAATATCATTACGAATATGCAGGTAAAACTACCACAGCCCAGAGAGCAGAGATTGTCCCACGTTGGGCGCCGGTTGAGCGCTACAATGCTGATCTAATTCCTGAGGTTACTGCCGGGAAAATTACCAATTACCTAATCACTCCTCTTTCCATCTCTTTTGATATTGACACGAGTGATAGCCAAAGTATCGTGATTGAACGCAACTACTTCCCCACTTGGGTAGGGGAGATCGATGGTCATCCGCTTGCCCTCTCGCCATCCTCCACCGGTACCATTTCCGTTCCCATTTCATCTGGTACTCACTCTTACCGCATCCACTACCAAAATACTTGGGTAGAAAAATTGGGCAATCTCCTCTCTGTCCTATTTGTTATTGCTCTTTTGGGCCTGTTGATAAAACAATATCAATCCCCCAATGGTTAAAATAACCCCGACTGGCCACATTCGGAAAACCGGCAAATTGCCTGCCATTACCTGCTTAACAAACACCAGTGGCGCAAAAGGACCAGGTATCGGATACATTACGGTTTGGATTGCACCTAGTAATGCTACCAAAACCGAATAAACTGCAGCTAAAAAGAAAAGAACCCATACTTTTCTGGTATGTATTTCTTTGAGCCACATAGCCAGACCTAACGCCAAGCATCCCAGGATGGGAAGCAGATATCGTGGACCGTACTGATACCCCCCAAACGTCCCCATACTAGAGATATGAATTAGTTGCATCACCGGTAACCCAATAAACAATCGCTTTAGCCAAATATCTTTTTTCGGGATACTCATGATTCCCGTGATTCCGTAAAACATAACCGGCGAAAAAAAGATCATTGCCGTGGTAGGAGAGACGAGGTAGAACCACAACTTAGTCAAGAAATTGGGTAGAGATAATAATGGCATGGTGTCACTCACCTTGCCTGCCAAATTTGGAGGCAAGAGGGGATTACCAAACAAAAGACCATTAAATATCATCGTCGGGACAAACCCGGAGATCATCCCAAGCGTCAAAAATATTATCTTCTTGCGGTCATTCTCTATCGCAGTCAATATCCACAAAACTAGTGGGAGGGTGAGGGGAAGCATGGTAAAAAATAATGTTAATGTCGCAAAAAATCCTGCCCACCCCAAATATTTTAACTTTTTTTCTCGCTCACCAAAGTAATAAGCAGTTAGTGAGAGTAGTCCAAAAAATATGCCATATATATCGTGGTGCGACACTCCTGCATACGGCCAAATCATGGTCCCCAGGGGAAACAACAGCGCAGCCGCAGCTGCGCTTTTCCAAGCTTTAGTCATTGCAAATCCCAGAATAAATATTAACACTGCAGCAATCGCCATCATGATGGTTGATGTCCCAAAAGTTACAAGATGGGAAACATAATCAAAGTGATTACGGTAGTTTATACCTAGCTTGTAGAGTGGGTAGTAGACCATTGCCCCCAGGATAGTGGGCCCCGGTTGCTTCATTGGGTAAACCTCCTTTCCAAATTTAAATGTTTCCGTTCCCTCAACTAAATTAAATCCCGGGATCACTTGATCTACCAAAGCGAATGTCCCTCGCTCAACAAGCGCTGCAACAGTCGCGTTCTGCAGTCCAAAAGCTGATGCATTCCAGGAATTTATCGTCATCGCAAGAACTCCAGTCACTATGAGGAATATTGCCATTGCTTTGCCCCAGATTTGCCGCATAATGCTAGTATAAGCATATGCGAAACTTTTGGCTAATTACTATCCTGTTGATTGCGGTCTTCTTCCGGTTTTTCCATTTAACTTCCTCTCCTCCCGGCCTCAATTGGGACGAAGTCTCGATTGGTTACAACGCCTACTCTATTCTCAAGACCGGCCGTGACGAATGGGGGGAGTTTCTGCCCCTTTCCTTTAAGGCCTTTGGCGAACACAAACTACCAGGGATGATCTATGCTTCTATCCCAGGTATTGCCATCTTTGGTACGACTGATCTAGGAGTTCGCATTACTCCGGCCCTAATTGGTGTCCTCGCCGTCTACTTGATTTACCTCCTCGGGAACAAACTTTTTAAGTCCAAGTCAATCGGACTGATCGCCGCCGGTCTGATGGCTATCTCTCCCTGGGCTGTCCACTTTTCCCGGGTGTCCTTTGAAGCGGGCCTAGCCATGGTTTTTGTCATGGCGAGCATTTACTTTTTGCCAAATCTCTGGGTATCTATGCTCTTTGCCATTCTCGCCGCCTATACCTACAACAGTATCCGGATCCTCCTCCCCCTGATGTTTATCGCATATTTGTGGAATGGAGCTATAGAGTGGCGATCTTTCTCGTGGCGCCGGCTCCTCCCCATTATTTTGTTGGGGCTAGTCTTGCTTTCACCAATTCTTATTGGTCTAACTCGTGCGCAAGAACGCGTCCGCTGGGGTACAGTTAGCCTCGCCAACCAAAAAAGTTTTGTCGATGGTATTGCGCAGAGTCGTGGCTACACTCTCTTACCCTCTCCCTTGCCGCGCTTAATTCACAACAAAGTCACCCATTATGGTTATCAACTTTTTACCAACTACCTCCAAATTTTCTCCACCGAATTCTTAATTTTTAAAGGTGGCGAAAATACTCAACGCTCCGTTGCTGGTATGGGCCTTTTATATTTATTTGAACTGCCACTTCTCCTTCTAGGCTTGACGAAACTTTCACATCACAAAAAAATAATTTTACCTTGGCTACTTCTTGCCCCCATCCCCTCGATTATGACGATCGACTCGCCTTCAACTGTTCGCGCACTCAACCTCCTTCCCGCGTTGCTTTTGATCGAAGCACTGGGGGCTAGTTATGTCTGTTCATGGTTGCGCGGGCGCCGTTTTATCGCTATTACCCTTACTCCTTTTGTGCTCTGGAATATTGGCTATTTCGCTTATCAACTTTGGTTTGTCTACCCGGTTAAATATAGTGATAAATGGCTCTATGGCTACAAACAGGCCATTGAGTTCGCTCACAGTCACTATGACGATGCCAACCTCATTTTCTTGCCCGCTAAATACGGGGAACCCTATATTTTTACCCTTTTTTACACTAGTTATGACCCCGCAAAATATCAAACAGAACAAGTCAAGCGAGGAGTGGATCCCACCGGCTGGGTGCATAATAGTGGCTTCGACAAGTATCGCTTTTCCGATTATTCCGGTCTCGAAGTCCCCAAAGAAATTGTTGCCAGAAACTCCGGTGAACTAATTATTATTACCGGTTTTGCCGAGTTACCCCCCACCTATGAGCGTATCTTCTCCGTCAGCGCTCCTAATTGGAAAGTCATGTTCGAAGGCACCATCCAAGAGGGGGAACAATGAAAACCGTCATTGCCAGTAAGAGTCTCCATGCAGCTAGTAACACCAGAGGCATCGGAGTATACTCCCGGGAACTCATGGGCGCACTCGCCAAGTATTATTCTACTGACACTATTATTGGTTCAGGTACGGGAGACATCATTCACTACCCATTTTTTGATCTTTTTTCTCGTACTCTCAAAATAAACTCGTCGATTCCTACCGTTGTGACAATTCATGATCTCATTCCACTTCGCTTCCCATCTCACTTCCCCGTTGGTTTACGTGGCAAGTTTAATTGGTTTTGGCAACAACAGGCGGTACACCAAGCTGATCAGATTATTACTGATTCTGAAAGTTCGAAAAAAGACATTATGACTATCATGGGTATCAATCAGACAAAAATTACCGTCATTCCGCTCGGTCCCAATCACACTCAAAAGGTTGGCACTGTGCTTACAAAAAAAATCGCCGATAATTACTCTCTTCCCGACAAATATCTGCTTTATGTCGGCGATCTCAACTGGAACAAAAACCTTCTTGGTTTGATTAAATCATTTAGCGAGATCGAGGATAATAAACTCCATCTTGTTCTTGTGGGTAAAGTCTTCTCGGACAAGCCCAACATTCCCGAGTATAAGGCGTTATCTCAAACAATTTATCAATCGGGAAAATCAGATAAAATTCATCTTATTGGTTATGTTCCCTCTCACCACCTCTCGGTTTTTTACACCCGCGCCACACTCTACGTCCAACCCAGTTGGTACGAAGGTTTTGGTTTGCCGGTTTTAGAGGCCATGAAATTTGGCTGTCCGATAGCCTCAAGCAATCGCGGTAGCCTGCCCGAGGTAGGAGGGGAGGCAGTTGACTATTTCGATCCCCGCTCGGACATGACCCAAGTTATCGACTCACTCCTTCGCTCACCCAAGCGTCGCGCGCAGCTCTCAAAATTAGGGGTCATTCGTGCCAAAACTTTTACTTGGGAAAACACCGCCCGTCTTACTCACCAAGTTTATGAAAAAATTCTCTCATCTCACATTTAGCTCTTTACTGATCATTTCAGTCTGGTGGATCGGGCTTAGCGGCTTGGCAAATTACATTGTTCGTCGTTTTGGTGTTTCTCCAACTTTTCCTTATTACCACCTGATTATTGAGCAGGCTCATCCCACCCAAGCTGTCTGGGCTCACTTTGACGGCACTCACTACCTCAAATTGGCAGAGCACGGCTATGTCGACGTCGGCACCCAAGCATTTTTCCCAGTTTATCCGCTCCTTATCCGCACATTTCATTTGACAGGTCTCTCGTACTTTGCTGCCGGTCAACTCATTAGTTTGATCAGTCTCGTTTTATCGTTAATCTGTCTGCACTATCTCTTTGGCAAGTGCGCTCGGATAATTATCGGGGTATTGTTGCTTTTCCCCACTAGCTTTTTTCTAGGAGCAGTCTATACCGAATCTCTGTTTCTCTTAGAAACTCTCCTCTTTTTTCTCCTCTTGAAACAGCAAAAGTTTTTCCTTGCCGCTCTTATTGCGGCCATTGCCTCCGGCACCCGCCTAGTCGGCGCACTCCTCGCCGTTAGCCTCTTCGTTTCCATCTGGCCAATGCTCAAATCTCGAAAATTATATTTACTTCTCTTACCAATCGCCCTTACTGGACTGCTCTCGTACATGTATTTTCTCTGGTCTAGATTTCACGATCCGCTCGCCTTTATTCATGTCCAATCCATGTTTGGAGCCGGCAGGAGTAGTGGCGAGATTATTCTCTTGCCACAAGTTATCTACCGCTATTTCAAGATTTTTCTCACTGTTTCTCCTCTTACCTTAGTTTTTGGACGGGCTGTTCTGGAACTAGCAGTTTTTCTCGCCGGACTCTATTATCTGTGGCGTGTCAAGTTCAAAATTCCTGTTGCCGTCTTGGTTTATTTGCTGGGATCACTTCTCCTCCCCACGTTTTCTGGTTCTCTCTCCTCTCTTCCGCGTTACGCTCTAATTCTTTTGCCTTGGCTCATTTCCTCGGCCGCCAAATTTAACGCTAAAACTACTCTCTACCTTTCCCTCTCGTTTACCGGTCTGCTACTACTCTTCTCGCTTTTTGTTAGAGGACAGTTTGTGGCATAATTAACCTATGTCTAAACTGATAATTATCCTAGCTGTCTTTTCCCTGGTTGGCTTTCTGCGTTTTTATCAATTGGGCAATATCCCCCAAGGATTGACCCAGGACGAAGCCTATTACCTCTACGATGGCTATTCGATTCTCAAAACCGGCAAGGATATCTTGGGGAATAAGCTCCCTTTGATGTTTCGCTCTACTGGTGAGTACAAACTTAATTTGACTTATTTGATTGCGGGTTCTATCCCGCTTGTAGGTTTAAACACGACTGCTGCTCGTTTTCCTTCCTCCATTACCGGGTTCCTTACGCTGATTGTATTGGGAGTCATCGTGAGCGAAATCACCGGGAATCGTTGGTTGGGTCTCTTTTCATCCATTATCTTGGGCTTTTCGCCTTGGCATTTTGGCATTAGTCGGCTCTTTTACGAATCCAACGTGGGAGCTTTTTTCTTACTTTTCACCACCCTTATGGCTACTCGCATCCTCCACTTGCCCAAGAAACCCGCTTTTTCCAGCTGGGTTTTTCTCGGCTTATTTTCTGCGCTCTCGGCTTATTTCTATGGTCCCTTTAGGTATTTGAGTATTGGCTTGGTAATTCTTACGATCCTCCTTACTTGGTGCTCAACTCACCGTTTGACTCGTTCTCATTTTGCCGTGCTACTTACCTATATTCTCTTCATGTTGCCAATTGGCTCGCAAGCATTTAGCCGTCAAGGTCTCATGCGATTATTCCAAACCACCAAGCTCCAGACCACTGATTATGTCTTGAAGATCAATGAAATACGAAGTAATTGTTTCCTTACCATGAACAAAAATCCTCTAGCCACAAAACTTTGTTACGTTCTTTGGAACAGGCCAACGCTTTTTATAACTCGCTCCGCTTTAGTTGGAATCCGCTTGCTGTCACCGGAGTATCTCTTCTTTGAAAGCGTAGATACCTATATAGTCCCCCGTGAAAATGGCGCCTATTTATCTCTCCTTCTTCCGTTCTATCTTCTCGGCATCTTTTACTTTATGCAGTGGGTCTTAGTTAAGGATAGAGTTTCGATATTTCTCCTTAGTAGTCTTGCTGGTTCCTCGCTTATTGCCTCGCTCGGCGGAGATATCTCCTATCATCGCAATACCTATGGCCTGCTACTTATTGCGATTATCATAACAATGGGAATAAAAGTAACTCTCGACTGGCTCAAAAAACATCTCCCTTCAAAGTTTTGGCTCGGCATAATTGTCTTCCTAGGTACTTCACTTTTACTGATTCAGAACATCAAATATCTTACCTATTATTTTACTAATCACGTGATTTCTCAACCTCTCCTATTCAAGTATGACGCTCCACTGGTCTACGACTTCATGTCCAAGAATCGAGATTTTGTGATTTTCGACAATATTTTTTTCGCTCCCGTGTATGCCGGTATTTACTGGCATCTAGATCCTGCCGATTTTCAGTTAAACGCCAAATGGGCCTATCCAGATCAATGGGGATTCACCAACGCCGATCGTTGGGGTAAATTATCCTTTCGCGGGCCCAATATCTATGATTTACTCTGTCAAAAACATCACAATCCTACCGTGCCAATCAATACCTTTTTTGTTGATGATGCAATTGGTCCTTTTAGCCAACAAGCAAGTTACATTTCACGAGATTATACCGGCAGTCTTGCTCTTCATGCCGTTTATGATATAGACGAATTATATACAGAAATAATTACATCTAGCCCAGGGGATCTATGTCCAAAATAACTCGTGACTGGTTCTACATCACTCTGGCGTTTATTCTATCCTGTTTGGTTTTTTACGGATACTACTTTACGACCAAGGGAACAAAACTAGATATCGTCTACAAAAATTGGGACGGTCCCAGTTATGTCCTCGCCGCAATCAGCCTCTACAAGCCAGAGGTGGCCTATCAAAACAACTTTATCAATTCCGGTGATATTCGTTCCGATTGGACTTGGCTCCCCGCTCACTTCCCGCTCTATCCACTCTTAATCCGCGCCTTTTCATTCCTTGGGTACTTCCAGGCTATGCTTTTAATTAGCATCGGCTTTGCCCTTCTTTGTTATTTCGCGCTTTATGATCTCATCTGTTCTCTTCGTATCTCCAAAAATCCACTCCTCCTCACGCTACCATTTATTTTTCTTTCTCCCCGGTGGTTTATTGTCAGTCATACCGGCGGCTCGGAGAGCATGTTCCTCTTTTTTATTCTTCTCTTTCTGCGCTATCTCTATCAAAGGAATCATTGGCGCGCTGCCATTTTTATCGCTCTCGCCCAACTTGCCCGTCCCCAGGCCGCCTTCTTTGGTCTTGGCCTGGCTGTTGTTGCACTTATCGAATTACTCCGCAGCCATGATCTCAAAAAAATTATCTCAACTTATTATCCTTATCTTACGATTCCCCTCTCCCTACTTTTAGTCTTCTGTTTCTATCGCCTCCAAACCGGCAATTTTTGGGCTTTTTTCAACGCCATTAGTTTAACCAAAAATCTTCAGTCAATTCCTTTCCAAACTTTTAGTTTTCCCTCCACGAATATCGAGACTTTTTGGCAGGAAGTCAATGCCTATGATTACGTCCTCTATCTAGGAGCTTGCCTGTTCATGTTTCGGAAAAAGCTTTGGCAGTTTGGAATCCTGGGCTTAGTTTACTTTATTCCCCTCATCTTTCTCCAACACTCCGACATTTCCCGTTACGCCATACCATTATTGCCTTTTGCCTTTATCGCCTATTCCGAGATTATCGAAAAGCGTGAGTTCTCGCTCGCCACCCTCCTTATGTCACCCGCGGTCATGCTTTACGCCATCAACTTTATGGATCACAACCACGGGATTTGAATATGCAGAAATATATCATTGTCCCGGCCTATAACGAAGAGAAATACATCGGAAGATTTCTAGACAAACTGCTCGTTACCACCAAAAAAGTTATTGTGGTTGATGATGGCTCTCGTGATCAAACCAAGAAAATAGTCCAAGCGCATGGGGTAATTTGTCTCAGTCATCTGGTCAATTTGGGCAAAGGAGCCGCTCTCAAAACGGGTTGTGATTATGCCTTTAAAAAATCCGGCGCTGATGCCGTTATCATCATGGACGGCGATAACCAACACGAGGTCAGAGATATCGCTCTCTTTGAGCGCGAACTCAACAGGGGGGCGGGAGTCGTCCTTGGCGTGCGTCGCTTGGACACCAAAATGCCCCCGATGCGTATTCTTGGCAATAAAATCATGTCGGTCATCATTATGCTGTTCTTTGGTCGCTACCTCACCGACATTCCCTCTGGATTCAAGGCTATGACTAAATCCGCCTACAATAGCCTGCGCTGGCAATCGACTGGTTACGAAGTAGAAACCGAAATCGCCGTTAAAATTGCTAAAAACAAGCTGATCTATGTGGAAGTACCCATCTCGACCGTATATCACGACAAAGATTATGGTTTTAATCTGCTCGACGCTTGGGGTATACTACTAAAGATACCTTATTGGCTCTGGAGCTAAAAAATATGCAAGGAATTCAGATCTTGTCGGTAACCTTCATTTTGATCATGCTCTACACCGTCCGCATTCACTCTAAGAAAAATGAGCTCCCCAAGGTTGAGGCAATTATCTGGACAATCGGTTTGGTGGTTTTAGGAATTATCGTAAGTTTCAAAGGTACCGCCGATATCGTCCGCAACTTATTCTCCGTCACCCGCCTCCTCGACGTTTTGGTGATTATTGCCCTGATGGGTACTTTTATCCTCCTGATCGAAAACCGTATTCAGATCAACAAACTTCGCCAAAAATTGGATCGGTTAGTTCGTGACCGCGCTATGGAAGCAAAATGAAACTCCCCAAAATTTCGGTCATCACTCCAAGCTATAATCAAGGAAAATATATTCGTGCCACCATCGAGAGTGTACTTTCCCAGGATTATCCTAATCTAGAATACTTTGTGATCGATGGCGGCTCAACCGATGGTACAGTCGAGATCCTCAAAAGCTATGGCAATAAGATTAGATGGGTGAGCGAACATGATGCCGGGCAAGCCGACGCCATCAACAAAGGACTCGCCGTGGCCAAGGGGGAGATCCTTGCCTACCTCAATTCAGACGATATTTATCTTCCCGGAGCATTAAAGAGAGTAGGGGAGTACTACGCACAAACCAAAGCTGACTGGATCACCGGCGACTGTCTAGTTATTGACGAACAGGGGAATATTAGCAAAAATAACTGGCTTATTTCTGGTTATAAACGTTTCCTCATGACACTCTATTCTTCTATCACCCTACGTATAGCTGACTCTATGCTTCCCCAACCCTCGACCTTTTGGTCACGACAAGCTTACAAAAAAATCGGGGACTTTAATATCAAATACCACTATGTGATGGATTATGACTATTGGTTACGCATGGCGAAATATTATCACCCCCATGATTTAAAAGTTGCCTTGTCTGGTTTTCGGTCGCAAGACAATAGCAAATCAGTAACGAGTAGAGATAAATTGATGGCAGAAGGTTTAATTACTCTCAAAGAAAACGGAACCAATAATTGCGTATTATGGCTTCACAAACTACATAGCGAACTTACTTTATTTATCTACAAACTTATCAAATGAAACGCTATAGTTGGTTGATTGCCTTTCTTACGTTGGTCTGTTTTGTTCTCATATTTTTCGAATCGGTACCCTATCTCAAATTTATCGTGACTTCGCTTCACGTAAACACCATTACTTTCCAATGGTTACTACTTATTGCCTGGATACCCCCTCTTGTCACGCGTGGTTTTTTCCATCTCAAGCTACTCATCATCACTCTCTTGCTTTGTATAGTTGGGGAGAGCTCCGCCAAAACCTCCTTAAGTATTTACCGGGAACTTCGAAATATCACATCCAATCCTTTCCTAACCTATGATCAAAAAATGTCTCTAACTTATCCGGGTTTTTATCCAGCCATGAAAGAAGTTGTTCGTCTCACTCCTAAGGACTCTACAATTATCATTCCCCCTCAAAGAAATCCCTGGGAGACGGAAGGTCATACCGGGATGGTCGAATATTTTATCTATCCTCGCCAGGCGATCAATATGGGAGTCGACACAAAACAACTCCCCCAGGTAGAAGGGAAATTATATGCGTTGATAGCCAAAGGATCATGGGAGCGCATAGGACCCGTCGATTACGGTTGGCCCAAAATTCCCATTCAAGCCGACCATCTTTGGCACATTGATACCGATCATAATGTGGTGACCAAAATAGAGCAAAACTACGATCCCCAGATCAATCAATGGAACTGGGGTTTAATTGAGGTAAAAAAATGAGTAGTCTTATCGGGGTCCTACTCACCGCACTATTCTACTCCCTCGTTGGCTGGCCTCTGACGTATATGTTGGGCAAAATCTCGAAAATAGAAAGATCGGGGATTGCTTTCTTACTGAGTAATGGGCTCTCAACCTTCGTTTGGTTCTTGCTATATAGAGTTGTAGGGCGGTTCAATTTGTTTACCCTCTTATTATCCGGATTATTCATCTTGGCTGTCAGTTGTCTCATCAATCACACATTTGGGTTTAAATATAAGAATCTCATCGACCCAAAACTTACCGGATTTGATCTCAAATTAAGCCATCTAGTTATCGCTTTACTTCTCACTAGTTTTCTCATCGGCAGTTACAACCCCATCTCGGGTTGGGATGCAATTACCTTATATGATTTCCGTGGTCATACTATCGCTCTCAATCACAGTTTAAAAGACCTGACGGACGACTCCTCTTATATGGGCTATCCCCTCATGATATCCCTGGATCATGCGGCTGTTTACATGTTGAAAGGTATCAGTGCTCAAGGTCTACACTCTATTATCTTGATGGCTTTTATTGCTGTCGTTTATGGCCGTATGTGTAAATGGACTAATCCGCGCTTGTCCCTCCTCACAATCCTTTTTATCATCCTCAACGAAGAAATATTTGCTCATTCAACGGTCTCCTATGTCAACCTTGCATATCTAGTCTATCTCGTCACCGGATTAATTTATATTATTACGCCTGTGAGAGAATCCAAAGAACTTGGGTTTCTCTTCGCGGGTGGTCTTCTGATCGGTCTCACTACTTGGATCCGCTCGGACGTGCCTTTTTGGATGATTGGGATTATTTTGATTCTCATTCAAGGTTGGCAGTTGAGAGCCAAGGCCCTGTCACTTTTTTCGGTATATATTGTCTACCTGATGCGCCATACTTGGTTCCACTTCTTCATTGACATCCAAGTTTCGTCCAGAGAGCTTAATGAGAGCTTATCCAGCCCCACCACAATGAATGTCCTCAAGCAAGTTTCTAATTATTTACCAGACACAGAAACAATAAAACAAATTCAGAGTATCTTACCAGAAATTATTAGATACTTATACCTTAATATTTTCTCACCTTTTAGGGGACTCTGGCTGCTGACGATCCCCATATTCGTAATTGTTTTTAAAAGAAGGGATTTTCGTCTTGTTCTCTTACTTTTAGCTATTCTTCTCTCGGCCATGATGGCCACATTCGGAGTTATGCTCTTTAGTACGTCCTATTCCACCTGGAATCTAATTGGTGGTTCTGCCAAGCGCATGATGTTGTTTATTATTCCTTTAGCGATTATTACCTCCATTTACGCCTTACATCTTACCGGCACGGGGAAAAATGAGACTAAATAAATATCAAGTGATATATTTCGTCACCTTGTTGATTGCACTCATGGCTGCGTTTTTGGAATCAATGTCATATCTGGGTTTTGTCGCCATACATTTTTTCTTCCCCGCATACATTTGGTACTTACTCGCTTCTATTATTGCCCTGGTTTCGAAACCTATCCAATCTCCCCTACAGAGCTTGCTTAAAATCATCAGTTGGATTTCAGTCAGCGTCTATGTAAGTCTGATGATCGCCGAGTCTCTCACTTACCCCAACTTTGTCTATACCCTCACCCATATCAATCTCCAGGGTTTGCAAATTTTCGTGCTCTTGATTTGGTTCATTCTTCTTGTCAGTCAAGACAAACAAACTGATCCGTTATTACGCCTAGGTAAAAATCTCCTCTTTGCCGCGCTCATCTTTGTCTCTGCCGAAGGATTGGGATTAAGTCTAGCTTTTCTCACCAAAGGAATTACTTACGCAGTCTCACATTCCCTGGATTCATACGAGGACAAACTTACCAAAGCCCACGGTGGGTTTTATTCGGCCATGCGCCTTGTCACTGAACTGACGCCGAGTAACACCCTTATCCTTATTCCTCCCCAGGGCAATCCCTGGGAAGTAGAGGGGAATGCCCCCATGGTGACCTATTATCTATATCCCCGTAAAGTTGAGAATCTAAGAGATCAAATAGGGAGGTCAGATCGGCAGGTCTATGCTCTCATTGCTCATGGTTCCTGGCCCAAGTCAGGAGACACAGATTATGGTTGGCCCAAAATCAAACTCTCCGCCACTCGTCTTTGGAAGTTTGATGTTAGCAATCATAGCTATCTTACTTATAATCGTGATTACGATCCCGCCACCGATAACTGGGACTGGGGACTGATAGAGGTGAGCCATGAATAATCTTTTTATCATCCTATTAACTAGCGGATTTTTCACCTGGATTGGTTGGCCTTTTACTAAACTTCTAAACAAAATCACCCTCGTCGAAAGGCTTGGACTGTCATTTCTCCTTGGTATCGGCCTGGGCACCTATGGTTGGTTCATCCTCTACCGGCTTGGCCTTCCCTTCACCCTCTCTTCTTTGTTGCTTACCGGTTTGCTTCTCCTCTTCCTAGGTAATGTCCTGGGTAGATTTTATCCTCGCTCTATTCATCTCACCATCTCCAGTCCTCGCCCGCTGGACAAATTACTAATCATTCTGATTGGTTTAGGTCTGCTTTCAGCCTTCGTGATTGGCAGTTACAACGCAATTACCGCTTGGGATTCGATGGCTCTTTATGATTTCCGCGCCCACGCGATTCTTCTCAATCACGACCTCCGTGATATTGTAGATAGCTCATACTATCTCAGTTATCCGCTTTTGGTCTCCCTACTCCATGCATCTGTCTATTTCTTTGGCGGCACCAACCCACAGGGGTTACACTCCTTGATGTTTGCGGCCTTTTTAGCTGTCGTCTTTGGGAGGGTGTACAGCTGGACCAATCTCCGCTTGGCACTTCTGGCTGTTTTTCTTAATCTTTTTAGTTATGAACTTCTCATGCACTCCACGATTGCTTACGCCAATCTTCCCTACACCATCTATCTGGTTTTAGGATTTATCTTTGCCGTTTCCGGCTCAGGCAAATTTACTCATCATCTCCTCTTTGCCGGCCTGTTAATTGGCCTCTCTACCTGGGTTCGTTCAACCGAGATATTTTGGCTAATCGGAATTCTCGTTATTGCCTATCAAGGATTGGTCAACTGGAAAATTTTTCTTCCCCTCCTTTCCATTTTGCTTCTTCTCTCCCTACGTTATGGTTGGAGTGGATATTACACGAAACTCATTTCTGTCTTGCCTGAACAACCCCAAACTTACGGACGCCTGCTTTCACTAGAAACCTTTACCGCCATTTATCACAATTTACCCAAAATTTATGAATACATCATGCGTTATGTGATCTCTCCATTCCTCGGGATTTGGACTCTCGCTGTTGGGATGGGTATCCAGTCTTTTCGCTTAAAACTTCGCCCCGTAAGAATCTTAACTTTCATTATTTTTGCTAGCCTAGCCGCCACGATCGCCGGTATTTCGGTCTATAGTACTTTTTTTGCGACCTGGTATCAAATCGGCGACTCGGCGCGGCGGATGCTAATGTTCCTTATCCCCTTGACTCTGATTGGCGCTGTTTTGGCTCTTAGTCGTTTTTCGGAAGGTAACCATGACCAAACCCGTTAAAATATATTGGCTTCACCCGCATTTCCTCTATTGGATGGGGGGAACAAAATATATTTTTGAAGTATTAAAAAGACTAAAGTCGCATTACGACCTCACAGTGATCGTGGAAAACACAAGCTCCTATGCCGCCGATTTGTATCAAAAAGCTGGGATCAAACTCCTCTCGCTCCACAAACTCTCTACCACCAGCCTATTATATTGGCTCACATTCCCATTCCAAGTTTGGGACACCACAAGGAGAATAAAGAACCTAGTCACCAAGGATGCACTATTTATTTCTAGTATGTTCCCCATGAATCTCGTCGCAACCAAATTTTCTGCCCGCCCGCTGCAACTCTGTTTTGAGCCGTTTGCGTTCTTTCACGACCCTGACTTCCAACAAGGATTTCCTTTTTCCAAGCGTTTCCTCCTCAAGTTACTCAATCTTTTGTACGGCCCATGGGATATTATAGTCACGCGGAAAGCACGCCGCGTTATTACTCTTAATCAAGTGACCAAAAAGATTATCCAAGAGATCTACACTAAAGATTCTTTCCCCGTCTACACGGGCATCGATACTGGGCATTTTCGCCATCATGTTTCTCCTTCTCTCCGTGCCAAATATCGGGGCAAAGAGATCATTGTTCATAGTACCGACTACACTCCTGTAAAAGGTACAGATAAGATGATTCAGATATTTGCCAAAGTCAAAAAACTTCAACCCAATGCCCACCTTCTCATCACCACGACGATTAATAACCCCTCTGCCGTCAAATTATACGTTCAACAAGCTAAAATGCTTGGTGTAGAAAAATCAATTGAGTTTTTGGGATTCGTTGATTACAACATTTTGCCAGAGCTATACTCCCTCGCCAAAGTGCTCGTTCAGTGTTCCTATTCAGAGCGCTCTGGAACCACCTCGATGGCCCTTCCGGTCAAAGAGGCTCTCTCATGCGGTACGGCGGCGATCAGAGCTCCAGTTACCACCGAAGACGTTGAAGACGGCAAGACTGGTTATCTGGTAGATCCCCGTGACGAAGGGATGATGGTGAAAAGAATTGTGGATCTCCTCGGCCTTTCCGCTATCCAATATCGGCATCTATCCGCGCGAGCCAGAGCGAAAATTGTCAAACTTTATACGTGGGACCAGACAGTCGAGCGAATTGTGAGTATAATTAAAGCGTCATGACCAAACTAATCAAGCTCATCGAAAGTACCTTCTATCACGAAACCGAAACTGCCGCCAAGTTAGCCGACTTCATCACTCATACGGATCATCTTTCCTTTGGTCCGGAATGTGAAAAATTCGAACGCCATTTTGCCAAGTATCAAGGCAGAGCGGAGGGAATTTTCTTAAACAGTGGCAGTTCTGCCAATTTGGCCGTGATCCAGGCACTCCTCAACCTAGGAAAAATAAAAAGAGGAGATAAAATTGGTTTTTCCGCCCTCACTTGGTCCACCAATGTCATGCCCTTGATAGAACTGGGCTTGGAGGCTGTTCCCATCGACGTGGAATTAGATACTTTAAACGTTTCTTCACTCAAGCTTCAAAATACCCTAAACAGACATAAGCTCAAAATGCTGTTTCTCACCAACCTCCTCGGCTGGTGCGACGACATAGACAAAATAGCCGCAATTTGTGGACGGGAGAAAATAGTCATGGTGGAAGACAACTGCGAGTCATTGGGGACTATCTACAAAGGCCGCAGACTCGGTAATTACAGCTACGCCGCCACCTTTTCTTTTTATGTTGGTCACCATATGAGCACGATCGAAGGGGGAGCGGTCATCACCGATGATCCCGAGCTAGCCACTATGGTTCGGTTGGTCCGTGCCCACGGTTGGGACCGCAATCTGGCCCTCAAAGAACAATTAAAAATTAGGGAAAAACATCAAGTTAATTCCACCTTTTATTCCCGCTACACATTCTACGATTTGGGTTACAATATGCGGCCAACCGAAATTGCGGGGTTTTTGGGCAATACTCAACTGAAATATCTACCCGAGATCGTTAAAAAACGTGAAGCCAACTACCTTACCCTTACTCCCAGCATCTATAGCCAAGCTGACCGTTTTTATTCACTTCGCACTGATCACCTAGAAGTATTTTCTAATTTTGCTGTCCCCGTCATCTGTAAAAACATTGAAATCCGGGACAAGCTAGTCGCAATCTGTACCGACAAAATAGAAATCAGGCCTGTCGTGGGCGGCGACATGACCAAACAACCTTTTTACCAAAAGTACATGCCAAAGTATGTTAAAGAGATGATCAACAGTAACGCTGCCCTGGTCCACAAACAAGGTCTCTATTTCGGCAACAATCCTGACCTAACGGAGAGAGATATTCACACGATCATTCGTACTTTCCAGGTATGAATCGGCTCATTTATTTTCTCATTGGCATCTTTAGTTTCTTTATCCTCCTTTTTTTCTCCCTTGCCATTCACCCATTCGAAGTTCCGGACGAACAATCGCACTACGCAACCGTTCACTACCTCGTGAACGAGGGAACAATGCCCATCCTTTCTAAACATGCTGATCTTTCTCTAGAAGAAGAAAAAACCGAGTATTTATTGGGGGTCATGAGCGAAGGCAACAATCAATATTCCCATCACCCGCAGTTCCGCTTGAGTCCCGCCGCAGGCGTTATCGGTCTGTACGAAAAGGAGATTCGCTCCCTCAATACCGCGCCACTCCGTCGTACCTACACCATCCACCAAGCCGCCATCTATCCACCCCTTTATTACTATCTGACCATTCCCTTCTACTCCCTAGCTGGCTCGTCCGATATTTTGAGCCGCTTATTTAGCTCTCGTCTTTCGTCGGTACTACTATCGACAGCGATGATCCTCTTCGCTTATTGGTTTGGCCATGTAGTTTTTGCAGAGAAGAAACTCGCCCTTATTCTTGCCATCATGACTCTCTTTTTTCCCATGACCTCATATGTGGGGGCTGGTGTAAATAGTGACAACCTCCACAATCTCCTGTTTACCATTTTTCTGGGATTATGTGTCCGCCTAATCAAAAGCGGCTTGGATACTCGCTTTACTGTCCTTACGGCCCTGGTGATAGGGTTAGACATCCTCACCAAACCTCAGGCCTATATCATGCTACCAATCTTTGCTCTGGCCATTATCTTACGTGGCAATTTTGGTGATTGGCGCCGTTCCATCAGGGAGCTTATCTATTTCACCTTGACTATTGTGGTAGTTGCCGGGTGGTTACACCAGCCTCAATATTTGGACACAGGGACAGGAATGATCGCTCAAAGCGTGCTCTACGGAGGTTGGTCCAATTTCCTAACCTTTACCCGCCACTATTTTACCCTTGCCGGACCCATGTTGGTTTGGTATTGGGGAGTCTTCAAATGGTTTGGGGTCGTTCTTCCTCATCCTGTTTGGTGGGTGGCCAATCGTCTAGTCCTCTTGTCTTTGGTCGGGATAATTATTAGTTTCGTTGGGGACTGGCGTCAACATCGCTTCAGTCTCGCCAACAAAATTGTCATTTTTTCGTTGCTGGCTAACGTTGGTTATCTTGCGGCCCTCCTTTGGTTCGATTGGCAGTTCTATGAGCAAATCGGCCGATCTCTGGGCTTGCAGGCTCGCTATTTCCTGCCCCTGCTAATAACCCAAATGTTTCTCTTGTTGTCCGGTTTATCTCATTTAAGCCGCTCTCCCCAAGTAAAAAAATATCTTTGGTGGGGGATAATGATTTTTTTCTTGACCCTCCATCTTGCGGGTTTATATACTCAACTTACGAGTTACTACGATCTGACCACACTTCGCACTTTCATTAATCAAATCAGTCAATACAAGCCAATCTATGCCAAGGGTAATTGGTGGTACCTCTGGTTTTCACTCTACTTTACTGGTATCATAGGCCTATGCAGCCTCGCCTTCTCATCGTCATCCCAGCCTACAACGAAGCCGAAATCATCGAGTCTACCCTCAAAAATCTCCAAGCATACTTAAAGTCTCAAAATTATCTCAATGCACACACTGTAGTTATCGACGATGGCTCGACCGATGATACCGGGGATTTGGCATCTGGTTTTTCCGATTATCTTCTTACTCATCGCCACAACTGCGGTCTTGGAGCCGCTTTGGGAACGGGTATTGAGTTTGCCAGGAGGGGCGGGTATGACTACTGTATTACTTTTGACTCGGACGGCCAACACGATGCCCAGGATATCTCCAAAGCCTTGGCCAAACTCGAGTCTGGATACGACGTAGTAATTGGCAGTCGCTTTCTTGGTACTCATTCTGACATGCCTCGCTCGAGGCGGATTATTCTTTTCCTGGGCAACTTGGTGACTTTGCTCTTTTTTGGCATCTGGACCAGCGACTCCCAGTCCGGTTTCCGTGGTCTCTCCCGCCGCGCCATTCAAGCTTTGAGTCTCAAAAGTAACCGCATGGAGGTCTCGAGTGAGTTTTTCGGTGAGATCCATCGGCTCCACCTCAAATTTACCGAGATCCCCATTCATATTCGCTACACCAAGTATTCCCTGAAGAAAGGTCAGAAAAACACTCAAAGTGCCGGTGTTCTGTTAAAATTACTCTACATGCTATCTAGGTAGGAGATTTTTTTTATGTCCTTAATTCTTCCCGTTCAAATAATCATGCTGTTTTTTGTCTTATTTGCTGCCTCCCGCGCTATCTTACAATTTCGGGGGGGAGTTCTCCGTTTTGGTGCCCTAAGTTTTTGGCTTCTGATCTGGACTCTGGCTCTAGTGGCCATTTTTTATCCTGACAACACTACTCGTCTGGCGAGAGTGCTAGGTATTGGCAGAGGAGTAGACATTATTATTTATAGCTCCATCGCCATCCTCTTCTACTTGGTCTTCCGCCTGCATGTTTACCTCGAAGATTTGCGTACCGAAATCAGTACCCTCATCCGCGAAATCAGTCTTAAAGAAATAAAGAAGGGAAAAGTAAAATGAGAAAAACTTTCCTCTTTGTCGATGGCAGTAATCTCTACGGTTCACAGTACGAGTTATTTGGACCTGATAAATACTTAGATTTTTCCTCCTCACCCACACCAACCAAGGTAAGCATCAAACAACAAAAATATCTTAAAAATGAACAATATTTCTATCGCTCGGTAATTGAAACAAACAAAAGGCTCGACATACCGAAGCATGCCGAGCAGATTAAAACAAAGATATCACAACCGCTAAAATCTGTCAACAATAAACCTTGGAGTATAAAATGAATTTCTGGTCAAACAAGCGAGTTGTAGTGACGGGTGGAGCCGGGTTTTTGGGTTCTCACGTTGTGACCGAACTCAAAGATAGGGGAGTCAAAGATATCGTCATCCCTCGCTCAACTAGCTTTGATCTCCGTACCAAAGCAACGTGTACCAAAGTAGTTCAGGGCGCTGATATCGTCATTCATTTGGCCGCCAACGTCGGCGGCATTGGTTACAATCGTGAGTTCCCCGGTACTCTCTTTTACGACAATCTCCTCATGGGAGTACACATGATGGAAGAAAGTAGAAAAGCCGGGGTCAAGAAATTCGTCGCCGTTGGCACTATCTGTGCCTACCCCAAGTTTACCCCAGTACCATTTAGAGAAGAAGATCTCTGGAACGGTTACCCCGAAGAGACCAATGCTCCCTACGGCCTGGCCAAGAAAATGATGCTAGTTCAGTCTACCGCCTACCGTTCCCAGTATGGCTTTAACTCTATCTTCCTCTTACCCGTTAATCTCTATGGACCCGGGGATAATTTTAGCGAGAAATCCAGTCACGTTATCCCGGCTCTCATTAAGAAATTCGTCGACGCCAAAGAGGGGAATCTCCCCACTGTGACCATCTGGGGAACGGGCAAAGCTACACGTGAATTTTGCTATGTTGATGATACTGCCCGCGGTATTATCCTCGCGAGCGAGAAATATGACAAGTCCGATCCAGTCAATCTCGGGGCAGGATTCGAAATCAGCATCAAAGATTTAGTCGAGAAAATCTGCTCACTCACCGACTACCACGGCAAAATTATTTGGGATAAGAGCAAACCCGACGGTCAGCCACGTCGCATGCTCGACACCTCCCGCGCCAAGCGAGAATTTGGTTACCAGGCAGAAATTGATTTCTCCGTCGGGCTCAAGGAGACCATAGAGTGGTACAAGGGCCAATCTAGCAGATATTGACAACTGTCCTGATAAATGGGACTATTATTTGAGATATATATCAAAAATGATAATAATATGAAATATATTGACTTAAAATCGAAAATAAAAACCTCATACTTTACTCCACTAGATATAATCCAAGCAGGTTTTGCATACTCCTCACTCTCTATTTCGCGCTGGGTGAAACAACAATTAATTCGTAAAATTAAGAAAGGTCTATATGTCTTTAGTGACATGGAAAAAACTTTAGATATAAAAGAATTGGCTAGTCTAGTAGTAGAGCCTAGCTATCTCTCACTAGAGAGTGCGCTTTGGATGGCTGGACTCATCCCGGAAGTAGTTTTTGGTACTACGTGTATCACTACCAAGTCACCTATCAATTATCGTACTTATCTGGGATCTATCACCTATCGACATCTATCGCCCGGACTTTTCTTTGGCTATTTGTCAGTAGCAAGTAAAAATAAATCATATTACCTAGCCGAACCAGAAAAGGCATTATTGGATTATCTTTATTTAACATCGAGTATCGACAATCGTGATGCAGTTCTCGAATTGCGTATTGATCCAGATAATTTTAATCATTTAAATCAAAACAAAATTGATCAATATCTCACAGTTTTTGATAACAAACGCATTTCACATATAATAGCCCAGATGAGGAAAATATATGCTCGGGATTGACCAAATACTAAAATATGCGCAGTCTGACAAACTCACAAAACACATCTTACAAGAGTATTTCCAATATGAGATTTTAGATAGTTTCTTCAAGCAAGAGGGTAGCTCTGACTACTCATTTATCGGTGGTACTGCAATCCGGATTGCTTATGGTGGCGGTAGGTATTCTGAAGATTTAGATTTTGATACAACCAATATTGATGGATTCGATACTCTACTTCCTGCAGTTATCCAAGACATGCGCTACAAAGGATTTGAAATTGAGTTTAGACTCATCCACAAAGGGGCATACCATTGCCATCTCAAATTTCCTAGAATTTTACATGCCTATGGTTTGTCCGGATACGAAGAAGAAAAAATGCTAATAAAATTCGATGCGGCTCCATTTTCTAGGTTATATACCACTACAGATTCATTATCTAATTATGGTATTTTTCGTAAAATTCAAGTCGCTCCATCATCGATATTGTTAGCCAAAAAGCTTCTCACCATTGGATCAAGAAAGCATCCAAAGGGCAGAGACTTATACGACGTGACTTGGCTTTGGGGTATGGGTAGACCTGACGAAAATTATCTAAAAAATGAATCCAACATTACCCTTAAAAAAGCCTTGTTAAGCGTAGGAGATTACGTGTCAACTCTAGATTTACAATCACTTGTTGAAGAAACTAAACAGTTTTTCATCAATTCAGGTGATGTCAATCGTATTCTCGAGTTCCCAGAGTTTATCAACCAACAATTACGAAAGCTAAAATAATCACATATGTCAAATAATACCAACCAAGTCGAAACCATCATCCGCCCTCGCTCACCTTGGCATTTTCTCGATTTGGCAGAACTCTGGGAGTATCGAGAACTATTTTATATTTTATCTTGGCGTGACCTCAAAGTACGCTACAAACAAACCGTACTTGGTGTATCCTGGGCACTCTTCCAGCCCCTCATCAACATGATTATTTTCACCGTCTTTTTCGGTAATTTTGCGAGTATCCCCTCCGACGGTTTGCCATACCCCGTATTTGTACTCTTGGGTCTGACCTTTTGGGGATTTTTCAGTAACGCTCTCTCCCGCGCTGGCAATAGCTTTATCGAAAATGAACAACTAGTTAAAAAAGTTTATTTTCCTCGTGAAATCCTTACTTTCTCGGCTGTCATCACCTCTTTCATTGATTTTCTGATTAGTCTTTTTATTCTCATCATCGTTATCGCTTACTACGGTATCGCGGTCAATATCCCATTTATCGGCATCATGTTATTGGGCATCCTAATTACTGCCATCAGTAGCATCGGATTCGGTCTCTTTCTCGCCTCCGTCAATATCAAATATCGCGATGTTCGCTACATTATCCCGTTTTTCTTACAACTCCTCATTTTCGTTTCACCCGTCATTTATCCCCTCACCATTGTTCGTTCCTCTTTTCAGTATCTTTTAGCCCTCAACCCTATGACGGGGGTGATCGATTCTCTTCGCTCTATCCTTATTTCCGGTCAAGTTGCCCATCCCGACATGCTCGCGATTTCCGCTCTCGCGGCCGGGCTATCATTTCTCCTGGGCATAGCTTATTTTCGTAAGACGGAGCGCTACTTCGCTGATATTATCTAATATGAAGAAATCAATACAAGCATCCAGATGGTATTTTGTTGACGAATCTGGTGATCCTATCTTCTATGACGCCAAAGGTGATCTAATTTTAACCAAAGAAGGAGTTTCTCCGCTATTAATAATCGGATTTATTCTCACAACAGATCCAATAACAATACGCCAAGAATTATCTAATTTAAGACAGCAAATTGTCAACGATCCATATTTATCTGGTATTCCATCAATCCAAAAAACAAAGAAATCGTTCCACGCAAAAGATGACTGTCCAGAGGTCAGGGAGAAAGTTTTTAAGCTTATTTCGACTCTAGATTTTTCGGCAGAAATATATGTTGCAAGGAAAATCGAGAATATCTTCAAAAAACGACACCATAAAAACGAGAGTGAATTCTATGACGATATGGTTAGCAAGTTATTTGAAAACAAATTGCATGTAGTCACCGATAATAAGATATACTTCGCAGTTAGAGGCAATAGGGCTAGACAGGCACCATTAGAAAAGGCCATTTTAGTATCAAAAGAAAATTTTGAAATGAAAAAAAATACAAAAATTACAACTCAAATTTCAGTTCAAGCTCAGACGCCAGAAGGTGAGCCCTGCTTACAGATAATAGATTACGTAAACTGGGCAATTCAGCGAACGTTTCTTAGGAAAGAAGCTCGGTTCCTCTCGGTAATTGAAAGCAAAATTAAGTATTTAGTAGATATTTATGACACTGCTAAATATCCCAATAATTACTACAATAAAGGAAATAAGTTTGATATAAACAAAATAAGCCCCTTATAAACTAGACAGGTATTCCCTGTGCAAGGCATGAAGCCTACTTTCATTTATAAGGAGCCTATTTAATTAGGACAAGTATACACAATATGTCAATACGACGCGAATCTCGAAACAATTTATGAAACCAGCCATCGAAATTAAGGGTCTTTCCAAAAAATATCGCAAAGGCACTCATTCCCCCTATCTCACCTTGCAAGATAAGTTAAGTAGTATTATTCATCCGCGAAAAACTGCCAAATTGCAAGTTGACGAATTCTGGGCCCTGAAAGATATTAACCTCAAAATCATGCCTGGAGAGGTGGTAGGCATCATCGGCAGAAACGGCGCCGGCAAAAGTACCCTTCTCAAAGTTCTTTCTCGCATTACCCATCCCACAACAGGCGAAGTAATTTTACGTGGTCGCGTAGGTAGTCTTCTGGAGGTCGGTACGGGATTTCATCAGGAACTCACCGGGCGTGAAAATATCTATTTAAATGGCGCGGTCCTTGGCATGCCCCGTGCCGAGATCAAGCGCAAATTTGATGAAATTGTTGCTTTCTCGGAAATAGAAAAATTTATTGATACACCGGTTAAACACTATTCTTCCGGCATGTACGTCCGCCTGGCATTTGGCGTTGCCGCTCATCTTCAATCTGACATTCTCCTGGTGGACGAAGTTTTAGCCGTAGGTGACGCAATTTTCCAGAAAAAATGCCTAGGGAAAATGAATGAAGTCGCCAAATCCGAAGGGCGGACAATTCTCCTCGTTAGCCACAATCGTGATGCTATTCGTAATCTTTGCACCAGATCAATCCTTTTTGAAGATGGGAGTATAGTGGCTGACGGCCCAACCGACGAGGTCATACACACCTACAACGAAAGTATCCGCCAGATAGAAGTCGGGCATAACACAGCAATCAACAATGAAGCCTATCGTCGGGGCAATGGTTCTATCCGTTTTACCAAAATTAGTGTTACCGACATTAAGGGTGATCAAAAATATTTATATTCAATCGGGGAAAAGATTTATCTGCAAGTTTCTTACCAAGTCTATAAGCCTATGTTGGGTCTCAAGTTATTTGTTGGCTTAAGGTCAGGAACAACCCGAGAATTAGTGACCTCAACTGATCAGTTGCTCTCCGATTCTCATTTAGTTCCGGGTAATGTTGGGAAGATCAAGTTAGAGCTTACGACCAAAGACTTGCTCCCTGGTGAATATCCAATCTACTGGCACCTTAGCGAAATTAATAACGTAACAACCAACATTGACGTTCTCGATGATCTAACCCCTCCTTTGGTACTTAGGTCCCCCGGAGTAAAAACTCAAATTGGCTACTTCCGCATGCCTTCCAGAATAATCTCAAAGGAGATCAATGTTAAAACATAAATCAGTTCTCATCACGGGAGGAACAGGAACCTTCGGTAAACACTTCGCCAAAGTCATGCTGAAAAAATATCGAGATCTTGAGCGACTGATTATCTATTCGCGCGACGAATTTAAACAATTTGAGATGGCACAACTTAAAGAGTTCAAGGACAATCCTAAAATGCGCTATTTCGTAGGAGATGTGAGAGACAGAGACAGACTTTATCGAGCATTTGAGGGAGTAGATATCGTTATCCATGCCGCTGCCCTCAAGCAGATCCCGAGCTGTGAATATAATCCTTTTGAGGCAATCAAGACGAATATTAACGGGGCTCAAAACGTGATTGACGCGGCGATCGATCGCGGAGTAAGTAAGGTGGTAGCCTTAAGCACGGATAAAGCCTGCCAGCCAATTAATCTTTATGGAGCAACCAAACTTTGTTCTGATAAGTTATTCGTTGCGGGTAACGCCTATGCCGGCAGTAAAAAAACCAGATTTTCCGTCGTCCGCTACGGCAATGTTATGGGTAGCCGTGGGTCAGTGGTTCCGTATTTTCAGTCCTTAATCAAATCTGGTGCCAAATCACTTCCCATCACAGATGAGCGGATGACCAGATTTTGGTTAAGACTCGAAGAAGCCGTAGATCTTGTACTCGAAGCTCTCGGCACCATGGTAGGGGGAGAACTTTATGTCAAAAAATTACCCTCCATCAAGATAATAGATTTGGCCAGTGCCATGTCACCTAATCTACCTATTAAAATTGTCGGAGTTCGTCCAGGAGAAAAAATTCACGAAATCATGATTTCCTCTGATGACTCGCGCAATACCCTGGAATTCCCCACTCACTACATCATCCAGCCCACCTTTAACTGGTGGTCAGAGCGCAATAATCACAAAAAAGGCAAACCAGTCAAAGCTGGCTTTGAATACCACAGCGGGAACAATACTCAGTGGCTGTCAGTTTCCCAGATCAGGAAACTACTTACGAAAATATGAAAACCTATTCATATGGACGTCAAAGCATAAATAAAAAAGATGTCGATGCAGTGGTCTCAACTCTCCGATCATATTTTCTCACTCAAGGCCCTAAAGTAGCCGAATTTGAAGCCAAATTGTGCCATGTAACTGGTGCTAAATACGCCGTCGCCGTTAGTAGTGGGACTGCCGCACTTCACTTGGCAGTCCTCGCGCTGGGTATCAAGCGAGGTGATCAGGGGATAACGACTCCAATGACGTTTGTCGCATCTGCCAACTGCCTACGCTACGTCGGAGCCGACGTTCAATTTGCCGACATTAACTCTTCTACTGGGCTCATCGATCCAACCGAAATAAACAAAAAGATCACCAAGAAAACCAAGGTTTTAATCCCCGTCCACTACGCCGGTCAGTCTTGTAACATGGAAGCCATCGCCAAAATCGCGAAAAAACATAGCCTCTTCGTTATTGAAGACGCCGCCCACGCCATTGGCTCTCTCTACAATGGTCATCCAGTTGGCTCTTGTTATTACTCCGATCTCACCACTTTTTCTTTTCATCCGGTAAAAACAATCACTACTGGAGAAGGTGGAGCTATTACCACCAACAATTTCGCACTCTACCAACAATTACTGATGTTTCGTACTCACGGGATTATTCAGAAACCCGAGATCGCTCCCTGGTACTACGAAATGCACGGACTTGGTTATAACTATCGCCTACCAGACATCTTGGCGTCTCTCGGTCTTTCTCAGTTGTCCAAACTCCAACACTTTATTGCTCGACGAAGCCAGATAGTCAAAAAATACCGCCAAGCATTTGCCGGTGACTCACGATTTACAGTCTTGCAAGAAAGTTCTCAATCACGCTCCGCCTTTCATCTCTTCCCACTTCTTCTCAATCTCAAAGAGATAAAGAAAGATAAAAAACAGATCTTCGCCGATCTTCTGAATAAGGGTATAAAGCTCCAAGGCCACTACATTCCAGTTCATCTGCAACCATACTACCGAGAACTTGGATTTAAACCAGGCGATTTTCCCATCGCCGAAGCTTTCTATACCCAGGAAATCTCACTCCCCCTGTATCCATCCCTTACACAACTCGACGTCAAGAATATTATTAAAATCATCAAGAATACTGTCAAATGAAACAAAAAAAATTTAACTTAGGCCTCAAGCTCTGGTCAACTAATCTGGAATTAATCTCATCTGCCAAAAAGCTATATCAAGCCGGTTTTTACCAATATATAGAGTTATTTGCCGTCCCAGGGTCATACCAAAATACTATTTCCAAGTGGTCCAATTGCCAAATTCCTTTTGTAATTCATGCCGCTCATTACAACGCAGGGATGGATCTAAGTGATACAACCAAGTTCGACTCCAATAAAATCTTAATAAATGAAGCAATAAATTTTACCAACGCATTATCAGCTTCTCACATAATTTTTCATCCCGGAGTGAAGGGTAATTTAAGAGAGACAGCCCGTCAACTTATCGCGATAAATGACGAGCGTTTACTGATCGAAAATGTACCCCTCTCTAGTATCGACGGCAAGTTTGTACTTCTCGGCAGTACACCAACAGAAATTCGCTTACTTTTAGTCTCAGTACCCAAGCTGGGTTTCTGTTTAGATGTAGTGCACGCTTGTTGCTCCGCCAATTCTCATACTCAGTCCATTCAATCTATCATTGATGAATTCATTGCTCTAAATCCTCAGTTATTTCACATAGCAGATAATAAACTGGAAACGATCATTGATGAGCACTTACATTTTGGTACAGGATCTCTGCCCTTAAAACAAATTATTAGTCAATTACCAAAGTCGCAGAGGATAACCCTAGAATCTACTAAAAATCATAATGACTTCTATAATTTAGCAAGGAGCGAAGCAGAAAAATATATGCCAACTGATTTTATACCAAGACTCGCCACGCTCTCCGATATGTGGGATATTTATGCGCTTGCCAATAGTCCAGAAGTTAGATTGGTTTCCTTTAGTCATGATTCTATTAGTCCAGAAGAACATAAAAAATGGTACTTAACTAAGTTAAAAGATAAAAAATGTCACATATTTATTATAACCAATATTTCGCATCAATTTATTGGTAGCGTGCGTTTTGACTTAACTAGTTCCAATCTCTATACTGTTTCCATCTTAATTACTAAGCAATTTCGTGGGATCGGACTTGGTCCCAAGGTAATTCAAGAATGCTCCAGAAATATTCTAAATAAACATCCTCCTAGATATCACATTAAAGCTATGATTCTAGAAGGTAACATAGCTTCCCTAAAAAGTTTTCTCAAAGCAGGCTATCACGAAATCGGCCAGACTACTTCGGAAAACAATAAGTCGATTGAGTTAGTGTTCCCCTGATAATACAGGTATATAATCAAACATATCGAGAAAGGAGCATATCTTCTATGGTAAACAAAAAACTTCACATAGGCACCAAGTATCGACCATTTATCATCGCTGAAATGTCTGGCAACCACAACCAGTCTTTGGGTCGTGCCCTCTCCATTGTCGATGCCGCCGCCAAATCGGGTGCTCACGCTCTCAAGTTGCAGACATATACAGCAAAGACCATAACTCTCGATGTTAACACTGGCGATTTTGTAATAAATGATCCAAAAAGTCTCTGGAATGGCGAGAAACTCGCTGAGCTCTACGAAAAGGCTCATACACCTTGGGAGTGGCATAAGCCTATTTTTGATCGTTGTAAAAAATTGGGGATTATGGCCTTTAGTACTCCCTTCGATGAAACTGCCGTCGACTTTTTAGAAGATCTAGATATGCCATTTTATAAAATTGCCTCCTTTGAAAGCAATCACTTTCCACTCTTAAAGAAGATTGCGATGACAGGGAAGCCTATTGTCATGTCAACGGGTATGGCCACTCTGACTGAGCTTGTCGAGGCAGTAGATACAATCAGAAGTGTCGGAAAAAATAACCAACTCATACTTCTCAAATGCACTAGTGCGTATCCAGCCTCGCCAAAAGACGCCAACCTCTGCACTATTGCCCATATGCGAAATGCGTTTGATTGTGAAGTGGGACTTTCAGATCATACAACCGGCATCGGAGTTGCATTAGCCGCCGTAGCCCTAGGGGCAACAGTCGTCGAAAAACACTTTACAATTTCTCGAGCAGACGGGGGAGTTGACGCGGCTTTCTCATTAGAACCCCTTGAGCTTGCATCCTTAGTCAGTGAATCAGAGCGAGTTTGGCAAGCGCTGGGTAAAGTTCAGTATGGTCCAACCAAAGGAGAAACAGAATCTGTTCAATTTAGACGATCCATGTATATCTCGAAAAATCTCAAGCCTGGAGACAAGCTAGTTTACGGTGAGAATATCAGAATAGTCAGACCTGGATATGGTCTAGCACCAAAATACCTGGAGCTGTTTGATGGTCATAGAATAAATAAAACTATCAAAGCTGGTACTCGTGTTTCGTGGGATCTTTTGGGGTAGAATAGTCACATGTCTACACTCGCTATCATCCCCGCTAGAGGTGGGAGTAAACGTATTCCTCGCAAAAATATTCGGGCGTTTCTCGGTCAACCTATTATTAGTTACCCGATAGCCGCCGCCCTCGATTCTAAGTTATTTGACGAGGTTATGGTCTCAACGGATGATCAAGAAATAGCAAGTGTTGCCAAGTCCCTCGGGGCTACCATTCCCTTTTTACCCTCAAGAGAGACAGCTAGCGATACCGCAACTACTTTATCCGTATTATTAGAGGTCTTATCTATATACGAAAAGCAAGGTAGATATTTTGAATCCGTCTGCTGCCTATATCCTACCGCTGTCTTTATTACTACAGAGATCATTAAACAGGCTCATGAGATGCTCCAAACAGGGGAAACAAATGGAGTCGCAACTTTTGCTAATTATGAACACCCAATTCAGCGAGCCTTTAAAATAGAGGGGTACAACATCACTCTACGTAATCCAGAGCATTGGGATACTCGTACCCAAGATCTTGAGCCAAGTTATTATGATACTGGCCAACTATATTTTCTCAAGACTAGTGTCCTACAAGATGAACAACGGGTATTTGTTTCAAACATGAAACCACTTATACTCGAATCAAGTCAGGTGCAAGATATTGATACATTGGAAGACTGGTCTCTCGCGGAAATGAAATATACACACCTCAGGAAGGAATCAAAATGAAAACAGTGCAAGATAATTTTTGGATGGGTGAATTCGGTAATAAATACATTCCCCGCAACCAAAATCAACAGCTTATTTCATCCAGCATTTCCATGTACTCAAAAATTCTCGCCAAAACAAGAGGAGTGAATTCAATCCTCGAATTCGGAGCCAATATCGGTGTTAATTTGATAGCTATTCAACAACTATTCTCAAATATTGAGCTTTCAGCCCTCGAAATTAATGCAATCGCAGTCAAAGAACTAAAAAAATTATCACTGAAGAAGATTTATCATGCTTCACTATTCGACTACAAAGTCGACTACCAGCGTGACTTTGTCTTTACTCGTGGCGTACTGATTCACTTAAATCCAGACAGACTGCAGGATACTTATCAAGTACTATATGAATCTAGTAAAAGATATATCTGCCTTACAGAATATTACAATCCAGTTCCGGTCATGATTCCTTATCATGGTCAAAATGATCGTCTCTTCAAGCGCGATTTTGCAGGAGAATTAATGGATAAATACAAAGATTTGAAACTCGTGGATTATGGCTTCGTCTATCACCGTGATTCAAATTTCCCCCAAGATGATGTTACTTGGTTTCTACTTGAGAAAACTAAAGGAGAATAATATGAAATACTGCGTTCAATGTGTCATGCCAGATACAAAGCCGGATTTAATTTTTGATAAAGAAGGGGTCTGCAGCGCTTGTCGTAGCTATCAAAATAGATCAACTGTAGGTTGGGTTAAACGTGAAATAGAGTTGAAGAAATTATTAAACAAATATCAATCTAAAAAAAATAGCCAGTGGGATTGCATTATCCCGGTCAGTGGGGGTAAAGACAGTACCTACCAAGTTATTCGCATGCTTGAGTATGGAATGCACCCTTTATGCGTCACTGGCACAACTTGTGATTTATCTGATATCGGACGCAAAAATATTCAAAATATCAAAAACCTCGGGGTAGATTATCTCGAATTTTCTCCAAACCCAATAGTTAGAAGAAAATTAAACAGGATAGGACTCACGGAAGTGGGGGATATTTCCTGGCCAGAGCATATCAGTATTTTTACCATTCCAACAAGGGTTGCTGTTTCGTATGATATCCCACTTATTATCTGGGGCGAGAATTCTCAAAATGAATATGGTGGACCAAAAGATGCCTCAAACAATTCGAAACTGACGAATCGGCGATGGTTAGAAGAATTTGGTGGTTTATTAGGTCTGCGTTTGACAGATCTTGTAGGAGTTGAAGGACTCACAGAGAGAGATCTGGCGCCATACGTTTATCCAACAGAAGAAGAGCTCAATCAGGTAGGGATTACTGGTTTATTCTTAGGAAATTATCTGCCATGGGATGGCTACGCTAATGCTCTAATGGCGCAGGCGCATGGTTTTACCACTTACTCAAAGCACGTTGAAGGTTCTATCGTTAATTATGAAAATCTCGATAATTACCAAACTGGGATTCATGACTACTTCAAATTTCTCAAATTTGGTTTTAGTAGAGCTACAGATATTGCTTGCTTACATGTTCGCAGGGGCAGATTAAGCCGAAAAGACGCAGTCAAGATAGTTCGTTTAGCTGATGGTAAGTTCCCCTGGGAATATCTTGGAAAACCGTTAGAGAAGATTCTTGAGCCTCTAGACATATCTGTAGAAGAATTTATTTCACTTTGTGATCGCTTTACTAACAAAGATATTTTTCTTACTGACTCCTCAGGTAACTTAATCAAAGATAACCAGGGCAATCTTACCAAGAAGCTTTACGCAGAATGACAGCACAAGTAGTGGTAATTGATTACGGCATGAGCAACCTCGCCTCGCTCGCCAGGAGCCTAGAAAAGTGTGGAGCTAGCCCATTATTCTCCTCAGACCCCAAAGAAATTTTAGAGGCCTCAAAAATTATTCTCCCCGGCGTAGGCTCATTTGCGGAAGGTATGGCCAATCTCTCTAAGCTAGGCTTAGTTTCACCACTTAGAGATATAGCTTCTGGCAAAACTATCCCAATCTTGGGTATTTGCTTGGGCATGCAACTCTTGGCTAGCACAGGTAGCGAAGGATACGAGGTAGAAGGGCTTAATTTGATTCCAGGCAAAGTCATCAAACTAGAATCTCATAATGACCAAGATAAAATCCCCCACGTCGGCTGGAACAATATCGAGATTAAACAAGATGATCCAATCTTAGCAGAGATACCGGACAACACAGATTTCTATTTTGTGCATAGCTATTATTTCCAGCCAACCAGCGAAGACACAATTATCGCAACCACGCCCCACTGTGGTAATTTTGCCTCAGTTATCAGACTTAATAATATTTATGGTACTCAATTTCATCCCGAGAAAAGCTCTCAACCAGGTCTCAAGTTACTTAGCAACTTCCTCAATCTCTAACAATATGTTAAAAACTAGAATAATTCCTACTATTTTGTGGAAAAACGAAAATATTGTGAAAGGGATTGGTTTTGATAGCTGGAGGCGTATTGGAACTCTCCTTCCTGCAGTCAAAGTCTATAACTTACGTCAGGTAGACGAGCTTATTATCCTAGATATTCAAGCAACGGAAGAGGGGAGACTACCCAACCTAGGTACGATAAGCGATATAACCAAAGAATGTTTTGTTCCACTCACAATCGGTGGCGGTATCCGTACCGCAAGTGATGTCAAGGACATCCTCCGCGTCGGAGCCGACAAAATATGTCTCAATACCACCTCATACACAAATCCAAGTATTGTCAGTGATATCGCTTACATGTATGGTTCCCAGTGTGTGGTCGCTAGCATCGATGCCAAATTAGTTGGCTCAGAATATTATTGTTACTCCCATAACGGTACTGTTAATACAGGACGTACTGTAAGGAATTGGGCTAAAGAATTGGAAAAACTAGGAGCAGGCGAAATCATCATTACTTCGATTGAAAAAGATGGTACTATGCAAGGCTATGATCTTGATCTAATCTCTCTAGTTTCGACGACAGTCAAAATTCCCGTTATCGCTTCAGGTGGTGCTGGGAAATATGAGGATATGTATCAAGCTATTAAAAAAGGCAACGCATCAGCAGTTGCCGCCTCGAGCATGTTCAATTTTACCGAGGCTACCCCTCATGCCGCTAGAGAATATCTCAGGTCAAAACATATCCCAGTCAGGAAGATTTAACTCATGTTCAACTTAAAGCAAGTCAAAGACAATTTACTATTTAGTCACAATCTCGCAGCTTTTCAGCGGAAAAATATCAAGCTAAATAGTAATCACCCTTTAATTCTTATTTGGGAGTTTGGTGGTTTCCCTGCTATCTTACGCAAAAACGCGATCCACTCACTCGCCCTCAATTTACGAGGTTATCGAACAAAAATAATCATTTGCGACGGCCAAGGTAAAGCCTGCATTCAGCGCAGTATTGAGAATAAAAGTAATTGGTCAGACGCTTGCTCTAATTGCTCTTTACTCATGATCAAGGAAGCCAATAGATATGGACTAGAACATGAACTAGCCTCCAAATATATCTCTCCCCAGCAGGTCTCTAATTATGAGAGATTTGCAAACGCTATAGATATAAATAGAATTATTCGTTTTAGAAAAGACAGTGTTCCATATGGCTCAATCGCCTGGAACTCCTTCAATCGCTACATGAAAGGTCGTTTGATCAATCTAAAACAACTCGATAGTGAAGAAAAGATGATTCTCCGGTCATATCTCTCATCAACTCTGATTAATTTCCATATCGCCAGGGCAGCTATAAAACGCGAAAAAGCAGTAGCCATGTTAACCTCTCATGGGGTCTACTCAGATTATGCCCCTGCCATGTATGCGTCTAATGTAGCTCGTATTCCTGGAACCAGTTGGATTAGTGGTTTCACACCACAGCACTTTTATTTTTCTTCATCAAACAAGTTATCACATGGCGATATTCGTAGTCCCAGCAAAATCGAATGGTTACGCCTAGTAAAACAGCCTCTTACTACTACTCAACTTTCACAGCTTAATCAATTTATTTCAAGTCGCTATCTCGGGCAAAAGTCACTTGACGTCACATTTAAAAACGACGCGTCTTCGCTTGAAATATATCAACCACTTAAACAAAGAAAGGCCTATTCCAAGGTAGTTTGTATTTTTGCCCACATCAACTGGGATGTAGCCCAAGACAACAATCCAATGTTATTTACCACTTCCAACCAGTGGATCATCGAGACGCTAAAAATAGCAATTAAAATGTCAGATATTCTCTGGATAGTTAAACTCCATCCTAGTGAGCAATCAGAGGGACACGAATACTCAACTGAGCAATTAATCCTAGATTATTTCCCACAACTTCCAAAGCATATTCAACTGATTAGAGATAGTGACCATATCAATCCTCTGTACTTATATAAGCAAATAGACATTGGTATTACGCTTTATGGAACTGTGGGAGTTGAGCTGGCAATATTTGGGAAGCCCTCAATCAATGTTTCAAGCGTTCATTATGCTGGAAAGGGATTTACTCATGACGCTCACAACAAAAAAGACTATTATTCCCTCCTCCAAAATATTGCCAATCTTCCACCTCTCTCGCAGCCTCAAATCACTTTAGCCAAGCAATATGCCTACTACTATTTCATAACACGTCAGATGACCATAAATGTTCTTGAGAACAATACTCATCATTGGGGCAACTTGAATATCAAAAAGTTGGATAACTTACTACCAGGGACAAACAAAGAAATAGATCAAATCTACGAGAGTATAATCAGAGGGTCATGAAAAAGATACAACTATTTGGCTCCGACGAACACGGCAAAGTCTACGATTACGGAGACAAGATTGTGCGTCAAATCAACCCCAGTTACTTTGATCAAGTTAATCAACTATACTCGCTATATCTCAAGCATAAATTGTCCAAAAATGGCCTAGTTACAACATCCATAGATCGTCATCATAAACAACTAATCCACGAAAAATACATCATTTCGTATCCGCACGAATGGACATATTCTATGTTCAAAGACTCGATTATTTTCCAGTTAGAGCTTGTACTAAAATTGGACAACTATGGACTAACTCTCAAAGATTTCCTCCCTAACAATGTTATTTTCAACCATGGACAACCAATTTTTGTTGATTTTCTCTCTTTAATCCCGACCAAACAACTAGCCCATCAAAAATGGCTCTATGTAGGGGTAGCGAACAAAGCTATTCCCGCACATCAACTTCTCTTCTCAAAAATGTTCATTCCTCATTTATTAATACCTCTCTTGTTATATGGCAAGCATAACTACCCCGCAGGTAGAGAAATGTTAGAGTTTAAAGCCTGTAATTTAGGTAACGGCAGACCCGTGTGGAATGACGTTTTTCAGAGCAAAGGTAATTGGAGTTTAAATTCATTATTGCTGACTGTCAAAGCAATCAAATTGGCAATATTCCCAAAAACTAACTACTTAGATACTATTCGCGGATATCACCAGATAGTTAGGTCTCTAGACGTCACCAATTCACATAGTGACTATCTCAATTACTATCTTTCCAAAGGTGAGGATTACTCTTTTACTAATCAAAAACAGTGGAAAATTAAACAGAAACAGATTCATCAAATTATTCATACCTTAAAGCCCAAAACCACTCTTGATATCGGCGCCAATACCGGATGGTATTCGTTTCTAGCAGAGTTTGAGGGTTCCTCAGTTATTGCAACCGATATCGACGAAGGCACCATAGATGCTCTTTATCTGAAGATCAGAAATACACACAAAAGAATATTGCCTCTCATGTTATCCTTTTCAGCCTTCACGGAGAGAAGTAATTCTAAGGCATATCTGCCAGCAATTACGAGATTCCGTTCTGATCTTGTTATGTGTCTAGCCTTAATTCACCATCTCGTGTTAGGTCAGGGTCTATCAGTAGAAAAAGTCATCCGTACGCTAGCAAAATTATCAGACAAAGTCGTGATCTTAGAATACGTCGATATTAATGATGAGAAAATCCAACAAGATCCCTCGTTCTTTCCTCTGATTAATGGAACTGCTAGTCGCATGTACAGTCTTGTCTCGATAGTGAAAGTTGCAAAAAAGTATTTTCGTAAAATCGACATCATAAACTCTACAGAAGTCACGCGAAAATTATTAGTTTTCAGTCACCAGTAAACATATGAATACAAAACCCCAGATTATCTTCACCACACCTATTTTCGAATATCCCACTGTTCATGGTCCAAGTTTACGCATTGTTAATTCGTTGATCGCCCTTTCCAAGGTAGCGAAGGTCACGTTATTGCTTACAAAAAATTCATCTACCAAACCATCAGTTGTCCAAGAATTTGCCAGAAAATACAATATAAATTACGTAACTAATCCAAATTTGATAATTAGCTCACTTAAATTTACTAGTATAATCGACCTGCTTAACGTATTCCAAATAAATAAACTTGCCAAAAAATACTCTACGGATATCATTTGGCTTGGTTATGGCTGTATGAATATTGGCTTACTCAAATATTTCAAATTGTTAAAACCAAAAATGAAATTAATTTGTGATACGGATAGCGTTCAGTCGAGATATTTTCTCCGCGGGTTATCATATATCAAAAATAAGACTCTGCATTCAAAATATTTAAGACTCGGTAACTCGATAGCAAAATCAGAGAAAATTATGATCAATTTTGCTGACATTACCTTAGCAGTTTCCGAAGTAGATCAACAATACTACCAAGGTATATGCAGTAATCCCAAGAAAATTCAGTTATTGTATAACGCCCTTGATATCAAAAAATACGTCAAACTTCCTGATCCTGGATTTCTTCATCCCACAATAATCCTTACCGGCTGGTACGGCAAAGGGAGTCCAATGGAAGATGGAGCCAAGTGGGTGATCAGCAAAGTCTGGCCATTGGTGCTTAAAGAGTATCCTCTGGCGCATCTTTACCTTATCGGCAAAGGTTCAACATCGACAATATATGAGTCATCAAGCCAGAACATCCACGTTCTTGGAGAGGTCGTGGACATGGTCACTTA
>Ga0209211_10000864_pt1 | contig 60249 bp, 30 predicted proteins | sample RifGroA2_FD_183992 | JGI IMG/M metagenome (GOLD analysis project Ga0209211, IMG submission 183992) | Groundwater microbial communities from Rifle, Colorado, USA - Groundwater A2 (SPAdes) (version 2) | ecosystem: Environmental > Aquatic > Deep subsurface > Groundwater | place: Rifle, Colorado... | reverse complement strand
AGTGGCCTCCTTAGGGCAGTATACTCTTTTTTAGGTACATTACAGCCAAGAGTTAATTAACCCTTCTGTTTGAGGTCACTGTCGCTGAAAAAACGGGAAAATGATAGCGTGATTATAAAACAATAAATTTATTAATATCCCACGTATTTTGTGCGACATTTGATATCCTGGCCCGTATTCTTCAGAAAGCGGAATCAAAAAATATATTAAATTCCTTTTTGATTAGAAACCATGTTATGGATAATATAAAAAATATTGTTCAACAAGTTATTTTAAATATTGTAGGTCATAAGAAAACAGTCGATGAGAAATTAGAAAAAAACTGGTATAATTTATTAGAAAAACATGAACAAAAACACGTAAAATTTGTTGGACAGAGAAATGGTATAGTATCTGTTTTTGTCGATTCTCCAGCGAGGCTTTATGTAATGCAAGTTAAAAAAAATAAACTTTTACAACGTTTACAAGAAGAAAATCCGGGAATTACAGAGATTCAATTTAAAATAGGGAACGTTCAGTGAGTGAAGTTCTTAAAAAGGAAAAGATATCAATTATGACAAAAGATTCAGAGGAGACCAAAACGACATTAGCCAAAGGTGAGTATAACGCTACCAATATTCAAGTCCTTGAAGGAACAGAGGCCGTTCGCATGCGGCCCGCGATGTATATTGGAGACACCTTTTCGAGGGGTCTCCATCATCTTGTTTATGAAGTGGTGGATAATTCCGTAGATGAGGCCTTGGCGGGGTATTGTACAAAAATAGAAGTGGTTATTAATGAAAACGATTCAATCACGGTTATAGATAATGGACGTGGTATCCCCGTGGATATACACGCGACGGAAAAAAAGCCCGCAGTTGAGGTTGTTTTAACAACCTTGCATGCCGGCGGCAAATTTGATCATAACTCATATAAAGTCTCTGGCGGATTGCATGGGGTCGGCGTAAGTTGTGTTAATGCGCTTTCAGAGTGGCTTGAAGTTGAGGTCAAGCGGGGGGGGAAGATATACCATCAAAGATACGAAAGAGGAAAGACAAAAACAAAATTAACGATCATAGGAGAAACTAAAAGCACAGGAACCAAAGTTACATTTAAACCGGACAGAACAATATTTACAACAATAACGGTGTATTCTTATGATATTCTCGCCAAACGTTTGAGAGAGCTGGCGTTTCTTAATAAAGGGCTCATTATTAAATTGGTCGATAAAAGGAGCTCTAAGGAGAAAGAATCTATTTTTGAATTTAAGGGCGGGATTGTTTCTTTTGTGGAACATTTGACAGATAACAAAGTCACATTACATAATAAAGTTGTTTATTTTAAGAAAGAAAAAGAGGACGTTGAGTTAGAAGTCGCTATTCAGTATGACGATTCTTACGCCGAAAATGTTTTTACGTATGCGAATAATATTAATACAACCGAAGGTGGAACCCATTTGAGTGGATTTCGATCGGCATTAACGCGTGCGGTTAATGGTTACGCGAAAAGCAAAAATTTATTAAAAAATGAATTAGCCATTACAGGCGATGATACGCGCGAAGGATTAACAGCGGTTATTAGTGTAAAAATCCCAAACCCGCAGTTTGAAGGTCAAACAAAAACGAAATTGGGAAATTCAGAAGTCGAAGGGCTTGTAGCCTCCGCGACATTTGAGTCTTTATCTAGTTTTTTTGAAGAAAATCCAGCAATCGCCAATAAAATAATTGATAAAGTTATCACAGCTTGTCGGGCCCGTGAAGCGGCTAGAAAGGCTCGTGAATTGACGAGGAGAAAAGGGGCGCTGGAGAGTGGCGGTCTTCCAGGGAAATTAGCCGATTGTTCAGAAAAAGATCCTGGATTAAGCGAGCTGTATTTGGTTGAAGGGGATTCAGCCGGGGGTTCTGCAAAACAAGGCAGGGACAGAACATTTCAGGCAATTCTCCCGCTAAAAGGAAAAATTCTTAACGTTGAAAAATCCAGGCTCGATAAAATTCTTGGTAATGAAGAAATCCGTACCATTATCACAGCCCTAGGGACGGGTGTTGGGGAGGAATTTAACGTTGAAAAATTACGTTATCATAAAATTATTATTATGTGTGACGCCGATGTTGACGGGTCACATATTCGCACCCTTTTATTGACATTTTTGTATAGGCAAATGCGCCCACTCATTGACGGAGGATATATTTATATTGCCCAGCCGCCACTATATAAAGTAAAACGCGGACAAAGAGAAGAATATATTGAAACAGAAGAAGAGATGAATGAGCTTATTTTAGAAATGGGGATGGAAGGGCTCAAATTAGTAAAACTCGAAGGAAAACAACAGTATACGGGGGCGCAGTTTAAAGAGATATTGTATGCCTGCGTTGACTTGGAGAAATTTGCGGATATTGTGGTAAGAAGGGGAGTGGATTTTGATAAATATATTGAAAGTTACGATCATAAAAATCACAAAATGCCCGCTTATATGGTAAAAGTGGAGGGAAATGAACGTTTTGTGTTTAATGAAGAGGAATTGTCAAAGACCGTTAAAAGTGATGAAGAGACTAATTATATTGAGATTTTTGAAAGGGAAGAGCTAGAGAGTATAGAAAAAATGTTGAGCAAGTTTGGTTTAAGCACTCGGCATTTCAAAAAAGAGGAGATAAAGGAAACCCATGCGTTAGGCGAAAAAAATAAAACATCAAAAAAAACTTTGGCGAAAGCGACCGTTTTGGAAGCGCGTTTTCTTATAGAGGAAGAAAAAGACAAGCATGAATTTTTTTCTTTGCAGGAAGTCTTGGAATATGTTCGTCACCAGGCCAGCAAGGGGGTACATATCCAGCGATACAAAGGTTTGGGGGAGATGAATCCGCAGCAGTTATGGGATACAACGATGGATCCGGCACGGCGGACTATCTTAAAAGTGGTTTTGGAAGACGCTGTCGAAGTTGATAAAACTTTTACTATGCTTATGGGAGATGAAGTTGCTCCTCGACGAAAATTCATTGAAAGTTATGCGCACGAAGTAAAGAATTTAGATATTTAGGGACATGTTTAAGTTCAAAAACAAGGCGGTAGAAGTAAAGACGGAGACACGAGACGTCGGTTGCTTTTCAGAAATAGAAAGGTGTCAGAACGCATGAGAGATTTATCCGCAACAGCTAGAGAAAAAATAATTCCGGTTTATATCGAAGAGGAAATGAAAAATTCTTATCTTTCCTATTCGATGAGCGTTATTGTTGGGCGCGCCTTGCCTGATGTACGCGATGGTCTTAAGCCGGTTCATCGGCGGGTTTTGTTCGCTATGCACGAATTGAATTTAGAGCACAGCAAGCCGTATAAAAAATGCGCACGTATTGTTGGAGAGGTTTTGGGGAAATATCATCCGCACGGAGATGTGGCTGTTTATGAGACGTTGGTCCGGATGGTGCAGGACTTTTCTTTGCGGTATCCTTTGGTCGATGGACAGGGGAACTTTGGCTCCATTGATGGTGATGCCGCAGCCGCCATGCGTTATACAGAAGCCAGAATGGCGGCGATTACCAGTGAAATGCTGTCGGACATTGAAAAAGAAACGGTCAACTTCACGCCTAATTTTGACGCCACCCTCAAAGAGCCTGTTATTATGCCGGCCGCTTTGCCGAATTTACTTATCAACGGGTCCAGTGGTATTGCCGTTGGAATGGCCACGAATATGCCCCCCCATAATTTAGGAGAATCTGTGGATGCCGCTGTATATCTTATAGATAATCCAGAGGCCGAAATTAAGGATTTGAATAAAATTATTAAAGGGCCGGATTTTCCGACTAGTGGCATCATCTGCGGCCGGGAGGGGATTAAAGAAGCTTATGCGACCGGGAGAGGAAAGCTGATGATCAGGGCGCGGGCCAGCATAGAGAGGCAGAAGGCCAATAAAGACAGTATTATTATTACTGAGATTCCGTATCAGGTTAATAAGGCCAATTTAATTTCCGCCATTGCTGATTTAGTCCAAGATAAAAAAGTAGAAGGCATTACGGATATACGGGATGAATCTGACAAGGATGGTATAAGGATCGTTATTGAATTGCGCCGCGACGTAGAGCCGCAGATAGTCCTTAATTATCTTTTTAAGCACACGCAGATGGAGACCACCTTCGGCATCATCAATCTGGCCTTAGTTAATAATAGCCCTAAGGTCTTGAATCTTAAACAAATCCTTACCCATTTTATTAACCATCGGCGTATCATTGTTCGTCGACGGACACAATTTAATTTAGACCGTGCTTTATACCGGGCCCATATTTTGGAAGGTCTCCGGATCGCTTTAAAATTTATTAATGAGATTATTAAGACGATCCGTGAATCCAAAAGCACACCCGAGGCCAAAATGGCTTTAATGAATAAGTTTAGTTTGTCCGAGATACAGGCGCAGGCTATTTTGGAGATGCAGTTGCAGCGCTTAACAGCGTTAGAGCGGGATATTTTTTTCTCTGAATATCAAGCTCTTTTGAAAGACATCGAAGAATACAAGGCTATTTTAGCTTCAGAGAAAAAAATTGATGAGATTATCAAGAGCGAACTTTTAATTATTAAGAAAAAGTACGCGGATGAAAGACGTACTGAAATTGCTGGAAAAGCCGAGGAAATTGAAGTCGAAGATTTAATCGCCGAAGAGGATATGGCAATAACGATCAGCAACGGCGGGTATATCAAAAGGTTGGCGGTTTCGGCTTACCGCAAACAAAAAAGAGGCGGGAAAGGTGTTGCCGCTATGACGACTCACGAAGAGGATTTCGTCAAACAACTCTTTGTCGCCTCGTCCAAAGATTACCTGCTAATCTTTTCTAATAATGGGATTGTTCGGTGGCTTAAAGTTTATGAAATTCCTGTGGCTTCAAGGGGGGCTAAAGGGAAGAACATTGTGAATTTGCTTTCTATCGAGAAAGATGAACAGATCAGCTCAATTGTCGCCGTTAAAGAATTTTCTGATGACCAATCATTGGTCATGGCTACAGCCAGAGGAAATGTAAAGAAGACAAAACTCTCCGCGTTTAGTAACCCACGAAAAGGAGGCATTGTCGGGATAGGTCTAGATAAATGTGATCGTCTTATTGGGACAGCTTTAAGTAATGGGAAGTATGAGATCCTGTTAGCCACAAAAACAGGAAAGTCGTTACGTTTTTCAGAAAAACAGATACGGAATATGGGACGGTCCGCCAAAGGGGTGCGAGGAATGAATATTGCCAAAGACGATGAAGTCGTCAGTATGGTTGTCTTTCCTTCGGATGTTGACAAGACGGGGCTCACCTTGTTAACTGTAACCGGGTTGGGTTTTGCGAAGAGGTCTGATTTTAGCATTTACCGAATACAGTCCCGCGGGGGTAAAGGGATTATTAACATGAAGGTCACAGAAAGAAACGGTGTGGTTGTGGGAGCATTAGCTGTTATGCCGGAGGACGAAGTGATGACGGTGACGAAGGGGGGAATGATTATTCGCTGTCCACCAAATGAAATCCGACAGACAGGCCGAAGCACGCAGGGGGTCCGGTTGATCAATCTGGAAAATGGAGATGAGGTCAGTTCCATCGCCCATGTCGTGGCAAAGGAAGAAGAATAAAAGCATTTGCCTTCCGCCGGAGAATTTTCTTGACCACGTGAGAATAATTCATATAATAGAAAAACTTAAAATTAGTATTCAATGAGAAAGAGCGCCGAATCCCCACCGTGGAGAGATTTGAAAAATAGAACGCAATTATATGACCCCATCGTCTAGCCTGGTCAGGACACAAGCTTTTCAAGCTTGCAGCGCGGGTTCAAATCCCGCTGGGGTCGTAAATTTTAAAAAAGGATATCGCCGGATAGCCTTTTTATTAGAGTTTTTTCTACAAAGCCTTCAACAAAAAAACTGTTCCAGCCAGAAATTTAGCCCTGCGCAAAACCAAAAACCAAATGTTTTTTGTTTATCTCTATAAAAAGAATGATAAACTATGTCAACTATGTACGATGTCGTGTTTTATGAAGCTTTTAAAGAAGAAGAGACGGCGATAAAAAAGTATTTACCTCACGATATACAGGCTAAATTTACCCCCCAAACGATCCAGGACAGTAAAGATAAAGCTCCATTGGCAGGGTTGATTAGCATCCGTACGCAATCGCGCGTCCCGGTGTCTTGGGTTAATAAGATGAAGGGTCTTTTAAGTCGAAGCCAGGGATATGATCACGTAGAAACCGTCTTTAAAAAATCAAAAACAAAAATTCCCTGTGGGTATTTAAAAGACTATTGTGCCAGGGCTGTGGCTGAGCATGCTGTTATGGCAATGATGGTGCTTTTGAGAAAACTCAAACAGCAGATGAAAAGTTTTGATACGTTTCAACGGGACCATCTGACAGGTTTTGAGTGTTTGAATCGGCGTGCGCTTGTCGTCGGAGTTGGGGAAATCGGATCCGAAATAGTCGATATCGCGCTGGGATTAAAGATGTTGGTCAAAGGGGTGGATATTGCCCCTCATTTTAAAGGTGTGACGTATGTTTCGATCCAACAAGGTATCGCGTGGGCGGATGTCGTTTTTTGTGCCTTACCGTTAACGGAGCTGACCAAAGGGCTGTTAAACTATCAGCTTTTAAATAAGGCAAAACCTGGGATGGTACTTATTAATATTTCCCGAGGTGAAATCTCTCCCGATGGGGATTTAAAAATTCTTTTAGATAAAGGACTTTTAGGCGCCGTAAGTTTGGATGTCTATAGTCAAGAAAGTTTGTTGGCGGATTATTTGCGTGGGAAAAGAAAGATGACCAGCAAAACGATACGACGGGTCTTAGAATTAAAAAATCATGAAAATGTCTTGTTTACCCCGCACAATGCCTTTAATACCTATGAAGCTGTTGATCGTAAGGCGAGTCTAAGTGTTGATGCGGTTGTGAGTTTTTTGGTGAAGGGGATTTTTCCGAACCAGGTTTCAAGAGAAACAAATCCACGGAAATGCGTTCAGCGAAAGGAAGAAGAGGCATGTTAAAAATTTACGGAGCGGATTTATCCTCCCCATCAAATAAGGTGCGTTTTACGGCCAATGCGCTACGCGCAGAGTATGAATATATTAAAGTGAGTCTGATGAAGGGTGAAAATCGAGCGGAGTGGTTTTTGAAGTTACACCCAGCTGGTAAAATCCCTGTCATTGTTGATGATGATTTTATTCTTTTTGAAAGCAACGCGATTATTAAATATTTAGCTGGTAAGGGAAAATCCACGTTGTACCCTGAAGAAATTAAAAAAAGGGCGTTGATAGATCAATGGATGGATTTTATTGCTCTTCATGTCAATAGCGCAGTAAGTTCTGTTGTTTATAATCGAGTTTTTGCTCCCTGGATAAAAACCGCGGTTGATGAGAATGCGGTTAAGACGGGAGTAGGTTTTTTGGGTAAATTTTTACCTGTCGTAGAGAATCAACTAGCTAAAAACGTGCATGTAACTGGAGAGTGTTTTACTTTGGCGGATATAGCTCTTTTAGCCGCTTTGGATCCGGTCGAGGTGGCCGAGATAGATATCAAAATATATTCGAATATGACGAAGTGGCGGGACAAATTAAAACAAAAAGATTTTTATACAAGATGCCATAAAGATTACGCTGATGCTTTGAATAAGATGAGAACTCTCGCATGAAGGTAGCAGTTATCCAACTACAGGCATCTGACAACAAAGCAAGAAACATTGAAAAGGCGGAAGCTTTTGTAAAAGAAGCTCTAAAAAAGGGAAGTCAGTTTATTCTTCTTCCTGAAGTTTTTGTCTATCGCGGACTCCTTCAATCGTCAAGCGAACGTCGGGCGATAGCAGAAAGAATTCCTGGGGAGGCAACAAGACCGCTGATGGCGTTGGCAAGAAAGCACCATGTTTTTATTTTAGCCGGCTCGGTTTATGAAAGGCCATCCAAAGAACAAAAAGAGGGGAAGTGTTATAATACCTCCGTGCTCATTGATGACCGAGGACAAATCCGAGTGAGGTACAGAAAAATTCATTTGTTTGATGCGGTTATTGGGGCAAGGAAGATCAAGGAATCGGATATGTTTTTAGCCGGTAAGAAGACCGTTGACTCTGATGTAAAGGGCTTTCGGGTTGGGTTATCCATATGCTACGATTTGCGTTTTCCGGATTTATATCAGCGTTACGCCCAAGACGGTATAGAAGTTTTATGTGTGCCGGCAGCTTTTACGTATGAAACAGGAAAGGCGCACTGGGAAATATTGTTAAGATCAAGGGCCATTGAGAATCTTTGTTATGTCTTGGCACCGAATCAGGCAGGAAAACCGGCTCGAGGAAACGCCCTGTATGGGCATAGCATGATTATTAATCCTTGGGGAGAAGTTTTGGCGAAAGCCTCTGGCCAGAAAGAAGAAATTATTTATGCCAATCTGGATAAAAAGGTGCTTCAACAAAAACGGAGGATACTGCCTTCGTTAAGAAGGGAATAATGGGAAGTGCGGTGGTAGGATTGCCAGGGGATAAATAATTTCAACTAACAGAGCATTTTTATTATTACGTTGAGTCGAAGGCGTAAATGAGAGGAGATGAAGAAATGGTTAACAAAAGTTTAAGAGTCACGGTGACTGGACCTGCCGGACAAATCGGTTACGCTTTGCTTTTTCGAATTGCGTCTGGCCAGATGTTTGGAGATGATACAGAAATTCATTTAAGCCTTCTGGAATTAGAAAGCTCGCTCCCGGCACTTAAAGGTGTCACCATGGAACTGCAGGACTGTGCGGCTCCATTGCTTAAGTCCATTACGCAAACGTCGGATCCAAATGTCGCTTTTAAAGATGCCGATTGGGCGTTACTTATAGGAAGCATTCCAAGGAAGGCCGGAATGGAGAGAGGTGATCTCCTGAAGGTAAACGGCAAAATATTTATAGAACAAGGCCGGGCGATTTCCGGAAACGCGAAACCGACATGCAAAGTTCTTGTCGTTGGAAATCCGTGCAATACAAATGCTTATATAGCTAAAAGGTCGGCTAAAAACATTCCTGAAAAAAATTTCTTTGCTATGACCATGCTTGATCAAAACAGAGCTGTGGCCCAGATGGCTGAGAAAGCTGGCGCGAACGTCACAGAGGTTCAACATGTGGCTATTTGGGGGAACCATTCGTCGACGCAATATCCTGATTTTTACAATGCTTTAATTAATGGGAAGCCCGCGACCGAAGTAATTAAAGATGAGCAATGGCTTAAGACCACGTTTATCGAAACGGTTCAAAAGCGCGGCGCTGAGATCATTAAATCCCGAGGCCTTTCTTCCGCAGCTTCGGCCGCAAATGCCGTGATTGATACGGTAAGGGCGCTCACGAGGCCAACAAAAAAGGGAGATTGTTTTTCTGTGGCTATTTCTTCAGATGGAAGTTATGGAATTGAGAAAGGCCTAATGTTTAGTTACCCCATTCAGTCAAATGGCAAAGATTGGGAAATTATTCAAGGAATAAAGCTTAATGCGTTCGCCAAGGAAAAGATAGACATCACGCATAAAGAGCTCATATCGGAAAAAGAGGCCGTCGAAGAGCTGATTTCCGCTATTTAGTAATGGAAAGGACGAGCACCCATGGTTTTCCTTTTAGGAAAACGCTGTCTTGGTGTGAAGAAAGGAGATTTTTATATTAAATTTTATCGAGGAGAGTATAAAATTTTATTAAACGATTAATATTTTTTCTCCTGAATTTTTCCTGAAAAGACCTTGTTATTTAAATAACCCGCGGGTATACTTTGTACCGGCGTCACATAATAATCAAAAGAGGAGCAATAGCGTGTTAAAACAAATAAAAATTAAAAAACTGTTTTTTATTTGCGTTTTATTCATTTTTTCTTCAACCGGCTGTGACATCGTTTCTTCCATTACAGAAAATTTTAAAAAAAATACTGATAAAACACAAAAAAATACTCTCTCTGGGACAGCTACTTCTCAATCAACAGGAACAACAGAACACAAAAATGTTTCTGATGGTCCGATAAGTGCCGAAAATCTCTTAGCCAGCGTCGGAAATTGGCAAATTTCCATCGATGAATTCAATGAACGACTCAAAGCGCTCAAAGAAGTAATGCCGGAATACGATACGAATGCTCCCGAAGCCAAGAAATTAGTTTTGGACGAATTGATTAATCAACAGCTTCTTGTTCAGAGCGCGGAGGAGACAGGGTTAACACAGGAGAAGGATGTCGTTTTAGCTCTTGAGGAGTTTCGTCGGACACTGCTTGTCAGAGAGGTCGTGCGAAAACTGACTGAGAATATTCAAGTCTCCGATGACGAGATACGGGCTTTTTATGATGAGAAAAAAGATATGCTTCTAGAACGGGTGGAATATCATGTTAGGGAAATTGTCGTCGATTCTCAAACGAAGGCCAATGAAATTCTTGTCGAGATTTTAAAAGGGGTAGACTTTGCCGAGATGGCCAAGCAGAACTCCCGCAGCAAAACAGCGGAAAAAGGGGGAGATTTAGGGTTTATTCAAGAGGTGCCATTTCCCCAAATGGGAAACGCTTTGTTGTCGTTAGAAGATGGAGCCGTGAGTAGTGTTTTTAAGGGACCGGAGGGGTATTATATTGTTAAGTTAGAGGAGAAAAAGGGCGGTAAACAGATCCCGTTTGAAGATATTAAAGAAGATATTTTGAAAAATCAAACCGTTTTAAAACAACAACAGGTCATTGTCGAGTATATCAATCAGCAAAAAGAAAAAGTCAAAATTGTCGTCAACGAAGACTTATTGAAATAAGGTAAGGGATGGTAAAAACGTATGAATATTGAAAATAAAAGGCAAATTGCGACGGTCGTTCTTGCTGTGGCTCTTGGGTTGGTCGCAGCCTTTTTGGCCAGCCAGCATGTGAAAAATAGTATAGAGGCCCAGACCAAAAGGCTCGCAAAGGAGTATGAAAAACAGATTGAATCTCAAAAATCGGCCTTGATGCATGAAATGGAGAGACGGGAACAAGAGTTTAATAAGAAAATGATGGAATTTGTTAAAGCCCAGCAGCAAATCCAACAAAAACAGCAGCAAAGCACAACGAATACGGTTTCAAAACCGGAAATTAAAAAAGAGGTTTTTTCTGTCAATACCCCGGCGGGGAAGCGAGCCTTAACGGTTATGATTGATTCTCTTTCCGCGGTTGGGGGATTGATTAATCCAGGCGATATGGTGGATATTATAGCAAGCATTAATATGCCGGATCCTAGAGATCCAAAAGTAAAACCGCAGCAAGTCATTTCTGTTTTGTTTCAAGATGTTCAGATTTTGGCCGTTGATACGAGTTTTAAAGCCGGCGCCGATGATGCATCTTATAAGGCCCAGCAAAAGGCGCGATCTTTAAATGTGACTTTGGCGTTAGATCCGGAAGAGGCAGGGTTGTTGACTTTTGTTCAAGCCAACGGGAAATTGCAATTATCTTTAAGATCACCCTCTGAAAGAGGCACACATAACCTGCAGGTTGCTTCCTGGGATGCCCTTTCAGATTATGTATTGGAGAGGCAGGGAACAGAGTTAACCGTTCCGCGGTCCAGGGCAGACATTGGAATAGTAGACGATAAAAAAGATGAAGTACAACCGTTTATCCAGATCTTTCGAGGCGGCCGGGAGGGAGGATAGTGATAAAATTGAAATGGGTGACAATAATTGGATTTAATAGCCTCCTCATTCTCATCTTAGGGGTAGCAAATTCTGGAATGTTCAGCGCGGAAGCAGCCGGAATTGATTCTTTAAAAACCACGGAGATTAACATTGTCAAAGGCGAAGTGGAGGCTATTCGGGTTTATGGTTTGACAAGGGTTTCGGTCACGGATCCTGCCATTGCCGATATTGCCAATACGGATGAAAATGAGATTTTAGTCGTAGGTAAGGCTCCAGGGGGAGGGATGTTGTTTGTCTGGGATGAGCATGGAAAACGCGCTCTCATGATTAATGTCTTTAATCAAAAGTTGGATTTAATTCAATCTCGCCTTGAGCAACTATTTAAAGCAGCCCAGATAGAGGAAATTAATCTAGAAGCGAATGAGCATGAAGGAAAGATTGTTCTTTCAGGAGACATTCCAACACATAAGAGGGGACAATACGATCAGGTCATTGAGCCATTTAATCAAGATATTATCAATCTTGTAAAAGATGAAGAAATTGAAGACATGGTTCAAGTTGATATGCAAGTCACGGAGCTCAACACGACGCTGTCTAAAAATCTTGGTATTGAATGGTCTTCACAAGGAACGGGAACGGGAAGTCCCTCTCTTCTTTTCAATTATCGCGAGGAGCTACCGGATCAGGATGGATCCATCGGCGATTGGTTTAAATTGGGGAATTTTACTCGGGCCAATGCTATTCAGGCCACGGTTAATGCCCTTGTGGAGGAGGGTAAGGCGCGAATCCTTTCTAAACCCAAACTGGTTGTTATAAGTGGCGAAGAAGCCAGATTTCTCGTTGGAGGAGAAATCCCTATTACGACCACGTCAACCACGGCCTCCGGCGGATTACAAGAAAACGTTTCTTATAAGCAATTTGGAATCGGCATGACCATTACCCCGACAATTAAAAAAGGGAAAGTGGATGTCCTTCTGAACGTGGAGGTCAGCGATGTCGATGCTTCTAATACGGTGGGTAATGACGTGGCTTTTTCGACTAGAACAGCAAATACGCATTTGTTGCTAAATGACGGACAGATGATTATTTTGGCGGGTCTTATCAAGCATAATGAAAGCGAGATTGTTTCCAAAGTTCCGTTCCTGGGCAGCGTGCCTTTCCTTGGAGTCCTCTTTCGCAATAAATCCTCTCCTGTGCCCGAACAGGATCAGGAGCTGGTTATTTCGCTAACGCCGCATATTTTAAAAGATCAGGAAGCTACTTCAACTCAGCTAACTCCCTCAGATACTCCTCCAGTTGAGACGACAGAGACATCTTCTCCTGAGGTGGCGACGGAGGTAGCTTCTACTATTGAACCAATCAAAGAAGCACAGGAATATAACACGGTATTATTAAGAAATGAACCGATTCTTGAAAAAGTTTCTCAGCAATCTTTAGAAGCACCGCAGGAAATGAATGATTATGTTTATACTATCCAGCAGAAAATTTCACATGCGATTACCTATCCGCCGGAGGCTATAGAGTATGGATGGGAGGGAACCGTTAAATTGGGATTGCTGATTTTGAAAGACGGGACACTGGCTTTTGCGATAGTCAAAGAATCATCGGGGTATGAGGTTTTTGATGAATACGCTCTGAATACAGTCAAGAATTCTGCGCCGTACACAGGTTTCCCCTCCTCTTCGGAACTACAAGAATTAAATATAACCATCCCTATCGTCTACAGTTTACAAAGAAATAATTTTAATTAATTTAAAAAAAGAAGCATTGAATATACTATGAACGGCAAAACAATCACCATTTTTAGTAACAAAGGCGGCGTTGGCAAAACCTTTGTGGCGATTAATCTAGGGACAGCCTTGGCTCTTACCGGGCGTAAAGTGCTTCTCATTGATTTCGATTTTCAGGCAGGGCAAGACATGGCTAGAATGCTAAATCTCTCGCCTCGAAGGGCTATTGTTGATTTCTTGCCTAAATTAGAGGAGCAAGAGAGTAATTTTGTTTTTGAAGAATATGTCACGACGCATGCCTGCGGGCTTGATTTTCTGCCTGCGGTGAAAAATACGCGTCAGATTGGCCATATTACGCCGGAGAATATAAAACCATTTCTGAAAAAGGCTGCGGCTGACTATGAGTATATTTTAATTGACGCTGGTAAAAGTTTTAGTGAGACGTTGATTACCGTTCTGGATTATTCCAACTTAATTTTATTGGTGGCCACACCGGATATTTTAGCAGTCTATCAAATCAAGTGGACACTCGATGTTTTGCAAAGTTTGCATTTTCCTTTAAATATGGTCAAGCTTATTTTAAATCGTTCGGAAAGTCGGGGAAGTGTGGCTTGGCAGGAGGTCCGAGCGGCTTTGACCTGCGAAATTTTCTGTCATATACCGTCGGATGGTAGGACGGTTGGGATGGCGCTGAACCGAGGTGTCCCCTGTGTGATTGATAGTCCTAAAAGCAAGGTGGCAGAATCCTTTATTAAAATGGTTCCGGAGCTTGAAAAAGAAGATGTTTATGTGGTGGCCACCGAAGTAGAAAGGATAAGATCATCTGAGGGATTAGCTAAACCTGGGGAATTCTGGGAAAAATTCGGAATTACCCAGCAGATGGTGCAAAATTCCTCAATTGAACAAGGCGTCTACAGTCAGGAAGACGAGGTTATTGCATTAAAAAAGAAAATTCATGAACGTCTAGTTGAGCGTTTGAACCTAGATGGTGTGACAACGGAATCTTTGATGAATCCCAAGGCGATCCTTAAAGTTAAGCAAAATGCCGAAAAACTTGTGAGTAATTTGTTGACCGAAGAAACCGGAGGAAAATTGTCTTCCCATGAAGAACGGAATCGTCTTGTCAGGGATATCGTCAACGAAGCTTTAGGCTTAGGACCTTTGGAGGATTTTTTGGCGGATCCGGATGTGACGGATATTATGGTCAATAATAAGGATGAAATTTATGTTGAAAAAAAAGGGAAGCTATTCCTGACAAATAAGAAATTTATTTCGGATGACAAAATGCGGTCGGTCATCGACCGTATAATTGCCCCTTTAGGCCGGCGTATTGATGAATCGACACCGATGGTGGATGCCCGTCTGCCTGACGGCTCTCGAATTAACGCGATTATTCCGCCATTATCTTTAGGCGGCCCGATGATTACAATCAGAAAGTTTGGGCAGGAGCGCCTGGAGATCGGAGATATGTTGAATAAATATAATAGCTTAAGTCAGCCCATGGCGGACTTTTTAAATGCGTGTGTTATTTGCAGGAGAAACATTATTGTTTCAGGAGGAACAGGGGCTGGAAAAACCACGTTTTTAAATGTTATGTCAGAATTTGTTCCCGATAATGAACGCATTATTACTATCGAAGATGCCGCCGAGTTAAAATTGAAAAAAAGCCATTGGGCCAGGCTGGAAGCGCGACCTTCCAATATTGAAGGCAAAGGGCAAGTGACGATCAGAGACTTGTTTATTAATAGTCTCCGCATGCGCCCTGACAGGATAGTTATTGGAGAATGCCGGGGACCAGAGGTGTTAGATATGCTTCAAGCCATGAATACGGGCCATGATGGTTCAATGACAACGCTACATGCCAATTCAACGCGAGATGTGGTGGTTCGTATGGATTCCATGGTTTTGTTAAGCGGTATTGAGCTTCCAGTTCGGGCAATTAATGAGATGATAGCATCAGCCATTGAAATTATTGTTCATATTAGCCGTTTTTCCGATGGGACCAGAAAGGTTACGGGAATATCTGAAGTGGTAGGGTTGGATTCGGACCATCAACTTGAATTAAAGGATGTTTTCCTTTTTAAGCAAAAGGGAATGGATGAGCAGGGAAACGTCATCGGTGAGTTTCAGTCCACAGGGTATGTCCCCCAATGTTACGATGATTTTACGACGCGAGGAATCGTTCTTGATAAAAAAATATTTTCAAAATAATTAAAGGTTTCCCAACCCCACCTTTTATTTTTTTCTCGCCCGAAGATGAAAGTTTTCAACAAAACAACCGGTACTGTTATCGCCTTGAAAGGGAAAGTCGCGGATACTTTTCTTTCCAGACTGACAGGCCTTATTAACCGAGCGTCTCTTTTACAAGAGGAAACCCTAATTATTACACGTTGCCAATCCATTCACATGTTTTTTATGCGCTTTTCCATTGACGTCGTGTTTGTTAACAAAGAAAATTGTGTTGTTGGGTTGGTAGAAAGGATCAAGCCTTTCCAATTAAGTCCTATTTTTTTTAAAGCCAGTTATGCGATTGAGATCCCTGAGGGAAAGATTGCAGAGAAAAAGATTACCATTGGAGACATAGTAGAATTAAGAAATGAATAGCGGTGTTTGAAGGAAATGTCCAAAAAGAACATTTTCACGAATTTCTCCACGACCTCCCTAAAATCCACGAAAATCCAACATTAACCCATTGACCTAAAAAACACCTATGTTATACTGAGGACATTATTAATGTCCAATTAGGAAAGTTTAGGTCTGATGGGCGTCATACACAAACTTAAAAAAGAAGTTATTGATTTTATTGTTGTTAAAAAAAAAGAAAATGTGGCTTTAAGCTGCCGCCAGCTTGCCTTTCTAACTATGGAAAAATATCAAACAAGGATTTCGAAATCTTCTATTAATACTGTTCTCAAACAGGCGCAGTTAAGTAGTTCTGTGGGAAGAAGGCGTGGGCTTAACTTTCAGGAGAAAATCAAGAAATTTCAAATCCCAGGTGAAAAAAAGAAGGAGTTATTTGAAAATATTTCCAAATTGGAAACCGAACATAAAGACAATTTCCCGCTTATTTCTATAGCAGAAACTCCTTTGCTCGGACAGAGCGTCGATAAGATAAGTAAAGAGGCGCCCTTGGACATACAGCCTTTAAATGGGTGTTCAACAAGTAGGGCAGAGGAGATGATAAAAGCAACAGAAGGGAGTAATTCTCAAAAGAATGTCCCGGCTTGCGATTCGAGAATAAATTTGTTGATGGGAAATGCTGTTCAGAAATTTTATTTTGATTTTTTCCCGCAAGAAGAAAAGGGTAGCGTGTTTGAAGGCGCGGGAATGATTTTTTTAAAAGCCGCGGAGTGGGAAATATCAACAAAATCATTTTTGGGGACATTATTAAGAAAATATGCCGACAATTCTTTATCAGCCGATTTTGATGCCCTATGTGAGACGATTTTGTTTAGGGAACTGTGTGGGGTCTCTAAGAAACAGGACGGGGATATTTTGTCCCCGCAAGCGATGGATGAATTTAATTGTTTAAGCCAAAAAACAGAATATGGTTTAAATGGGGCGGATTTTACAAAAGACATTGAATTTTCTCAACAGCTAGTTATGGAATATGTTACAGAAAGAAGGCAGGCTTTTTTGGAAATTAGTAAATTTAAATTAAATCTGGAAGATAAAACAGCGTTAATAATTGACGGTCAAATGAAATCTGTGTGGAAAGATAACATCGATAGGGACAAATATTGTCCGATTGAAAAAGCTATGACGGGCCTATCTAAGGAGCTGATTACAAACAACAGTGCTTGTGTTTTTACCTTTCAATACCGAGGTGAGGAAAGCCTACAAGAAATTCGTCAATTGATTGACTGTTTTGAGGAGGTGGAAGGTAAAAGAATTGCGAGTGTGGAAGTTTACGACGACAATAACAATTCAATTGCGTCTTTTTCTATGATTCCCGCTAAAAAAAGACATTTTATTATTGGATTAGATCTTTCACAAAAAAAATTGGGTGAATGGGCAAAGCTTATTGGATTGAAAGAAAATACTGAGGTAGACCTAGGGATAGCTTCCCAAGGTTTGGAAATGGGTTCGCAAGATAGCCAGGCATTAACGCAAGAAAGAGAGAAATGTTTTTCTTTTGTTGAAAAAAAGATGTTTATTGTTGGGGAAGACGCCAGGAAAGGAATATCGGTAAAAATTTTATCGTTATGGCAAGATCAAACCAAAGAGCCTGTTTTGGCAATCTTAACGAATCTTGAAAAAGGAAAGGCTAAGGATGTCCTGAGGGCATATTTTGAGAAGTTTCCTTGGGAGCAGCCTTTTGAAAAGAGCGTCCAAGACGTTACTCCCATCAATAGAGGCGTTGCTGGATCTATAGGATTAGAGGATTCGAATGTTTTTGACCCGTGGCATGAGGAGGAAGAGTTTAACAATATTAGAAATTTTAAGGATATTTTTCAATCTTTTAGTGGGGAACTACATAAATATTGCTTGAAACATTATTTTTATAAAGAAAAAAAAGAAGCGTTTTCGTATTTTCAGGAAAAATATTATGATTTAAAAGGATCCCTTCAAACGGACTCAACACACCTTTATGTTACACTTAAGACCCCACCCAATTGGCCATATCTTCACGATTTATTCGAAGCGGCAAAGCGAATCAATGAACGTCATATTTTTGATTGGAATGGACGTAAACTATTGATATATGTCGTGTTACAATAATTAAAAATATAAAAAACTTTAATATCGGCCCCTTGACAGCAATTTTGAATATGTTATACTTCCACTGCTATAGAACATGATGTGTGTCTTAAATAAGAAGAGAAATATTTAATTTCTTAAGGCCACGGGAAGAAATTAAGGCATATTTAATCATGCTGCTGGCAAGAGAGGATCTTTCATAACTTGTATTTGTAAATAGTTAGAAATTTCCATCCTTTTATCTCCCCGTGAATAGTCCTTTCGAAAAATATTCAGACACGAATAAATCCTTGTTTATAACACCAAATGGTGTTTTTATCTCCAATGTGGGCAAAAGAATCCACCGAGGGGATGTCTTGCTGTAAGGCAAGGTAATAGAGCCCTTGAAATCCGGAGCTTCTTTAAGTCGAAACATAAATGGAATTTGTAAACGGCCAAGAAGAGAATAGGGCGTAAGTTATCTGAGGAATACGAGAGGTGGGCGCGATGGGGCTCATATCAAAAATGAGAAAAATTAATGACAAAGGTCAAAATTTAATAGAATATGCCTTAGTCGCGTCCATTGTGACAGCCGCAGTGGTTGCCATGAGCACCTACGTGTTTCGTTCCGTTCAAGCAACACAACAGATGATTTATGAAGAGTCCGGAAGAGAATAATTTTTTTAATAAATCCTGATTAAATGAAAATGAAGTAACAGTATTTTTAACTTCTAAAATCGAAAGAAGAGTTGGATTCAAACAAAAACTTGTCTCTCTGGATGAGAAAATAAAAAATAGGGCGAGGATGAGTTTGAGTTTCAATGTAAGGAGGACAAGAGAATGCTTAAACGTAATAGAGGAGTAGATAATTCTAAGACAAAGAAAAAAGGACAAAGTACCGTAGAATACATTGTTCTGGTGACAGCGGTTGTAGGAGCATTGATTATATTCTTGCAATCAGGTGGGACGTTTCAAAACGCCTTTAATGGAATATTAAATCAAGGGACAAACAGTATGGAGACGATGTCTGACAGGATCTCTAACTCCTATAATTAATAGTATAAAATGCCTTTGTAATCCGTTTAGGAGGAAAATCAATGTTTAGAAAATTGATTAAGAATAAGAAAGCGCAAAACACCGCCGAGTACGCGATCCTTATTTCTTTGGTCGTGGCGGGCATTATCGCGATGCAAACGTATGCTCAACGCGCCTTGCAGGCCCGGGTGCGAGCCGCCGCGATGTATCTAACCAATCAAACAGATGAAATAGGAAATACTGCCCAGTATGAGCCATACTATCTAACCACGAACTATGAGGTTACCAGCACAGATCAAGATGTGGCGACGTTAGGTGAAGACAAAGTTGAACAGGAGATTACATCATCCACGACAAGAGCCGCGGAAGGGTTTAGAGAGTCCGGTTACGATGCCGCGCTCGGCCTTACGAACGGGCTTTAAGGAAAGAGGTTAAGGCAGTTGAGATGATATAAGGATAACTTCCTCATGAAGCGCGAGGGTGTAATTTTAGGAGGATAAATCAATGTTAAAGTACTTTCACAATAGAAGAAAAAAAGGGCAAAGCACCTTAGAGTATGCCGTGCTTACTATCATCATTCTTGGCGCCCTTATGTCCGTTCAGGTTTATATTAAGCGAGGCATACAAGGAAGATTCAAAAGTTCTACGGATGACATCGGAGATCAATTTTCCGTTGGAAATCAAAATAGCATAACGAATAAATATTCCTATTCCAAGACGCGGGACACCTTTGATGATGGTGTTACGAGGTCAGAGTTAACAGATGTGGAGCAATCAATAGATACAGTTAGTTCTAATATAATTAGTGTTGAGAGCGAGAAGTGGAACAATGATTAGAAGTATGAATATGAGTTTTTATGACACGCAAAATTAGAGAATGCGGTGATAGCGAGTTTAAGCTTCACTGTAAGGAGGACAAAAGAATGTATAAGCAGAATGTTTTTGTAGAAAACGTCAGAAAAAAGAGAAAAGGACAAAGCACAGTAGAATACATAGTTTTGGTGACAGCGGTCGTGGGAGCGCTAATCGTTTTTTTGGGTTCCAAGGGTGGTTTTGAAGGGGCCTTTAGTGGAATATTAAATCAAGGGACAAACAGTATGGAGACGATGTCTAATAGACTCTCCGACTCCTACGACAAATAGTATAAAATATTTCTGTAATCCGTTGAGGAGGAAAATCAATGTTTAGAAAATTGATTAAGAATAAAAAAGCGCAAAACACCGCCGAGTACGCGATCCTTATTTCTTTGGTCGTGGCGGGCGTTATCGCGATGCAAACGTATGGCCAACGGGCCCTTCAGGCACGGGTGAGGGATGCCGCGCAATATCTGAGCAACCAAACGAGCGGATTAGGCGATACGACATCTCAATATGAACCGTATTATTTGTCAACCAGTTATAATGTTGTCAGTGATGATACGGAGACGAAGACGCTGGATACGAATGTGGTGCGGATGAGTAGCGACGCACAAACAAATCGAGAAGCGGGCGGGGTCAGAGAGTCCCAATATCTTGATTCAGCCTGGAACCTTGAAACAGGACTTTAAGGAAAGGGTTTAAGGCGGTTGAGATGATATAAGGAAAACTTCCTCATGAAGTGTGAGGGTGTAATTTTAGGAGGATAAATCAATGTTAAAGTACTTTCACAATAGAAGAAAAAAAGGACAAAGCACCTTAGAGTATGCCGTGCTGGTTGTCATCACCCTTGGAGCCCTTATGTCCGCCCAGGTTTATATGAAGCGAGGCATACAAGGGCGGTTTAAGAGTTCGGCGGATGATATCGGCGATCAATTTTCCGTTAATAACCAAAACGCGGTAACGACATCTCGTACCACAGCGTATACGGAAGATACTTTTAAGAAAGGTGTGACAAAATCCAGGTTGATAAATAATGAAATTACAACGGAGAGTACAGAATCCGAGATCGCGGACGTGGATAAGGAAGATTGGAAATAATTGAGGAACACGACTTAGTGTTTTTTGGGAAACGAAAGGACATGGCTTGTTTGGGGAAGAAAAGTACTCAGGTAAGCCATGTTTTTTTGCTCAAGGCAGAAAGTAACATGGAGCCATTTATTGATTTTCGCAAAAGTGCGGAGGTCCATAGCCCAAGGTGAACAGTTTCTCCGAAGAAAAAATTTTGAATTTAGAGATTATCAATAAAAATAAACCATGTTAAAATTTTTAAAAAATAAAAAGGCGCAGGTTGTGATGGGGGAATATCTTTTGGTATTCTTTCTTGTCGTAGGCATGATGACGGCCATGACGATTTATTTTAGACGATCCATACAAGCCAGGACGCGCGACGCCAGGAATTACATGATTGATACTGTTAAGGAAAGGACGCAAGGGTATTACGACGGCAATTTCTATTATGAATATGAACCCTATTATTTAAGCACAGATTCCGGTGTCGAGAGAACATCCTCAACACAAAGCGAATTGGGAGAAGGCGGGGTCTTTAAGCAGACCATAGATGAAACACTTTCGGTGAATACGAAAAGCGAGACCGCTCCACCCAAAGATGGGGCCGACTCGGCCTATGTTGTATATGAATAACGTATTTAATAATACGGACTTCCGTAGTCTCATGGATAAAATGAATAAATTTCAGACAAAGGCGCGAATAGATAATAAGAAATTACGCTCGCGAGAGGCGCAGACGTTTATTGAATATACCATCCTGATCGGAATTGTCGCCATGGCCTTTTTTGTCTTAGAGCCGCTGATTAAACGTGGTCTGCAAGGGATGATCAAGGTTGTGTCTGATCAGGTCGGGAATCAGGAAGAGGGTGATCAGGCGTTTGATGACACGGGGCATTTGGAATCATCGTATTTAACCGTTGAGTCCAGGGTTAAGAAAGACACACGGGAATCCTTTGGGACAACGACGTATTCTTTTAATGATAAGACCGTTCAGATGACAAATGCCTTGATTAATTTAGGGTTTACGGAAGGGAATAATTAACCGAGGTAAGTTAGGGCTGATTTCCATTACATTCTATTTTTTTACAGAGGCAGTACGGAACATGCATGCGGAGAATAAATGAAGAAAAATGGAGAGAGAAAATGTCGTTAAGAAAAAGTAAAGGACAAACACTCATTGAATACACTGTTTTGATTACGGTTGTTCTTGGTGTTTTTGTGGCCGTCGGCACTTATGTGAAACGGGGGATTCAGGGGCGATGGAAGGCGGCGGTGGATGATTTGGGAGATCAATATGATCCTCGATACGCCGTGTCCGATGTCAAGCAAACCATTAAATCCAACAGCGTAACTGCTATTATGGCTTACGAAGTTGAGGAGGGGTCTTGGACAAAGCGAACGGATGAGGCCAACTCGATTGAAAGAAAACAAGGGGATATCGTTATTGAAGGCTATGAAGAATAATCACCGCCGCACAGAACTGAAATGTCTGGGACAGAGGGGACAGACGGCCATGGAATTGGCGGTCTTTGGCGCTGTCTTGATTTTTATGGTGGGGGTTATTATTCGTCAGGCTGTGAATAACAGTTTCCAGCAGAATCAACAGTTTAAAGCAATGCGGTTGGCCATGACAAAATCATTTCAATATTCAGAAGGATTAAAAGGAGATACGGGAGATCCGAAGAACGCGCAGATGTCCTCAGATACCGACTCTCCTCTTTTGGGCAAGCAAGGGTATGGTGAGGATGGAACAGCGTCGCGCAATTTCTCTACGGTCCTTTTTATCGAAGACCGGCTTTCGCCCAGTTCGGATAAGTACGGATCCGTTGACCGCACCCCGCTGATCTACGGCTCCTCAGCCACCCATAGCCGGAATTTGTTTATGCCTGTCGCGTATGGGGAAACATATAATTTGCCTGTTTTTGATGCCTATATTAACGGCAAGCATTTCGCTTTTTCAACAGCAAGATTTAAGAGTATTAAAGTCAGCAGCCAGAATAATAAAGATGGCAGCGCCATCAAAGGGACGACGCCTTTAAAAGAATTGATATTTACCCGAGTTCCCAACCATCAAGCCTTGAAGGATAGCAATGACAAGGATGCGGATGATGATATTATGGTATGGGACGAAGGATGTGGAAAATGTTTTGATCTTGATCGCGATGGCACATGGGATGACCCGGACATCGATGTCCCCAAAAAGGAACGGGCAACATTTTCCTGGCAATGGAAAAGGGTTCCTTTGAGCAAGATTCAACCGGACACCGACAAAGGAGAAGAGGAGGTGGATAATATCAGCGTTGATGTGGATGGGGATCTGAAGGAAGAAAGGGTCTTGGGTAAAGACGGGAATACTTTGTATGTCATTGATTATCAAGCCGGCGATTTGGATTTTACGGTGAATGACTTTGATCATGAGCAGCAGTACTTGGAGGATTGTTTGGACGAGGATGACCTTGTCGACGGTAAGAGCGAGGATGTTGTTGCAGAGTGTGTAAAATCTGGAATACCTCAGAAGAGAAGGGTGCCGGGATTGCAGAGGGACATGTTTCTCTATTCACAAACGAAAGGCGGAACGTATTTGCGGGTGGAAGAAGGAGAGCTTTATAAAAAGAGTAACGGAATAAAACAATTTGTTCGAAGCATTCAAAAGAAAAACCGGGTGGATTTTATTCAAAGGGAGATTCATCTCAGTAATAACACAGGAAGATTCTGCGTAGGTGATGGGGACATCAAAAGGCCTGCGGATAACGTGGAAGGGGAGCGGAATCCCGTTGAGGTCTGTTGCGGAGGCGGCGTTTGCAAAGAAACTATTACTAATTCTGACGGAACAAAAGAAGGCAAGAAGATTAAAGGCGCGGAAAATTGTTTTTATCAGGACACCGAAGACAACACGGACAGCACGATTGCGCGAACGTGTTATGATTTAAGAAAGAAAATCATATTTGTTCGCAGCAGGATCAAGGATGAGTTTGGGCACAAATGGATCGGCGGGATTGAAGACGTGGAGGAATAAGGTTTGTTAAGGACATTCTTTTATAAGAATAGACGCGATTTTTCTAAAGGCCAAGTGACGGTAGAATTCGCTTTTTGCATGATTGTGCTTTTATTGATGATTTACGGCACCATGCGGGTCTTCCGTTGGGCCGGACAGGATCTTAACACGCGGAGCTACAAACACTATAAGGTTTTGAGGAAAGACGTTACTCAGGACTACGGTGCCGGCCAGTGCGCGTATTGGTGCCATGAGGAGAATGGTGAGAGGCAAAAAAAAGACGAGTGTCATTGTGCTAAGTCTTGTCCATTGGATAGGAGCGGTAATACATATCTATGTTATGCCGTAGATCAAGATTGCGGAGACTGCAAATTGGATAATGTCGAGCCAGATAGGAAGGCGTGTGACGATCTAAAGTGTCCTGATGAATGGAATAAAATTAGCAAGCCGTGTATTTGCAGATATGGGAGTAAATCCGAAGATGGTGATTATAAAGGGAGTGATGGCGCAATGTATGTCGTTACCTCTACTACAAGAAGTGTGACGGGGAGCTGTCCAGAAAGCACGACCAGATACAAGTTAATACCAAACGATAAAGCGTGTGAAGAGCAATGCATCTGCGGGTTATCAGGGAGATATGGGACTATTCGGTGGGACAGTGTAAAAGCGGATGGGAATTGCGAAGAGGCTTTTTATAAATATTGCGGGATTTGTGATGAATACGAATACGATTGTTCGGGGGAGGGGATTCTAGGTAGGGAGGGGCCGTTAAAGCAAATTTATCCTGATTTTTATGAGCCGGAAAGATTAAAAGCGATTTGGAAGGGGAAGTATTTGTTTAAATAACGCGATTTTGATATGGGTCGAACACGCGTTTAATAGTTAGAAAATAAGGAAAAACATTGTTAAGAAGAATAAATAAATTTTTAAGCGGTTTCACTTTAAAGAAGAGAGCGCGGGGAAGGACCGGCTTGAGGTCTTCCCAGGGGCAAGTGGCGATTATTTTGATCTTAGTTACAGCTTTCGCTCTTATCTTTTACGCGGTTGTCCTGAACCTTGGCCGCGTCGCTGAAACAGAAACCGTCACGCAGATTGCCTCTAACGTCGGGGCAAGTCTTTTGGCCTCCCAGATGGCCAGCTATGGACAAAAATTATTTAAGGAATCGATGGGCGGAAAAAAGATCATATGCGGCTGGACCGGCATTATCATGGCCGCCCTTGTGGTTGTTATCTGCATCATTATTTTGATAGTTTGTCTTATAACTCAGCAATGGGAGTTGACTTATTTTGTCTGGATGGCCATCGCTGCGCTTGCTATGGCGGTGGTGTCGCTGGCTCTTCAAATTGTTTACATCCAGCCCGGGATCAGTGATATGTGGAATAAAATAAAATCCGAAACCATGGATACCGAGTCAGCTTTTGTCGAAACCGGGATCCAGAAGGCGCTGGATTCAGTTGTCACGGATTCGGTCCAGGTGCCTGATATGCATGATCTGGATACGGATACTATCTGGGGGTATGAGGAAGGTGATGCGTTGAAACCAAAGGATAAGATCAGCCGGTACGCGGTTTATTATAATGACAGACTCCAGGAAATTCCCAAGCCGGACACAAAACAATTTGAGGCCTTTGTAACGGGGTTAAGAGAATTTTTGTATTTTGAAAGTGATGATTGGGGGTTGTATGATCCTGTGCCTACACCGGATGAGTGCTCGTCCGCGGATGTTCACCCTTGTTGCGATCCCGACAATAGCGAAGACACTACGGTTCTTTCAGAATGTAATCCCTGTTGTGTCCCTGAGGAGGCTGACAGGCCTGATTATTGCGGAACAGACAACGAGGCAATAATGGCGAAGTGCCTCGAGAACAGTCCATATGGGACAGTGAATCCGATTAATAGTAGTACGTACGCGTATGTTTATGACGCGTATCTGGATGACTGGACCGATACGGAGCAGTCTTTTAAAGAGCTTCTGGGGCGCGACGACGAACACCGCTTGTACTATAAAGAGGGCGACCTTTCTGTCACTGCGCAGATTCCCCACGAGGATGGGGAACAGGGATTCCGCGCCGGCGATACCACGGGTTTTCAATCCGATGAAGATATCTATGATTCCGTGGATCAGAAGACCGGGGTTTTCCCATTTTTTAATAAAATTCTGGATTGGGGGGTGGATTTGGATAAGATCGATACCGCCGATCACCCCAATGAATGCCACTGGTGCGATGTCGGTGGGGGAAGCGCTTGTCCTGGAGATCAACCGCTGGAAATAGAACAACTGGATTTAAGTCAGGCGGGTGTGGATCTCGCCGAGCTAAAATACAATACATCCTACTGTGTGGATGGAAGCGGGAATAATACATCCGGTAATCCTCCGGTTGCCGCTGATAAGGTGGCTGTGTTAAAAGGAATCCTGGCGGGTGAAGATACATGCGCGCAAAACATACTGGAGAATCCGGACGAGGATGGTTTCTGGAAAAAAGGGGCGGACCGTTTCTGCAATTTGGGAGATGTCGAGGATCAATGGCCCTATTACGGGAACTGCGCCAAGCAGACGAAATTCGTTTGCGAGAACAAATCAAAAGAGGGGAAAACATATGAGAGTGACTGCACGTGCGAAGAAATAAAAAAACAAGACACGGATGCAATTAAGGACTGGCCGGAAGATCCCTTGGATGATATTGTGTACGGCCTTCCCGAATTTATTGAATGGGCTGAGTATATCGTCAAGCAAAATCGCGCGACCATGAGCCAGAATATAGGTTTATGGTATAAAACCGCGGCCAAATGGATTGAGCCGAAACTCCCTAAAGGCAAGACCAAGAAGGAAGCCAGAAAAGACGGAGATTGTTATTCCTGTAATGAAGAAGACGGGACGTTGATCGTTTGGCAAAACGAAATCAAGGAAATGAAAGAAAGGCTCGAGGCCTGGAGAGACACCTCTTACGCGGGAACGACGTGCACGGAGGTCTGGTGTGTGCCATCGTCAGACTCGTGCGAAGGAGTGACAAGTGACGAGGCGGCCACGTTTGATTCAAACGGGAATGGAATTCGGGGGGATTTGGAAGATGTGGCGGCATGTCTTGATTGGAACGTGGGTCTCGATGATTCGAGCGAGACGGATGAGGTGGTTTATTCAGGAGAGACGGGAGCATTTCAGGAATGTCTTGATGTCTGCTCGGATGGGGATACCAGTGATGATGAGGCTTTTTGCCGTACGTATACATTAGGCGATACGGAAAGATATGAGGAATGCCTGTCTGTTTGTTCAGACGGCGACACAAGCAACGATGAGGATTTTTGCCGTTTATATAAAGGCAACGCCGGGAAATTTCAGGCTTGTCTAGACGCGTGCTCTGACGAAGAGAATGATAATGATGAGGAATTCTGTTCTGAAGGAAAGCTGTCGCGCTCTTTGGTGCCGGAGTTTGATTCGATGAAGTTTTTGAAAAGCCGGCAGGCTGATGGTGATGTGGATGAATTTACACAGTGTTACAATTCCGGCCCAACGGCGTTCGATCTTGGAGAAGTAAAAACATGTGCCGCGGCGTGCGAGAGTTTACCGAGCGGCGACGGCCGTTATGATGGGGTTTTGAAATCTTGGGAGGCTCCTACGACACATTGGGAAAAAGAGTCTTACGCTTGCTTGGTTACGTGTCCTTCGACGTGTTATCGTCCGTGTCCACCACCACTCCCACCGCCACCGTTTTGCGTAGAACCTTATTCATGCACAGCGCTATGTCCCGGCACTTGCTGGAAAGATGTTGAGGTCCTGGATGATCCCGGGAGCTGCGACGACCAGTCGTTTTTTGAATCTGTGGCAAAGGCCATGAAGAAGGCTCAGGGGTCTTGTTCTGATGACGATGCCGGCGGATTTCTCGAATTGCTTGCCCAGAGTCTCGTTGAGGCCAAGGTGCAGATGGTTAAATTTCACCACAGGCTGGATTTTCTTTCGAGACGGAGTGCCGAATTAAACAAGGCCATTGATGTTTTGTCTGACGCCGAGGAAAACTTTAATGTCTTCTTGGAAGGGGAGCCGGATAAAAAAAATGATTCGCCCGCGGAGCAGTTAATCCAGCTTAGACTTGAACAAGTGGATATTGAAAAGGATGAAGGGAAAACAGGGGTGCCGTTATATGCTATTTATGGCTGGCAGGATGATCCAGTGAAGAAAGAGGGATATTGGCACATTGTCAAGGTGGAAGGGCGCATTCCGTTTAAATGCGATAACGCGTGTGGTCCGAGTCAGCTTCAAAGCGAAGGAGACCCGGAGGACTGGCCGAATGTCGACGAGTATACAAAGTCGTGGGGGTTTAAAAGGTGTTATGAATTGAAGGATACGGACGGCGTGGTCAAAATGCGGGTGATTCGGTGGGACCAGGATAGAACAGATTCTTCTGTGAGGTTTCCCAACGGCGTGAAGATTTGGGATTTCAGGTACTTTAATCCTAAAACTGATGAAAATGAGATCCCTAAAATTAAGACGCTAGTAGATGATTGCGAATCGCAATCCATCGGAGATCCTTCAAATGTTCCTGAAGAGGCCAAGGGGATTTACGCGGGCGCCTTTATGCTTAATAAAAAACCTGACAAGAAGCTGAGTGAGGCTCGAGACGCGTATAATAAGTGTTCGCGGGTTGCCCATCAGTTTTTGAGGCATGGGGTTGTCAGCGAGACATGCGCGATGTACTACTTTCATGAGGGAGTGTCGGAAGGGATGGGTTTTAAATTTGTCGATTGCAAAGAATTTTAGCCGGTGAAGAGCCATGTTAAAAAGAAAAAGACAGCGAATAGGACAGTCTCTTTTAGAATACATCATCGTGATTATTTTTGTGTCCGGCGCCTTTGTCGTTTTTCAGACGTATATCAAGCGGGGATTGGCCGGCCGCTGGAAGGCGGTCGGTGATTCGTTCGGTCAAGGCAGAAGGTATGACGCGTATAACAAAGATGATTCCGGCAAAACCATCGAGTGCCGGTTCGATTTTGCTTATAATCAGGGATGGTATGATGCCGATTGTTATCGAGAAGATTGTGATTGTTTTACGATTAACCGAAGCGACGCAACATGCAAGGATTGTATAGCATTTTGTGCCTCACCCAAGTGCGCTGTTGTAGAAGAATAGAAAAAAATAATATAAAGTTACTGTAATCGCGGCGAGAAAATATTATTCCATGCTTATTCTTATTTTATTTTTTATTTTTTGCACGGTCGCCATGGTCAGTTACGTCGGAGTCCCTGAGTTGACAAACAGGCTGGCGTTGGCTAATGAAAAGCGGCAGCAGAAATATTCCAATAAGCTTGAGCAAATTTTGTCCAAGCAGGAGGTGAGAAAGGTGAGCAGGCTTTTCTTGCTCATGCCTTTGGCCGCGGCCGCCGTCGGTTATGTGTTGCTCCCCGAGGAAATGAAGTTGGTCGGTGCCGGAGCGGGGATTGCCTTTGGAATCATCTTTCCCGGTATTTTTATCAAATTTCTCATAAGAAAGACAAAAGATAAATTCGCGGATCAGTTGATTGACGCGTTGTTGATTATGTCGAGTTCTTTTAGAGGCGGATTAAGTTTGATTCAGTCGCTGGAGGCGGTGGTGGAAGAGATGCCGGAGCCCATCAGCAAAGAGTTTGCCATCGTGCTCGGCGAAAACAAAATGGGTGTTTCTATTGAAGAGGCTTTATATCATCTGTATAACCGTCTACCTTCGCTGGCATTGCAGCAGATGATCACGGCCATTTTGCTGGCCCGGGAAACGGGAGGGAATCTTCCGGCGATTTTTAACCGGATTGTAACTAATATCCGCGAGGCCAGAAAAATCCAGCAAAATTTAAACACGTTAACTTTGCAGGGGAAAATTCAAGGGGTCGTGATGAGTTTATTGCCCATTGCCTTTGGTTTTATTGTCTACTCGACCAACCGGCGTGTATTTGATCATATGTTGAATTCTGAGGTCGGCCGGGCGATGTTGACGTATGCCGTTTTCTCTGAGCTTATCGGCGTGTTTTTGATTTGGAAGATCAGTACGTTAAAGGAATATTAGTACACTGTAACGGAAATTATTGATTAAGCTCTCCCCCTCCTTAATTTTCCCCATGTGGGGGAGGAAGGGTGGGGGGTATTAGTGGAGTGGAATAAAAATGTTGATGCTCATTTTGATGTGCGCGTATCTCTGCGGATTCAGTTTTATCCTGGGGTTAATACCCTTAGAATGGGAACGGCGACCCAGTTTGGGGGAGTTGGGGTTGGAGTTTCCGCACAGCAAGAGAAAAAAAAATATTTTTTCTTTCGCGAGGACTATCGCCGGGATCAATAATCCTATTTGTAAAGGGGTTTTGCGCCGCAGGATCGCGAAGGATCTCGAGGTGGGGCATGTGGATTTGACGCCTGAAGAATTTTTATTGATCAAAGAATGTCTTATTGTTTTCATCCTTTTCTTTACATTTCCCTTTGTGCCGCCTGACGCGATATTTGGCTGGGTCAGCATGGGATTTGTCTGCGGGTATGTGGCTCCGGAGTTTTGGTTAAAAGGGAGAATCAAAAAGGTCAAGGGTGTTATTATTAAAGAATTACCGGATGCTATTGATTTATTGGGATTGTGTGTTAATGCCGGTCTGGACTTTATGTTGTCTTTGAAGTGGGTCGTCGAAAAATCAAGACCGTCCATTATGATCGAGGAGTTGAACACGGTCCTGCAGGAAATTAATGTCGGGAAAACGCGCAGGGACGCGATTAAAGATTTGGCCGACCGGTACGATCTGCCGGATTTATCCACGTTTGCCAGGACACTAATTCAGGCGGATAAAATGGGAACCTCCGTGACGGATGCCCTAAATATTCTTTCTGAAGATATGCGACTATCGCGCTATCGTCGAGGAGAACAGCTCGCGCTTAAATCTCCTCTAAAGATGCTCGTTCCTCTTCTTCTGTTTATCTTTCCCGTTGTGGCTATTTTGGTGGCCGGCCCCATCCTTCTTGATTTCATTCAAAACAATCCTTTTCAGGCGATGAAATAACTGCCCTTGTCTCCCTGCCGGTTTCTGGATTCCTTATTACTGACTTCCGCAAAAGCAATGGAACATTATATAAGTATCTCGACCTCCGTCCGCTGGATGGTTTAGTTCTATTACTTGTGCGCAGGTCAATAGACGCTGGTTAAAATGTTTTAAAGAGGCAACAGAAGAACACAAAAAGGTTCCCGCCGCAGCGCTGTTACTTTAACCTTCAACTAAAGATCAGCGTATAATTCTCTTTCGCAGCAAAATCCTCGTTTTGAAAATCAAATTCCTCCAGAGAAGACCGTAACAGTTCATAAAAAAACACTTCCGATGTCCTGATCAAAGGTGATGGAATTTGGGAATGAGACAATTTTGTTGTGGATGACCGACTTAATAATTTCGATAGGGAACAAAATTTGTAGTTTGATTTATGCTAAAATGCATATTAAATCACAAATTTTATTAGAGCAGAATTATTTTAATGTCCAATCATAAATGTCCATTCTGTAGGTATAAAAGTTAATTAATATTAATTTGATTTATTAAGAATATTTTTTAAAAAAAATAAATAATTTTTAAGAAGAACCTTAAACTATTGATAATAAATATTTTACAATTGTATTTTTTTTGCGGTAAATTTGCCTGATATGTATTCTGTGGTATACTTTCTTCGCATGCAGATAAGTCAATAAAAGTCAAGAAAAATTGTTTCCTGATTTAACGCCACGGAGGTCAGGGGACAACACATCAAAAATCCACAGTAAGTTAGTCAAAAACGGATCGCTATTAAATGTCCCGGCGATCAAAAAATCCTCCGTAAATATAAAACATGATTAAGATTAATTTAATAATGAATTATATTTTATATCAAATTCGTACTATTTTTTCACCATTTCTGAAATTAGATCGAATAAAAGGTGTTTTAAACAATGGAAGACAGATTGGACAATTTAGATCCATCTAATCCACCTTCTGAGGGATTGGAGCATTTGAAACCGGAAGAAAATAAAACCTTCACGGAAGAGGGAAACCCTTATATCCAATCTGTCGAAGACTTTCTTAAATCAGAAACCATGAAGAAGGATAGCGCGCGACCGGTTCAAAGCCGCTTCAAGAAATGGATCAAGGCGGTAGCCGTGGCCGTTGTGCTGGTCTTTGTTCCGGAACAAGCCAGTTGGGCGTTTAATTACAATCCCATGGTTTTGTGGGGGGACAAGGATCGGAATGGCGCGGGTGCCGCTGCCGTTTCTCCTCATGCGACACCTGAAGAGGCCGCGTCCGCTCAGATTTCCTCGAGTGTCAACCGTCTTTTAAGTAAGATCGCGTATAAGAAAAATACCCGTATCCAACTTCAGCTTTCCCATTCCGACGATTTGGATTTACGCCAACCCAATCTTTTTATTGATTCCAATAAAATCTTTACAAAAAATAGCATCACGAAAATAACGGATTGGCTGAAGAGCCCTAGTATTCACCCGCTCAACTGCGGGGTTTACGCGCTCAAAGATATCCTGGACAGTTTTGGAATCAAGGTCTCTCTGGAAGAGCTTTCTGTCAGTTCTTTGATGGTGGATTTGATGTACGACATCATCAAGCCCGGCGAACCGAAGCTCAAGACGTCGCTTTTTGCCATTAACAAAATTGTCGACGCTTATGGGCTTAACCTGCGGTCCGCCAAACTTGAGCCGACGGATGTCCTCAAACTCAAGCCCCCGTTTATCGCCAATTTTGATTCGGAGCACTTTGTCACGGTCAAGTCGATAGATGACAAAAAGGTCTATTACTCGGATATCGGCCGGGCACAGTCGCTGACGAAAGAGGAATTTGTCGCTCAATTAAGCGGATTTGTCCTGGCGCCGGATTTGGAAAAGCAAAAAGACGTGGCCTTTGAATATGTGCCGGATTCCATGAAGGCCTTCATCTGGGGCAACAAATGGCGTGACCGTTCGGATGATTTGCCGGGGATCATGAGTGGCTCTGAGTTTGCCATGCAATTGGCCATCTCCGTCGCTTCGGCTATTTTATCCTGCTTTGGACCTTTGGGATTTGTGGGTTTTGCTTTTTCAATGGCGATTAGCCAATTCGCGAGCGCGATAGCGACGGTGTGCGTGATGGAAGGGGCCTGTAATGAAACAACGGCGATGATTTTACAAATGGCGATTGTGATCGGCGGGACCATGGCCGCCAATTTTGGGGCCCCAACGGGTCCAGGAGCCGGGGGTGCGGGTGAAGTTGGGGCAGATGGAGCAAAGGAAGGGGCAAAAGAGGGGCTAAAGGAAGGATCAACGCAGTCATTATTGGCACTAGGTGATAGTGGGCAGATGGCTTCAGATGCTATCAAAGGACTAGGGAATACCGCAGGCACTGCTTTTGAGACAGCACCAACATTAGCTGCTAATACAGGGGCACAGGCTGGTTCAACAGCAATTGATGCGCTTAAAGACGCAGGCCTTAGTTTGGAGAGTGTGAATCCCACAGGCGCTCTTGGTGATATTGCCTCAACGAGCGGTAAAAGCCTATCGATCATCCAGAAGTTATATAACATGGGATTAAAATATGCGCATTCTATAGGCCTTTCCGGGGAGACAGCAAAAGAAGCTGCTTTAGCTTATACGCAAGCGGCGGCGAATTTTGCGCCGGGGGCTTTAGGGATGTTGAAAGCCCTTGGCGAAGGGCTGCTGATCGGCGCTGCCATCGGGGCTGTCAAAATGATGCTGTATGAGCTGGTATTTGATGCCATGGGGGATGACACTAACGAAGTGATCAGACAAGAGGTCGCCCAGATCATTTCATCATTGGGGGCTTCGGTCGCCGTTGGTTCGACGTTGACTACGCTGGACCATTTTGGTCTTGACGGTGGGGCCGCGGACATGTTCTTTTCAACAACGAATGCCACCACAAAATCATTTACGCCTGAGTTTTTTGGACGATGGCTAAATAAAGTCATTGCTAAAATGCAAATGAGTAGAACGGGTCCGGCTACATTAGGCGATAAGCTGCTTGAAAATATCGTGAGTCTTGTCAAGGTCAGTCATGTTGAATCCGAGATGGCGGGTCTCGCGGCGCGTTACTTGGCGGATAAGGCTGGTTTGGCTAAGGGGGATTCCGCCCTTTCCGAAGGAATGGGGATGGCGATCCAGCAGGCGTATATCTATGGAGCTTCGTTAGTTAATCATTACGCCGCTAACGAGAACCGCGCCCGTACATTGGTAAAGGTGGCTCAGGAAACGAATATTGACGCCGTGAAGCAGGAATATAAGCTTCAATTTCATGCAGGGAAGATTACGGAAGATCAGTATAACCAAAAAATAAAAGCGCTTAATGATTTTACCTTTGAAAACATCATGACCGGCCTCGAGGCGCAGCCGAACCAGGCTGACCGTGATGATTATACATACGGAAAATTGCAATTATTGAATCCCGAATTGAGAAATACAGCAGAGGATAAAGAGTTACAGATTGTCCGTTTTGAAAACACTTATAACGATCAAAAGGCAGCGACGAGATGGCAGGTCTTGTTTAATACAACGTTTCCTATAGCGGCCGGTATCGGGCTGGACGCGGTGGAAAAAATGTTTGTCAAGGACGGCGTCCGCGCCGGGGAAAATATTAATAAAGATAACCGTTTTACTCTTGCGGCGGTCCGCGGCGGGGTCTTCAGTCTGGGCGCGCTTATTTCTTCGACCATCGCTGTCACCGTTAATCCTGATATGCGCGGGGTGGATGGGAAAACAATTAAAGACAAAATCCTGGAAGACGGCAAGCTGGTCACCGTCGGCAAGTTGACATTTGATCAGATCGTGAGTGTCTTTGAGAACCACCAATTTATGCCCTTTACGACGCAGAGAAATGAGAGAGGAGGCAAGGATTTGATAGCCTCCGGATTCGCCACGGAGGGAGACACGAACGCCGGCCGGCTTGGGTCCGGGATTTGGAATTTGATTTCGTACGCGGATAGTATCAATGAGACAACAGGTTGGACTCCGCAGCGCGCTCTCCAGTACAAAGCAATCAGGAAGAAGATTGAGAAGGAGAATCCTGAGCTTTCCAAGAGCGAGGTGCATAACCGCTGGTTATTAGCGGTTATTGATCAGATTGATCCGGGGATGAACGTGCTGAACTACGGGACGGGAATGAATATTGAACTCAAATTCCGCACCGCGCTCCTCGATTTTAGCACCAATCCGTTCGTGACCGGTGTTGAGTACGGCCTCGCGCCGTATTATCTTAAGGAGGGCAAGACGCCGGAGCAGCAGGCAAAAGAGATTGTTGAGAAAAGAATAGGAAGTGCCGCGATAAAGGCCAAAACAGCAGATATGTTTATATCCCAGGAGACGGAGAAAAATGGCAGAAATGTCTCCGAGGAGACGATGGATAATATTGATAGAATAACGGATGCTATTGTGAAAAGTCATGAAGAACTGGGTGTGCTATATCTAGGACTCAAAGGGCAAGATACGCCTGATACAATGGTCGCGGAACAGGATGAGCTTGATCAGATAAGACAGAGCTATGCAAAAAAAGGCGGACCCTACAAAATCGCTAATTTCTTATTTAGTAATAAGATTATGACGCCCCGTTGGCTGGCATTGGCCAGTTTTAATAACAAGGGGAAAGCCCCGGAAGAACAAAAATGGACTACTCTGACGATGCGTCTGGAGGAGGACATGCTTCACGGGAATTTAGTCGGCGCGGCCATGGACGGGCAGAATGTCTATACGAATAATCTCGCGGACAGTGTTACCTGGGACCTTTCTAGGTTGTCTTTAGGGAAACATAAAAAATTAGGATTTAAAGAAGGGGAGGATTACCGTCTTAAGGTAACAACGCGAGAGGGGAAAGAGCTCAGTTTTGGTCTAACGCAGAGTCTTGCGGACAGCATTAAGGCCACGGGAGAGGTTAGACTGGCAGACGGGAATGTCGTGAAAATTGATCCGACGAAAACAGAGATTTATGTGGGTATTGACAACTTGCCTTCGGGAAAAAATGTAACGGCGAATATCGGGGCGTTTAGAACCGGTAGAGGACTTGTCACAAATCTTGAGATGTCGCGATCTTCGGATGATGGCGGTGACGGGCCGACCATTCACGTCGGCCGCGCGGATTATTGGGCCAAGGGGCAGGTGAGTCAGGATTTTAATGTCAGCGGAAACTCTCTTAACCAGGTGCTTGTCACGCATTTATCCAGGACTGGGGATAAAGAGGCGGCCGGATTAGGAAAAAATTTAGTAGAGAAGTTTCATAATAAGATCCTTGGAAATGAATTGAATGATGCCGGGAGGGAGAATTTTGTTTATACGTCTTTGGGTGATGACGATTACGCCAAGAGGGTCAATAGAGAACAGACGCCTTGGGAAAAGATAAAGGCGCAAGAGGCGCTGGATTTCGCCGCCCAATTGAGTGAGATGAATATCCCGTACAGTTTTAGTTTTAAACGCTTTGGCAAATCCACGGGCTTGTTCGCGCAGATGGAAGATACGAACAACGCGACATCTATTAGTCTTCCTCAAGCGGACAAATCAACCAAGATACTTTATCAGCCCAAAACAGGGATTGGGTTTGATTATATGAACTATTTAAGCGAGCATAAGCTTCTTACAAATTTCTTCGGTCCGAAGCCGATACAAACATATTACGACGTGGCAGCTCTTCGTGAAAGGACGATAAACACCATTAATTTACTTTCACAGTTTGAGTCCGGCGGGAAATTTGTCCCCTTGTTTATTTTAGAAAATGTCCCCTTGAAAAGCGGTACGCATAATATTAACGGCGGTCTTTACGATACGGTTGTTTTGGACAAGGAAGGAAAAGTGGTTGAGAAGGGACGGGCTGTTTTGGGTACGGGGCGGCCGACGCTTGCCTCTGAGAATATGGAGCCCTCTACCGCCAAGCTTAAGGTCGACGTCACAGGCGCGGTTGATTTTAATAAATTTTCTATTAACGGCTACGTGGTCAATGAAAATAATCCACAAAGAACAGCGGATCTAAAAATAAACAACAAGGTGCTTAATCAAAGGGCTTCCGGGGGTGGAGGCGGAGGGATGCCCGACGCGGCGACGCACGCGTATGCCGGGATGCCGAGCGCGCGAGCGTTAAAAATAGACCCGTCTTTGACGTCATTAGAAGTGAAATCTGTTTTTGATCAAATTGTCATTAAAGACGCGCGCCCGGTGATCGGATTCGGCAGTGTTTTATATAACGATAGTTTGGATAAAGCGTCCGCGGGAATTGATCCGTTGAGCGCGCCGCAAATAGCGGATAATGGAAAACTGTTTTTAGGAAACGTATTTCACAATGGGAAAATTACGATTGAGAAGAAGGGGGTGGACGGCGGCGATTTTATCGGGAATCTTATTAAGAGGGGTTTCTTAGGGAACTTAATGAAGGGTAATATGGGTGGGGAACCCAAGATTGTTTGGTTTGAGGGAATGCAGATCAGTCAATTAGCTGGAGAAACAATTTCAGAGGAGATGATTACTTTTGATGAAGAGACGGCCAGGATTTTGGGGAGGAAAGAGGGGATAAAAACGTTCAAAACAAAATCGGAATACGGGGTTGAAGGTGAGATGGAGGTGCGTGATGGTCTTGTTGTCGCGAAGGATAAGAATGTCGCGTTGACGGGATTTTCCCGGTCTAAAGCGGAAGTGCATGAAGATTTAGGAAATGAAGAATTGGCGAAAAAGCTTACGGAAGTTGCTAATAAGAAGGTGGGTTCGGACAAGGGGATCGTTTTTGAGAAGATAGATGTCGAGGGAATCAATAAAGAACTGCAATACGCCTATCGCAGTGATATTCGTGTGGATCAAGGAGGCGCTGTTGTGGCGGGTTTTGGAGAACATGACGCGAGACCGCGGGAGTTAAACAGTTCGATCATTCCAGCGGCCGTTTCTCCAGAGACATTCGCGAATATGCGCGGCGAGCAGGGGCTCAGTATGAGATTCGATAGTGAAACAGGGACAGCGTCAGTTAATCCGCAAGACAGCAGTTCCGGAACGCGTTTGTATGATTTTCTTGAAGGTCTCAAGAGTATTACGAAGAGTCCTTCCCCGAACGACAAGAACGCAATCAAGCACCAACAAGGCAATTCCAACGATAATCCCAACGGCGACACCAAAGAGTCGTCAGATCATGGGAGTTCTGGGTATTATACAAACAAGGATCCGATTCATATTTATCCCGTCCAAGGAAATCCTTTTATCAATTTTACAACAGGCGGAGATCTCCTTTTCATTAATGGATCTTTTCTGCCGTTGTCGTCAAACGCGAAAAAAGGAGATATCACGGTTCACGGCAACGCGCCGGTGACAAAATTATTTAATTATTCCACGAAAGACCCCGATGGAGAGATTATCTCGGTCGGGGGGTCCTCGTCCGGACAAGCTGGAAAGACTAATGGGGCGTATGACTCCTATACGATGGGGTATGAGACGGATAAGAATGGTGAAATAGATCCAAGCAGGTTAAACATCAGCATGGATTTGGAAGGCCGCTGGTTAAGGCAAAAAAAGACAACGTATAAAGATGGGTTGGTATATGAAATCCAAGATATGGCTGAAATGGTTCGTGTTGACAACGGCGCAAGGCTGGGGGTGGAAGACGGGGATCTTGTGACCAACAACAAAGAAGCCCAATTGACCAAAAGTGACGATGGCGGAGTGGCTACGCTGCGAAGAAACATTAAGGATCCGTCCAATCCACAGTATTTCCACCTTCCGACACAGAAAGTAGCAGCGGGTGGTGAAGCGAATAGTCATGGGAATTATCCGGTTTGGATCGGGGTCGGCCCCGGAGAGAATCCGAAACCGGATACGTCGATAGAAATAAAAGACATTGCTAAGGTTGATTTAAGACAGGGACTTCCAATCTCTCCAACTTTGGGGGGTGTCCGTCCCCGAGAAGAAAATGACGCGGCTAAAAACATAGAAAGAAACAACAAGAATTCAGAAGATAGAAATCCATCCCATAGCGCCATGATGGAATATGATCCGAAAACCGGTCAATTCGTCCTGGCCGGAGGCACTAACGCCGGCTGGAGAAAGTATGGTAAAGAACAGCAAGAAAAAGGGAATATCCCTTCCGGCGTTGACGTTCCGAAGGAACAGTTGCTTTGGTTTCAGGCAAAGAGTTTGGGATATGATTTTAATCCTTTATTGCCAGGGTCGCTCTATGGCGTTCCGTATCAAGGGAAGGGGCCGGATAAAAATATTACAATAAAAAGCGGAGTCGAAGGTGTTTTTAAAGAGACCCAAAATGTTCGCGTTATCGATAGAGACGGAGGTGTTCTTTATGTCGATCGAAACGGCAACGCGGTCGGCGGAGGTAAATGGGCCGGGAGATTAGATGGTGAGATCACCAAACAAGGCGTTAATTATCTTAGGTCGGATGGGGAATATACCCAAGGAAACGCGGAGAGCCTTATTTATAAAGGGGTTCAAGTGTCCTCCCGGGGAGCTGATGGGAATTGGATCTGGCATTGGAAAAATCCGGATGCTGTAAGGGTGAGCGGATATGTCACGTCCCCAGGAGGCAAGGCGGAAGTTATTGGGGTTGAAAATACCAATACCTTGCGGGGCTGGGCGTTTGAGGTGGGTCAGGGAAATTTACCCTGGGCAGGGATGACGATTTCTGAAATCGGCGGCGAGAAGAAGGGCGTTGGCGGAGGATCTGTCCCGAAATTTGAGTCAAGGTCAGAAGTGGCGCAACACATTGAATATGGGAATACGGAAATTCCTGCTGAGGGAGAAAATGGCCAGATCGAACTCAAGACAGTAAGTTATATTCCTTTAACAAAATCTAAAACAAGACCCGACGGGACGTCCTTTCACCTCGCCCCCACAGGTCCTGGCGCGGGTAATTTCTATACCACCGAAAACTACGGCGGGACGACGAGGACGGATAAGCTGACCGTTTCGGAGAACGGGGACAGGAATAATCAGTTCGAAGTCAGACGGACGGTGACGATCGATGCCAAGGGAACCCCCTCTTCGGAAATTGAACGGGTGGAACAAGGGGGCGCGACGAAAATTTCCGGAATTGTTAACGACGTGCTGGATGATCAAACAGGAGAAACGTATCCGGCCTTCCTTAAAACAGGGGACAAGGCCAGCATCCCTTCCCCTTACGGAGAAGTTTTATATAACAATGAGAAAAGAAAGCTTTCTTTGCCTGTTCATGTGGTTGAGAAGGAAGGTAAACACGAGCTGGTCCCGGTTGAAAATGGACAGATGCAGATTATAAAGAGGGCGGGAGAAAATATTCCGAAAGGAGAAATAGCTCTTAATCAAAAAGCCTCATGGGCCGCAAGCGGCATTACTCAAAAAGCGGACGGCAGTTTTGAGATGGCGGATCCTCAAAAATCTTCAATCCAGCGCGTTTATCGGTATTTAATGCAAGGGGATGAAGTGGAACAAAATGTCTATCTTAAGACGGACCAGACAGGCAATAGTTCGGGGGACATTCTTAACGATTTTGAAATGTTGAAAGAAAAACAGAATAAAGAAGGGAAAACAGGGCCGATCAGCATAGATCCGCAGGTGAAAATAAGTATGACGAAGGTTTTTGATGGAGAAAAAATAGAAATAAAAAATCAGAAATTGGAGGTATTGAGGAAAGGCTCTGATCAAGCGATAGAATTGGATAAAAAAGGAGAAATTATCCCGGGGCCTACGGGGGAATATATTCATGATGGGAAAATTTTCTTTAAGGCGGTGACAAAGGAAAAGACAGAGACAAAATTAAATTTAGCAGGGAGCGCTATAACGACTCCGATAAAAGAAGTGCTTCAAGAAATTATTACGAAAGAATACGATGTATTTTCTTATGATCTGGCAACGGGTGATAAGAGAAAACTTAATCCAAAAACAATTATTAGAATCCCAGTAACTGAAGAGGGAATACCTGCGACAAACAGTGAAGAGGTTCAACGCGTTGAGACATATTATCTCAGTAAGGATTTTAGTCGTTTTGAATTACGTCATGGGGTCGAGCGCAGAGGAAATACAATGGAATTTTCGCCCCGACAAAATTTTACGGAGCATTTTGGTCAGATAGAAATAGATGGGAAACGGGGTGATTATTATGGTCAGGCAGATTCAAGATTTGAACAGGGAGGAGTTGAAGCAGGCTTTGACGCGGCCCATGACGTTGTTGAATATGCCGCAAGGAATTTCTACAAAGGCGCAAAATTTGTAATAAATAGTGTAGATGTTTTTGATACAGGTTTGGGGGATAAAGTTTATGATTTGGCGATGTCTGATATTGATACCCAAAAAGAAAATTATTTAAATCAGGTGCATTCAATACTTGATCGCACCACCGGCAAGCGGGTTCCCATGAACGCGCGCATAGAAGGGCTTAATGAATTGAATCAGCGGGTCCTTCTTACAAATAGAGAGGTTATTCAATTAGATAAAGGATTTTTGGGATATAAGTACCTTACTCATGGACTAGAAGGAGGCGAAGGCGCGCAGTCGTTATTCGCGACACATTTATATCATGCCACAGGTTCTTATAAGCTCGGGAAGGCGCTCGCGCTGGATAACCCATCTCCCTTGGGGATCACGACAGCAGTATTAACGGCAGGGGGCGGGGCACTGGCCGCCAAAGGAGTTTATGTCACCGCGCGGGCTGCCCAGGCGGCCAGAGGTGTTCAAGTTTCCGCGTCAACAGCCAGATTTATCAACATCTGGAAAGGTGCGATGGCGGCGGGCGGGTACATGGCAGGGATTGACGGGTTCGTCACGTACGCGATGACACGGGATCTGGCAGACGCCATCATCGCCGGGAAAGGCGGATTTCAGACAGGGGTTGTTTCAACATTTGCTACGGCCGGGATGGGCGGAGTGGCCAGTTGGGCAAAGCCTCATTGGGGATCTCTTCAGGGAACCCGTATAGGACAGGCGGCGCAGTTTGCTTACAAACATGGGGAAATCTCGGGGGCTGTCGGCGGGGCCGCGGTCAATACCGCGCGTGGGTATTTGTACAGGGATGACAAAAATTACGGGTGGAAAAATGTGTTCGTGGATGCCGTGGCCGGTGCCGGGATGGGGGCAGGGGTTGGATTTGGGCGGCAGAGGTTCTCGCTGTCTGATTTTTCAGGCACATCTTTAGGAAGGGGCATAATCGCGAGCCGGATGATTTCAAGGCCTGTCGGCTACGGTGTTATCGGTGTAGGCGGAGGATATCTCAATTCCCTGTTTTCTGGTGATGAGTATAGCTGGAGAAATGCCGCCGGGGATTTCGGTATTTCGTTTTTTGCGGGTTCTCATTTTAAAATGGCCCCGGAATGGGGAAAGCGCGTCCTGTATGGAAAGGTGATCGAGAAGGCCGCGGTCGGAACAGAGCAAGTCGCCAAGTCTTGGTTTAGAAAAGCCGCGCTTGACTGGGGTGGACATACACTAGGCGGGGCCGCTTATGGATACGCGCTTTCTTTTGTCGTTGATCCTGAAATGGAAAATTTTTCAAGCAGAGAGCGTATTCAACACGCTTTGTATGGTGCCTCCGCCGGATTATTGATGCGGGGCGCCAGGGCCGGATCTACAAAGATAAATCAGAGAGCTCTTGAGAAAGTCGGGCTAAAGAATGCTCAGCCTGGCCTGGTCCACATATGGGAACATCCGCAGCTTATGTACAAATTTGCCATGGCCGGGGCCGTGGATTTTGCCGGGGTGATGCCGGCCTGGAGCGGGGTGGGTGTTCCTATGAGCGCCCTTGCGCGCGCCGGGGTCGACGCAGTCCAGGGAAAAGGATTTAATCTCGATTGGGAAAAGGCTTATCATACGTCTTTTATGCCGCAGGAGCAAAAGACCGCCTACGGCATGCCGGTCTTTGATGAGCAGGGCAGGCCGGTTATGGAGGATATCGGATTTCTGAAAGCTTTCGGGAAGCAGGTATTGGGGGGTGTTCAGCAAGGCGCCCGTTTAGGGCCGGCCTTGCAGATTGCCCAGATGCCTGTCGAGGCGTATGTGCGCAGCGCGGAAAGAGGCGTCCTTCCAAATATTCTACGCGCCGTTGCCCGCGGTACGAGCCATGCCAGAGATGCCATACATCCTAGAGGGGGAATACCTCTCGGGACGCATTCGATGCACGCCGTCATTTTTCAACTGAGTACGGTAGAAGCTGTCTCAGAGGCGCTCTTGGCTAATTCGGGTTGGGCAAAGAAGAAATATGAGGAAGGCTACAGGATGGCCGAGGCCCACGGGTATACGACAGATGATCAAAAGAAAGTATACGCGCAAAGGTACAAAGAAGAACAGGTCGCCATGAAGTCCCAGCAAGCCGCGTTCTATTCTCTGTTTTATAACCCCAAAGGCGCTGCGGATGTGGATCGCAAGGACTTGAGTACAGACAATAACTTTCCATCACCGCCGAGTAAGATTATATTAACCGATCCAATCGAGGTGGATGCGGCATTTAAAAATCGTAACCAGGCCGGTTCCAATAATTCTCCGAAACCGACCCTGAAAACCGGCGTACCCGATAAACCAAATCAAAAGGTTGTGTTAGGAAACGCGTATGAAACGATAGATGAAATGCGTAAGCCCAAAACGTCGTCTGGTGACCTCATAATATCAAATGTCAATCAGGCTTATAAAGACCTTACCGGAGGCGGGCCCAAGCCTTCTGCGAAAGCGGCTCAAAAAACAGGCAAGCCTACGGAGCCTCCCACTCCTTCCAAACAAGCTCAAGGTATTTTCACTCCGACTTGGGACAAGATGGAACAGAGCGAAGGTCAGACGTCGGTAAAAGGAAAAGAGATTGCTAATCCCTACAGATCCTTTGTCGAGCGTATTGATCAGAGAATAGAAAATCATAAAAGAAAGATAGAGTTGGTTAAGAGCAATCAATCGAATGTACAGTCTGCTCCAGAGAAGATTCAAAAGTCTGAACAAGCTATTCAAATTCTTGAGGGGAGAAAAACCAAATGGACCCCTAAGGCTGAAAGTTATAAGAGCAATCTGCGTATTTATCAAAGCTTGGCGACGAGCGGCGTTGATTTTGTGGCGGATGCCGTGATGGTCATGGCAAGAAATCTCGGGAAGACAAAGGCCGGTATCCGGAAATTAACCGGAGATTTAAAGACGGCCCAAAAGGGGCAGACAATCCTTGAAAACAAGATAAGCAAGCTCAAGAGTAAAGAAAATGTGTTTAAGAATGCCGGTGATATCGAAGCTTTCGAGCGCAACGCCCGGGAATTAGTCGCGCAAGAAACCTCCCTGGCGAGCAAGAAGGGGGAAATCTCTACGATCAAAGAACAGTTGGTTAAAGAACAAAAGGCGGTAGAGGAGTATGGGGTTTTCTTAAAAGTCTATAGAAATGACGCGGATCATGATCAGACCAGGACCACGATGATTCAAAAGGCAAACCAGGCGCGCCAGGAGCGTGAACTGGCTAAAAACGCGCAAGAGAAAAGCGTTAATAAACCAAATGGCCCTAGCGCGCAGCAGAAGATAGAATCGAAATACTCCAAACAGGAACAGAAATTGAGAGAGAGACACGCCGCGAAGGAAGAAGTTATAAATAATTTAGTCGACGTTGATCGGGTGTGGAAACAGGAAATGGTCCGGCAGTCTCAAAGCGAATTGGGCCGCAAGATGCATGCCCTGCGCGGCAAGAGAAACGCGCAGATGAAAAGAGCAGGAGTTTATGAGGCGTATGTTGCTGAAAACGCGGCGAGCAAGAAAATGGATTCTCTGGTCAGCCGGGCGCGGGAAAGCGGCATCACTGTTGATGAATCCATGAAAAAATCCTTTTATCGCGACGCGCTTGAGAGAGGCGAGTCTGTTTATAATACGCTTAAACAAAAAGCTAATCGGGCAAGCGAACAGGGTATTACTACAGCGGTCGGAAACATCTGGACTGTTTCAAACCAGGTGCAGAAGGAGCAGGAGAATGCGCGCAGATTAAGGGCCCAATTGAATAATACACAGGATGCCGCCCAGAGAAATCGCCTGGAAGCGCAATTGCGAAAAGTAGAGGCAACACTTAAGGATACTAAAGGACGCTTAGCGACGGCGGAGAGAAGATTGGTAGATGCGCGCCTGGCAACTGAATGGGGGATTAAACCTGGGAATTCCGGCGAGAGACTGCGGAAGACCGCGTCCGTGGAGGACAAGTCTGTAAGAAAGGTTTGGGAAAAGACGTATAAATTAACCGGCGATCGCTATTTAGCCAACCGCGCTGCGGAAGCGAAACATAAGGCTAATTTCAAGAGGCAGAAAAATGTGAAGCAGGTCGTCGGAGATTACCTCTCCACCCGGAAGTATGTTGTGGAGAAGAGTCAGACGGTCAAGACGCTTGAGAAAGAGGTGAGGCATCTCACAAAGACGTTAAGCAAATTGAAGAGTCAAAAAGTGAGAGATACGGCTTTGGAAAAATCCTATGAGGAAAGGGCCAACAGGCTTTCCCTTGATTTGCGCGAGGCCAAGGAATTGTCGCGGTTGGGCAATATGCCGGACACCATTCAAAAAATTTATTATAAAGTTTTTAAACAAAAGTTTGTAGAAACCCTTGGAGACTTGAAAGCGGCCCGGGCCGCGGCGCGAAACGCCGTCACTGAAACCGTCAGGAAAGCGGAAGATCTCAAAGCGGGATTGAAGGAAAGAAAAGGGGTATCCGCGGAAATTAAATTGGCGAAGAAAGAAACGCAAGCAACGCTTGAGGCGGAGCAGGACAAGTGGCGCGGTGAGATGAATAATCAGAAAAAGAAAAACACCGTTGAGCGGGGTGTCAGCGAGATGGATCCTTTAAATAAATCCCATATTGAATTAAAGGCACGGACAAACACAACTCAGAGGCAAATAGCGGAAAAAGAGGCAAGTGTCCGTCAGGAAAACGGTGACGCGGTGCGGAAACAGCGAAAGGCCGCGTGGGATAACCGCGGGAAAGCCGGCAAGGCGCGCGATTGGGTTTTGGGAAAGATTACAGGCAAAAGTGAAAAGTCCGTCCTTGAAAAGGCTTCTGCGAAAGCAGGGGACAAAGCGGTAAAGGCCTCGCGTCAGGATACAAAAGAAGGATCGCTGGGGCAATTGAAGGCGGAAGAAAAAAAGACCCTGGAAAAAGTCGATGCTTTAAGCAAGCGTATAAGGAAGACGTGGAAGGCGTATAAAGAGGTGGAATCAGAAATTCACGCAGGGCTTGACCTTAAACAATCGAACGCTCAAAAAGATCGCGGGTCGGAGATTAAGGAGTATCACGTCGGTCAGGAAACAAAAAGGTTAACTGATCAAAGAAAGCTTCTGGAGAACCAGATCACCTCGGCGATAGAGAAACTTGGGAAAATCAAAAAGGGTGACGTTCTTTCGTTGACCTCTGAAGTTTCGCAGAGCAGGCAAGGGTTGGAGGCTGAAATCGCGCGGTTGAGGCACTCGCTGCGGGAAGTCGCCGTCAAAGAGAAGGCGCATAGAGCGTATGTTGAAACGTACAAAAATGAGTTCAGATCTAAATTAAATAGTGAAGGGACGAATTTCAAAGAGGCCAGAAGCGCGGCGCAATCAGCGTCGCTCAAAGCCCTTAATGAGAAAATAGGCAACAGGACGGAGTTGGCCGGTCGCGTGGCCGGCAGGAAGGGAGAGGCGGTTTACAAGAAGACCGCGGCCGCAAAGAATAAAACATATTATGAAGTGTTTAAGCTGAATTATGACGAGACCGGCAATGTGAGAACGGCCCGGGACGCGGCGAAAAAGGCGGTCGGGAAAATAGCGATGAAGGCCGCGGACAAGGCTTACGCTGAAACCCATCGGAAAGTGCAAGACGGTCTTGAAACGAGAAGCAAGAGCGCCGAGCAAGCGAAACAGCAAAGAGTTGAACAGGGAAGCGCGGAAATTGCCGATCACCAGAAACGTGTGGAGGTTTCCGAGGTTCAAGAGGCGCAGGCGGCCACTGCCCTGGATAAATTCCAGAAAAACCTCCCCAATCAATACAAGGCTGAGGCGCGAGGAGAACTCAAGAATGAAATGAAGCCCAACCGATTGAGCGTTATTTTGCGGGCCAGACAAATCATGCGTAAAAATAAAGCGGCGCAAATGGAACAAGCCAGAATTGAAGCGCGGGATCAGGTAAGAAAAGAAATGGAATCTGATCCTAAGATTAAGAGTGCTATCGACAAGAAAACCGAGCAGATCTGGCGCGCGACCAAGGGAATGAATCAGGCCCAGGCGAGGGAGCAGGCGCGCTGGCAAGTTCTGGAATCGAGGATCAAGGACAGTGCTGTTGAGAAGAGCGCCAGGAAAATCATCAACGCGAGGAAAGCGGAGAATAAGATAGCCGCAAAGACTGAGGCAAAAAGCCAGTTGATGAAAAAAATGGAAATGGCGGATGTCCAAAAGAGAGCTGAGGAAATTGCCGCCAGGGAAAAGAACAACGGTGTCAATCGCGCGGCAACATTGGAGGCAAAATTAAAAGAGGCCCAGGGATTAACCAAATGGGCCAAAGAGGCGTTGACTACGAAGCAGCAAGAATATCAGGACGTGAAAGGTGAGATTGAGAATAAGCTTGCTTCAAAAACAGAAACAGCCCGTGTTATGAAATTTGAGGTAGATGGACAGACGATAAAGTTTGTCGAGAAAGGCAGAATCAACAAGCTGATGAAAGAAGTCACTAAAATGACACGGCTTTCGCAAACTCCTAAGAATGTCGATCAGCTTTTAAGCGCGCTTAAAGATAATAAAGATCCGAACGTGCGACGAAAGATCGCGGAAATCAAATGGCTGCAGTCTGAGCGGATGAGAAAGATTCAACTGGTACGAGGGCAAAAGAGTCCGCAGCTTTTGGCTAATAAGACCGCCGAGGAGGCTTACAAAAAGGCCGTGACCGCCAACAGCAAAACCTATTATGAAGTTTTTAAACAGACCTATGAAAAAACCGGTAATTTGAAAAAGGCGCGGGAGGCGGCGAGAAAGGCGGTCGGAGAAAGTGCGATGAAGTCCGCGGATAAGGCTTATGAGGCAACTTATCAGGAGGTTATCGGGAAAGAAACTCAGGCGCGCAATGTGAAGACAGGCAGGATTGAAGAAGGAAAACAGAAAGTCGCTGAGTATTTAAACCAGATTCGTACGCAGGAAGCGAAGGTAGATGGACTGGTTAATCAAAGGCTGACGCAGCAAGGCCGGCAAGGGATCAGTCGCGCCGAGTCGACGTCATTGGATGGCAGAATCCTTGCCGAGCAAGGAAGATCGGCGAGGTTAAGAAAAGGTCTTCTGGAGGTTTTGGCGGGATATAGGGAGGTTCGTGAGGAAATCTGGAACGCGATGAAATCCAGGGAGAATCCTATGGGCGAGCCGGCAAAGAATGAAAAAGTTGTAAATCCTAAATTTGACGCGCGCGCCAGGGAGAAAGCTTTGGCGGCACAGAAGCCAAAGATAGAGACATATTATAACAACAAGATTAAAGGGCTTGAGAGTGAAATCAGCGCGTTCATGAACGGCAAGACAGGGCTGGCTGGCCTGCATCTCAAGAATGCGACAAACGCCCAGCAGAAAATACTGAACAAAACATATTATAAAACCTTCAAGCGGGTCATGAATAAAAGCGGGAAAGTCCAGGTGGCGAGAGACGCGGCCATAAGGAAAGTAGAGTCGAAAATTCTTGATATCAAACGTGCTGAGCTCAAACCCTTGGAGCGGGAAAAGATCATCAAGGTGCAGGCTGTTGAGCAGAAGATCAAGTTTGTCCAAAACGAGCGGCTGGCAAGAGAAAAACGTGAACAAAAACAAAAAGCCATGGTCAGCAGGGGTGTTGAGGATAATGCCGGCAAGACAAAGGAATTTGAGACACAGGAAGCGCGTCAGGCAAAGAAGGTCAGGGATCTGGCGACAGATATTAAAATCGTGAGCGGCATGGTTAAAGAGGCACAGCGGTATATCCAGGAATCCGAAAAGGCCATGGATCACGCCGTTGAGGAGTACTGGAACAACCGCGGCCTGGTAACGAAGGTTTCAGATTACATGACCGGCCGCAAGATGCCCACGTGGGCAGATGTGAAAACAAAGAGTGAATGGAAGGAACTCAAGCGTCATGTGTATGATCTGAACGGCAAGAATAACAAAAAGCTCATCACCAATTTGATGGAAGCCAAAAAGCATGAAAGGTTCTGGAAGGGCAAGCTGAGTAAGTTGGAGGCGACCGTGGAACACTCATCGGATTTGTCCCGTCAGATGGCAGCAGAGAACAGGGATAGAAGTGTAACACAATTGGAAAGGCAACTGATTAGAGAGAAGATTGACGCGATTATCAAGGATGGAAAATTACGTCCCAAGGATGAGTATACCGGTGATGATTATGAGATCCGTGTTTATGAAGACCTGTCCGGTGAGGTTGCGAAACTCGGCGGCGGGATTGGATATTTGACGGTTGAGAAAGGAAAACGGATCAAGGTGATCGTTCATGACGGCACATCGAAGAGTATTCACGAAATCGCGGAAATGCGCGTCAAACGCCAGGGGCAACTTTTGAAAGACGGAAAATTGCAGTTAAGCAAAACAAGGAATCTGGATCTTGGAGAGACATTTAGGAAAAATGATTTTGACGCGCATAAAATCGTTGTGGATTTGGGGAACGCGGAAGGCAAGCATATTTCCGTCGATGAAGTGTTGCAAAAAATTACACGCCGGCAGGGGCGGAATATGGCGCAGCCGCAAGGGCCTCCGGATCCTAACTTAGAAATCATTTCTTACGTTGATTTAGCCCGTCCCGCTCCTTCCACCTTTAGTAGAACATCCCAGCCTGTCACGATACCAGGGTCTACGCAATCTTCCAGAGATATCCGCACAGAAGTCTTTCAAAATATTGCCGCCCGTCGGCTTCTTAACCCGGTATGGCGGTTGTATGAATCTTATCAAAGGCGAATGGCCAAGAATGACATCCGCGGGAAGAACCATCCCAAGCCCATTGAAGCCAAGATCGAATCCATTGCCGATCACGACGGGCCGTCGTCCGTCAAGGCTGAGGAACGGATCAGGCTTTCCAGTCAAAAATATTTGAAAGAAGGGAAGGAAGTTATCAGCCGGATACGCGCCCGGGCCAGAGAACCGATTTCAAGCAGAAAATATGAGGCTATGACTTTGGGTGAAGATGTTCTGCAAAGATGCTTTGATATGAAAGCCCAGGAAGGTAAACCGTGGACATTAAAAGATGTGGATGGCGCGGCTGTGGAAGCGATCGGCAAGTTTGCCAAGGGGGATATTAAGCCGGGGAAAACCGAAATGATGGTCATTGTCAAACTGACCGGCGGTGGAAAGACAGATATGGCTGACGCGACGGCTCTCGCGCTTCTTAACCGGCATATGAAAGGGAACGGGAAAAGCCCATTGCCGGTTTATATCACAGGGGATGAATCCCTGGCAGACAAGGTACTGCTGAAAAGAGGGGATGCTTTTTACAGGCCCAAGCGTGGAGAAAATGATGGACTGATATTTGAGAAAGAAAGGATCGCGGTCTTGACGGCAGAAGAAGTCCGACAACTGGCACATACAGATATTAATACAGGAAGAAAAAACACCCTTGAAAATTATATTAAGATCATTGATGAAGGACACGTTGCCGCGGTTATGGCGCCTCTGACGGAAGGGATTCATCCGGAATCCGGGCGTGATCTGGAGGCCTTGCACAGAGGGGACAAAAAATACGCCACCAAAGCCAGGATGGCAGAGGAAAAAGCGGCCACGGATCTGTTGGCCTCCATTATGCAAGAAAAATATTTAGTCTATCGCGAGAAAGGGATTGATATTGTTCAGAACAGACGCGAGACAGGCGGAAAAGAAACACAGTTCAGCTATGAATTCAGGAAGGACGTTGAGCGGGAGATCGCGCATGAATATTTGATGCGGGTAGGGAAAAGAAAGGGGCCGTTTATTAATCGGGAACTGAAAGAATTGATGGAAGAAGGCGCTTACGGGCTTATGGCCTTTGAGAAGAAATTATGTCTCGTAGAGAGTGAACAACTGATAGACCCGGGCAACGCGCGCGTCAGGGCCAATGACTATATCATTACCCCCGTGGATCATTTGAACAAAGGAGAACCGAATCGCGGACAGCAGTACGGGTCGAAGTCCGGATTAAATGCCCGCGGACGCATGATTGTCAGTCTTATGGAAGCTAAAGGTTTGAATCCGAGTTTCGCGACCTACGCGCAGCAGGCCTTGCATCGAAGTGGGACGACTGTTACCGGCGCTCACGCGATGGCAGGAAAGTCGATTGTCTTCACCGGTTCACCGGAAGACGCGTTGGGTAACTTTATGGCGCAGAACGCGAGAATCGTTCAATTTGAGGCCTCCGTCGGATTGAATCAATTGCGCTGGAAACCGATATGGGTGAAGGATGTTAAGCAGGCCATGATCAAGGACGCCCAAGCGTATTTCAGCGATATGAAGAATAAAAACGGCGGTCGTTTGGAGGGCAAGCTGGTATTGATGAACACCAATAATCAGGAGATGAAACCGCAGTTAGCCCAGGAGGCGAAAGAAGCGTTAGCGCCTCTGGGAGTGAAGGTGCTTCTCGCGCGCAATGAGGCGGATTTGGCCAGGTTCGAGGAGCAATTTAATAAACGCGCGTTAAACGGAAAGACGCTCATCATCGGGACATTTAAGGAAGGATTGAGTTTTAACAAACGCGAAGGATATCGAGGTTTGATCATGGAAGGGTCGTTGCGCTCCAGGGACGGTCATTCACAGGCCTTTGCTCGAATCAATGGCAATATTGAAGGGAGCAAGACATTTATGGAAAGTAACCGGTTGTTAGCCGATGAGGCAAAGCTTTACGCGGACGCGAGGGACCCTGTATTGACGAATGATCATAGACACGCTCTTCAAAAAGCCAATGCCAAACTCGAGCGGGCAACAACCGTTTCAGCCCGTGAAGAAGCTCAAGCTCAGTTGAAGGTCGCCTTTGAAGAGGTGATGAACGACATCTCCTCATTTAAATTTAATCAGGGATTGCATTCCACCGTCCAGGTGACGCACGCCGCGACAAGAGAGTTTGCCCAGAATATGAGCCGGGATTATTGGGAGAGCAGTTTGAAGGAGCGCGCGGCCGAGGTACAAAAAACCGGGGCGACGACGATGAGTCTTCCATACGGCCAGGGAGTCATTACCTATAACATTGCGGCCAATGATTCCCGTGGACCCCAGGCGGTCAGCATCACGGCGGACGACGACGGACAAGGCGTTGTCTTGAATGACAAGGGGGACAAGCTCAAGGCCGGACACACCATGGATTATGAATCCAGGTTTGTCTATTTGAATGACGCCTGGAAAGATGCCGCGACACGAAACCCGGTTGCTTACATCAAAACGACATTTAAGAAAAAGGAACACCAGAACCCGTTTGATGAAAACGCCTCTTTAGCGGAGGAACGGATGGAGTATCTGGACGTCAATCGCGTTTTGAACGGATACGCGCATGTGAAAGAAATGCAGGTCGTTCCTTTCCAGACGGATGATGAGGACAAAACCGAGATCGCCTTCGTGAACGAATTTAAAGTCGATCTTAAGTCGGGCCGGGAGGAATTTGTCAAATCTCAGGTGGCGGATTCGCAAGGGATTCCGATGAAATGGGGCAGGACGCTGACCAACAGAGACGTCTTTGTCGATCGCGTGGATCCCTTTGGCCGCCATTACCGGTTGATCAAGGACGCGCAAACAGGCGCCTCCAAGGCCGTTATCTTCGACGGGACAGGACATATTTTAAACGCCAGGGGCAGATTTACGGCCGCCGAAGAGTTTGAAGGCAACGTGAAAGATTACGCGGATGAGAAAATTCATGCCAGGACCGTGTTTGCCGTGAACGACGCGACGGATGACATAGAGGCCCTGGACAGCCGCGTGGAAATGGATGATGTGGTTTCCGTCGGAAGCCAGCATATCAGAAGGGGTGACAGAATTGTCCGCCACAAAGTCAATACCCATGATCCGTTTATCGAAATCCGCGGCCCCAGCAAGAGACGTAAATTGTTTAATAAGCCCAAAGCGGTCATTTTAAGAGACGGGCTTTATGACGCCGGCAAGGGGAGGATCATAGCGAATAACAATAAAAAGGGAGGGTACGGAGAAGCCACAAAGCTGAAAACCCAGGACAGGTCTAAACCGTATCAAACGGCCGTCGCCGCGGCGTATGAGGTTTATAAACTCAATGGCGATGCCGCGCCGGCCTTGCAGTATCTGGAGCTGAACCTTAAAGACGATATTGTCCTTGAGACGGGTCATGGGAATAATGCCGCCGCTCCGGCGCGGAAAGTCACCATTGAAAACGGGGACAGGATTTTGCGGGATTCCAATCTCATCGTTTCACGGGACAATGCCAGGAGAATCAAGGCCATTATTCACGAGGATGTCTTGTTCGGTTATAACCACAGCGTTGGAGGGTATTATGTGAATTGGGATGAAGAGGGGCAGAAGACGCTGAGGGAACTGGGGCTGTATAAGAATATTGAAAATAAACACGGGAAAAACAAAAAGCCCAAAGGGGTTTACGTTTCCAGAAACACATTCGAGCAGGCAGTAAAGAAGCAAAATAAATTCATCCGCCGTGCCCTGGCAAATTCGGATCACATGAGAAAGAAGGAAAATGTGGCCAAGGCGCAGGCGGCGCGGGAATTGTTTGAAGACGTGGAGAATTTGATCCGGATGCAGGACAACGAAGTAACGACGTATTACAGGAAAGTTATTCAGAAAGAAGAGTTAAGCAGTAACAATCTGAATTCGGAGAAGATCGTCAAGAAATTGATTGAGGTCAGATATTTGAATGAAGATCTTTCCATCCGGCAGGATTTCTCAGGCCTGGAGGATGATTTTAAGAAGAATATGCTCAATGGCGGATTCTCGGGGAAGGATTTAAGAAAGATAGAAAAAATATTAAGAAGGGCCCGCATAGACAAAAATAAACTGGGTATTAAACTCATCAATCCCGATGTGGCAACGACGCCATTTGCCCGGGATGTGCGGGAGAATATGAGGATGGGCACAGAGGTCGTTTTTGATGCCTGGGGTGAAGACAAAGGGATTGCCGCGGATCAGGCGCGGGATAATACCGTGGTGACTTTGGGGCTTAGCACATTGCTCAGTGATCTGACGGGCCGACCGCGGCCGGAGGCGGGCGTTCGCAAGCATGAGGGGCTGCACGGGAAAGACAATGATATCGCCATGATTGGAGGATTCAATCTCGGCGGTCATGCCCGCGTGAAGATTTTCAGGTCGCTGTTTGATGGTGTGGAAAGCGGGGTTTATGGTCTTGAACGCACCGGGGGGGAACAGGGCACGCACAGGCTGGAGGCCGGTCTGGAGGGGAAATTCGGCGCGGCTATCAAGGCCTTTAGAGAGGGAGACTTGGAATGGGCCAGGAGGATGGCGGATGAAGCGGGGATTGTTTCCGACCGGGGACGTAACCTCGCGCATCAGGACGCGTTCCTTTACAGCCTGATTTCGGCGGTCATGCAGAAGGATCAAGAGCTTTCAAAATTATTCCGCGTGCAGATCGGTATTCAGGAAAGGGACGATACACAATACAGAAAGCATGAGAAAGAGGAATTGAGGGGGAAGAAAAACTCTATCGCCCACGTGACGTTAATGACGAATGACGGTTTGAAGGTCGCTCAAATCACACAGCCCCTGCCGGACAAGGCCGTCAGAAAGCAGTATGAGCACGCGGTTAATCAATATAAGGATCAGACGCGGCGGTCAAAAGGATTTGGATTTGGGCAATCGAATGAGGAGATGGATTTTCTGCACTATTTGATGCATGAAACAGTTGCCTGGTCGCATAAAAACGCCGCTATTCTGGACATCCAGACGCACATTGCCAAGAACCATTTGAAAGATGCCGTTGCTTGGAAGATGGCGGATTGGATACAGAAGGCCTCTGAAGAGGATTGGGCAAGGATGTTCGGCGCGGGCCCTCAGCAAGGAAATCTCGCGGGTATTGCGGCGACGGCGGGCAACGCGCGGCGGCTGGCGGCGGAGATATTGGGAGATGAGAATTTCTCAACGGAGGAAAACACGAATAATAACACAAAGACATATTGGAACGCCTCTACCGGCCGTGGTGTTGTTGTCGACAATGAATCAGGCCGGATGAGGAATCTTGTTTCCGACAACTTCACGCGTGCCGTGGGCGCTGAGATTCAGGACGGATACAAGGCGTTTCGGACGTATCAGGACAAAGCCTTGAACTCTATAAAACAGATGGCAGGGACAAGCAGGACTAAACTGGAGAAATTCAAGACGGCCAGGGTGCAGCAGGTTTATGGGATCGACGGGCTCAGGAGTATGCGGTTGGACCCATCTGAGGAAATGCGGTTGTTTGAGGACATGACAAAGTCTGCCTTCCATTTTGAAGTGGATACCCTGAATAATAAAGCAAAGACATTTGATCCTATTATGCTCTTCCGGGAGGCGAAAGGGTATCGCGGCAAGGCGCTCACGGAAAAGGAAATGGCCGATTATGAAGCGAATAAAGAGACCTACATTGCCGGAAATAATTTGACGGTTCAGGTCATGGCGGACTACTTTAAAGAAGCGGCAAAGACCAAAGGCGTACGATGGGCAGAAGCCCAGGAAGCTGTCCGCCGGAAACTCATTGATATCGGCGCGATAGATCGAGATAACAATGTTTTGGATAAGTATAAATTTCATGCCGTTTCCGTCACTGCCCAGAATGACCCTAACCGCGAGATGACATTGATCCATGAAGATAATCACAGTCTTTATGAAACAAACGCGACGTACCGCGATGCCGTTAAACATTATTTCGATAATTTGCCCGCGCGGTTAAAGCGGTATGTGACGGATTATATCGGGAAAGATGATTATTATGACGCGCAAGGGGAGGAAGGAAAGGAAACCCTGTACCGCGAATTTGCCGCCGGTTCCAGGGACTTTATTCAGGTTAAAGCGGGATACGATACGATGGGGCTGGAGAAGCAGCTTCGAGAAGTTCAAAGGAATCTGTTGGATATTGAGAAAAAGGCATTAGAGAACCACGCCCTTGATCAGTTTTTAAATCAGATGAAAAAGAAGATGGAAAGACAAGATCTCCCACCGGAAATGCTGGAAAATATTCCTGGAGGAATTCCTGTGCCACCACCCGTACAGAGCGGTGTGTGGACACCGGTATTGCCTGTAATACCTCCGCCGGTACCTTTACCTTTTAATATCTCCGGCGCGACTCGCCAGCTCCAGCAAGCAACCGCCGATACCGCCCAGATCGCTTCGTCGGATGAAATTAAGGTAAAGACACCGGGTGCGGGCGAGTTGTATAAAAATTTTGATCCGTTCAAAAACAAGCTTGATTATAACGGTGTACCTGGAGGCCGTGGGCCTGCGGTATCAACGGCTATCGTCGATCCTTCCCAACTGAGCAGGAAACTGGATCAAAGAGCAAGGAAGGCCCAGAGGATGTTGGCCAAATACCAACGCGCACTCTTTAGGGCAAGGAATAACGGGAGACCCGCGCTGGTAACGTACGCCAATGAAGAAGAGCTTGATCTAATTAAGACCCGTCTGAGTCAAGGAGAGAATGTTTATCAGATAGCAGGGTTGGACGGTCAGACAGGGGAGTTTGCCGTTGAACAACTGGAGACAATCTCTCCCGATGGGCGGACAACATTTAAAAGAACACAAGTGCGGTTGGAGGATTTGAAAGACGGAATCATTTTAGCCCAAAAGACGATGTCCATCGCCGGCGCCCAGGAAAAATCGGCGAGAGACGCTATGAAGGGATTAATGGCCGCGCTTGGAGTGGAAGTAGCGGGCAGTGTGGTTGAGAATGATGGTTACGTTAAGAGAGAATTTGCCGCTATAGTTAAACTCACGTCACGTGGAAACGTGGTTGAGAGGGAAAGTGTCAGCAACCCAGGAACGGAAACAACGGCTTCGGGTCTGCCCTCAACCAGCCCGGCAGAGCCTGTAACGTATACGTTTGATTTTGCCTCTCTGGTCAGAAAGATCGATGTTCAGACGGAGGGAAAGAATCCAGCCATGCTGGCAAAAGGGCTTGTCCATATCACAGGACCGCCGGACACAAAAGACAGTGCCCTCCTTACCCCCGCTATTGCTCAAAATCATATAGATCAAGTCGTTAGCGAATTCCTGCTTACTCTTAAGCGTCAGAAGGACGATTCTTTTAAATCAAAACTCGCGAAATTTATTAAGGAACAGGTAGATTCTCGACGTTTTGAAGAGAGGGAGTTAGCTTTTGAAATCACGCGCGTTCAAGAAAACGAGAGCCTTTATGATTCAAGAAAGAATATGTTTGAAAAGGAAGGGCTGCTCTTATTAATGAATCGATTAAGGACGAAAAGGGCTTCGGCGGATAAAGAAAAAATATGGATGCAAAAGGATTTAACGCGACTGTTAGCAAATAAGAAAAATGATTTCTACGTGGTCGTCATAGATTCTGATGGCATTGGCAAGATAAATAAAATCTTTGGAAAAGAGAACGTGGACGCGCCTTTAGGAGATGAGACAGCTTTGTTAAAAGATGAATTTGAGAAGAAGGACGGACGTGTTTATAGAGTCGGCGGGGATGAGTTTGTGGGATTTTTACCTGTTGTCGATGATCAGAATCCAAGCAACGATCCTAAGGTCATCCTTACTGCCATACAAGAGACCGTCAAAAAGGAAACAAAGAATAGATATGTCAGCGCGAGATTGAAGAATTACGATGCGATTATAAAGCAGCTTACCGGAAAGGTCGAAAATCCTGAGAGGGTTTTTGAGGACATCATCGAGCAGGATGTTCTAGGTTTTGCCAAAGAAGATCTCTGGGAGCGCGGCGCGCGGTTACTGATGTTCGAGCTTGATTCTAAACAAAAGCGACCAGACGATGTTATTGTCGCGTTGCAGGAGAAGTTAAGTCGGAAATTACAAGAAGTGTTAGGCTCAGAGAAAGAGGTCTCAGTTGAGCTCCAACTGACCACTTCCCTGCTTTCAGAGGATGAGGACAAAGGTTATATCAAAAAAGGAATCTTCCCTGAACAGTTAATGACAATCGGCGTTGTTAAGGCCAGTGAAGTTATCCATAAACAGAACCTTCAAGATAAGTCTTTGGCAAAACAATTAAGTTCTATTATTACAGCGGCGGATAAAGGCGTCTATCTTATGAAGCAAACCAAAGAAGACGCCTATGGACCGAGCATCCATGTCGGGTATCTGCCGATTGTGAAAGACGATCAGACTGAGAGTGAATTACGATCCGCATTAACTGAGGCACAAATTCCTGCCGGCAAAATCGAAGCAATTATTAAACGTGAACGAGACCGCAACCGTATGTCAGCAGAAAACAAGAACTTGCTTTTGACTCAGGAAGGCATTCGTCGTTCGTTGCAGACAATAGTTGATATGAATCCAAGCTCCTTTAAGACTCAGGTTGGCGTTCAGGAATTTGATGATTTGAAGTATAGGCTTAGTCAATATGTTCCAGCAGACGGGAGCACTAAGAAATCCGGGTACCTTATAAGGATCAGCCCTGTTTATTCCGGCGATCTTCTTGAGAAATTCTCAGAATCGTTTGACCCTGAAGATATGGAAAAGATCAAGGGACGGTTTAAATGGGTGAATGATGTCTTAGGTCATACCGCCGGCAACGGTGTGATCAATCTCCTGCTTTTGTCTATTAATGGAGCGGCCAAGAATCAACATAATAGTGAAGTAAGCTTTACATTAAAACCTGCCACGCATAAGGACCCGGATGAGTTCTATTTATTTGCCGAGGCTAACAATGTTGAAGCACTAGAGCAAAGCCTTCGCGATGATGTTCTCAAACCGGTAGAGAAGATGTTTAATGAAATTTCCAATGTAAAAATTCTTTTAAAAGCCGTGGTTTCAGATGGGATAGCCCTCTCGAAAATTCAAGGCGGCTACGGCCAGATGTTTAAGCAGGTGCAACAGGTGGTTGCTGTATCCAACAATAAGGATATTCTCCTTTACACAAAAGAATTTTCTCAAACAGGATCTGTATTATTGGATAATTTGAGAGTCGCCCAGCAGGCTGAAAATGATTTGGCGGGTAAGGATATTTATAAAAATTATCATAAAGACCTTGCCCAGTTGACGAAAGAACCAAAGAGACCGACATTTATGACAGGGGAGTTTGGCCGGGAACACGTCGGTTCCGTCTTCTTCGCGTCGTCTTCCACAAAAGAAAATCCTCTGGACGCGACATGGCGTCAATATTACGAAAAGAAATTAGTGGCGGGAGATCAGAAATATATTAAGGAATGTGTCGCCCGGTTTATGGATCCGGACACCGAGTCCACCTGGTATCAATTCCGTAAAGCTGTTGAGAAAGACAAAGATTCGAAGGAATACGACGCTGTCTGGACAAAACTTATCCTGGCCCAGGCACACGAGCTTGAGGGCGCGGGACAGAGCAAGATTGTGATGAAGCGTGAACCGGCCGGTACGGCCCAACAGGGCGTGGCGGCAGAGGCCGGAAAGGTCTCGCCGATTGAAGGGAAACTGGTCGGACTGCAGGCGTTGCGCGACGTGGTCCTCAAATTCGGGCTCTTTAAATATCATGACATGATCCTGATGGTGGTGAAACCTGAGACGGCCATGGAGGCTATTATTAAAGAGGTCGAGACGCTCCTGGCCAAGACAAAGGAAACCGCAGCACCTGGCAAGGATGAAAAAACTCTCAAGCGCGAATATCCTGAACTGGAAACGCATCCTGTCTATGTCACAGAGTATGGGAAAGACGGGCAGGTGATTTACAAGATCAAGCTTGAGGAGATCCCCGCGCCGCCTGCGGCTCCTCGCGATGACAAAACTGATAAGACGGCTTCGGGCGAAAAAGATAAAGCCGTGATGGCGGATAAACCCAAGCAGTATCGTTTGGTGCTGGAGAAGACATCCAAGACCATGGCCGATATCCGTGGTCTGATTATCTCCCTCGGTAACCCGCCGGAAGAAGTCCGGGCCATGATTCAGGGCAAGGGCGGCGTGGCCGGATTTGATAATGAAGACCAAAGACCAAAGACACAAGACGCAAGACTAAAGACCAACGACCAAAGACTACGGACTAAGGACCAACGACCAACGGTGGAAGAGGATTTAAGGATAAATGTTAAAGAGTTTGAGGCTCCGGTTCTGCCTGTTCCATCACCAGCCATCGTGCCGCTGCCGGTGATGCCGTCATTGCCTTTGCGGCTTTCCTCATCGCGAGCCACGGGGGAGCGAGGCAATCTCTTTAGGCCTAATTTTGACCGAAGACAAAAGACAAAAGACCAAGGACCAAGGACCAACGGAGGAGATGGATATTCTGCCGCGGATGCTATAAAAGTCGCGACATCCGACACCGCCATGGTGGTGTCGCTGAAGGAATTTGAAGGGTCCCTAAAGAGGGGTTTTGATGTCTCGTCGCGTGGCGGG
>Ga0209211_10000863_pt1 | contig 60271 bp, 68 predicted proteins | sample RifGroA2_FD_183992 | JGI IMG/M metagenome (GOLD analysis project Ga0209211, IMG submission 183992) | Groundwater microbial communities from Rifle, Colorado, USA - Groundwater A2 (SPAdes) (version 2) | ecosystem: Environmental > Aquatic > Deep subsurface > Groundwater | place: Rifle, Colorado... | reverse complement strand
CCAGGGCAGCAGCGGGGCCAAAACTGATGCTGCGCCGAAGGTTGAACTGGTAAGATATGTTGCAGCAGAAGGGAAGGTCGAGGCGATCTCCGGTTATGAAGTGGAAGTAGGAAGCGAGGTGGAAGGGAAGATAGCGGAGTTGTTCAAAGATGAAGGGGACACGATTAAAAGGGGCGAACTGATAGCGAGACTGGAGAACTCTGATATCAGGGCAAAGTTGAATGAGGCTGAGGCAGAAGTGGTCCTGACAAGGGCAAGGCTCCGGGAAGTGGCTGCAGGCTCAAGGGTGGAGGAAATAAAGGGATCAAGAGCTGTTCTTGAAGGCGCGTTGGCTAATCAGGATACGGCGAAGAAAGAACTTGAAAGATATGACAGGCTGTTCAGAAAAGGGGCGGTCTCAAAATCGGATATTGATGAGAAGGAAAGGGTATTCAAAGTGGCATCTGCAAGGGTGAAAGAGGCTGAAGAACATGAAAGACTCCTGGAACAGGGGCCGAGGTCTGAGACCATCCAATATAACAGAGAGGCGGTGCAACGTGCCGAGGCGACAGCAGAATATTTCAGAAGAGTTCTGGATAAGACGTATATAAAATCTCCCATCTCCGGCAAAGTGATTCGACGCTATCTGCACAGGGGAGAAATGCTGAACAAGGACACTCAGCCCTATGTAGTTGCTGTTGCAGACCTGGAAAAGATCAGGATAAATGCCGAGGCTGATGAGACTGACGTGGGGAAAATAAATATAGGCGACCCCGTCGAGATAGTGTCATATGCGTATTCTGACAAAACATTCAAGGGTTCTGTGCGCGAGATTTCCGACTACGCGGGCATAAGAAAAGTGACGCCGAACAATCCCGCCAAAAATCGCGATATGAAAGTTGTCCAGGTCAAAGTTGGACTTGACGATAAGACACCGTTAAGGCTGGGCATGACTGTTGATGTCAGGATAAAGCCTGGCAGGGAATAGTGGCGGCCTCATTGCATAAATAACGGCTCTTTTGTACACTACGATCAGAAAAGAACATGGAGTCGTTTCTCAGACAATGACCAAACTTGCAGAAAAATTGCTGATTTTTATTTTGTTGATGCTTCCTCTCACTGCATCGTCACATCCGGGGAAAACAGACATCCGCGATGGACACAAATGCTGGAAGAACTGCGTTGAGCGCGGCCTTGAAAAGGGCGAATATCATTTGCACGATAAAAATCGTAATGCGATCAGGTTGCATCAAGAGGAAGCTCCGGTTGCAAGCCAGATAGTCGAGGAGGCCGAAAGGCCTTATACATCCGTAGTAATTAAGGATTCGCAACGACAGGTTGAGAATGAGCCGGACCAAACTACCACTCCCAAAAATGCCGACATCCCTGTTCACGAAGAAAATCCATTTCCTTTTTACCTGCTCATTCTCGCCTTTATTGTGTTTTGCCTGCTCATATTGTTGACCCTGATTCGCAGGAAAAAGAAAAATGACAGATAAGAATATAAGGAAAACAATTACCAACCAGCTCGGCTCTTTCAGGAAGTTGATGGAGGCTAATGCAGATAAAGAAAGGTCAATAAATGAAAAGCGTTATTTAAAGAGCCCTTTTAAATTTTTTGGCATCTCCCTCCCGGTAACCGACAAGATAGCAAAGGATTTCAGGAAGGCAAACACAATGGCAGAGCGCAACTGTGTTGCCGAATTGGCGAAGTGTCTATGGGATTCCGAATACCATGACGAAAAAAAGCTCGGGCTCAGGATATTACAGTATTATCCCGAATATCTCGATTTCGCTGTCATGCCGATGCTTGAAGCAATGCTCGAACAATCCACTGGCTGGGACCTTGTTGATGACATTTCAATTCACCTCGTAGGCACAGTGCTCGAAAAAGATAAACGGGTCTATAAGTATCTGAAGAAGTGGAGCAGGTCGGATAACTTCTGGATGAGAAGGGCCTCTATGATCTCGCAAATACTCCTTTTCAGGACTGGCAGGGGCGACAGGAAACTCTTTTATGGATTTGCCGAAAAGATGCTTCATGAGAAGGAGTTCTTCATCAGAAAGGCCATTGGCTGGTGTATAAGAGAAATAGCCAAAGCAGACTCCGATGAGGCGTTTGCATTTCTCATGAAGATCAGGGACAGGGCATCAGGTCTTACGCTGAGGGAAGGGGCAAAGAGATTGCCTGAGAATCAGAAAACATTGATATTGACGAAGTAAAGCCCCACCGTAGTTTTGACAATCGCCATGCCTAATTTTATTAAGTGATAGTTATTAAGACATAATAATTGAGAACTAGGGGTCAGGTCTATTTTGTTGACATCTGGCGTTTGAGATGTTATATTTCACCCATGGCACGCCCATTACGAATAGAATATCCAGGCGCTGTATATCACATTACAAGCAGGGGGAATGATAGAAAACCAATCTTTGCGGATGACCGCGACCGCGAAGATTTTCTTAACGCCCTTCACAATGTAGTAAAACGCTATAACTGGCTTTGTCACGCATACTGTCTGATGGACAATCATTATCATTTCATCATTGAAACACCTGATGGCAACCTCTCCATTGGCATGAGACAACTGAACGGTGTCTATACGCAATTATTCAATAAGCGTCATGACAGAGTTGGTCATCTATTTCAGGGCAGATACAAGGCTATCTTGGTGCAAAAGGACAGTCATCTTCAAGAGGTCTGCAGGTATGTGGTGCTCAACCCTGTACGAGCGAGAATTGTGGAGAAGCCCGGTCAGTGGATGTGGAGCAGCTATTCAGCAACAGCAGGCAAGAGCAAGCTGCATCCGTGTCTTACTACTGATTGGATATTGGGTCAGTTCGCCATTGAAAGGAAAGCGGCAGAGGGGGCTTACAAGAAATTTATAGCAGATGGTATTGGGGCGGAGACGATCTGGACGGGCGTAAGGGCGCAAAGTGTCCTTGGAGAAGATGATTTCATGGATAGATTTATTGGGCATGTAGAGGGTAAGGAGAACATTCCTGAGATATCAAAAAGCCAACGCTTCATGAACAGGCCTGATATAAGCGTTCTTTTTGACGCTGATGCGCTCAAGGATACACGAAAGAGGAATGAGCGGATCGTTAAAGCAGTGGAGGAGTGTGGATACACTCAGAGAGAAGTGGCCGACTATTTAGGACTGCATTTTACTTCGATCAGCAGGATCATGAGAGAGACAATGCCAAGAAAATAGACCTGACCCCAAGGCTCCAAGTTATTCTTCATCCCCAAATTGATGCTTTCGCAACTCTATACTTTCTTCAGCGTGTCGCTTTTCAGATAAGATCAGCTTATCCAAGCCAGAGATATATTTTTCAGTAAATTTTTTTACCTTTTTATCAGAATCTTCAAACCATGTAGCAATTTCCTGCTTTTTTTGCTTATATGCCTCTACGTGCCCAAATTCACCTGATACAACTCCGGTTCTCTCAAGGATAATCATTATCTCATGCAGTTGATCGCTATCTTCTGGCAATGCCTTTATAAGTTCCTTGCATACATTATGAATCATAGGGTTTCCATCATAGTTACGGAGTACCGCCATAACAATAAACAGGTTGTCTTTTTGGGCACTATGTACAAGCTTTATCAGGTTGCTTTCAAGCTCAACGGGAAATGCAGGAAAGATATTGTGAATGAGTTTTGCTCCACGATAAATAAAGAAACTGTAATCTCCGTCATACCAATGGCTAATAGTATCAATCACCAGTTCCGGATTTGTGGAAAGCGGCTCATGCAGGCGATGGAAACTATAGGGAATTGCATCAAAGGAGTTTACCCGTTTGCCATCTTCCTTTTCAGTAGATAGACGGGTTTGGAAAAACGCCAACACTTTTTTTGGGAACCGATGGGCTATAGATGCAAGTATTTCCTCCGTCTGAAAGTCTATCTCTTCTATCAGGTGGAGATTTTCTAACACAGCATCTACACCACTTTCATCCAGTGCAGCAATAATCCCGCTACGCTCTTTCCTATACCAGAAGTCAAAAGCCCATGTAGTGCTTCTCAGACTAGTTAATGCTCGAATAGCTGGGATAAAAAGTTCTGTTAGGAGATGGTTCCTCTCGCTATAATTTTTTGCAGTAGCTGCCATTACTTTTATTAGTGCCGCCGCATCATTGGTTGCGATTGCCTTATTAAATATCTTTTTTAAAAGCGGTTCATCCAATGGCTGGTAAAACTCAAATATCCTGGCACAGTTATATAAGTGCTTTCCATCATCAGCCCATTTGTTCATTAAGGCAAGGGCTTGATCGTGTGCGCTTCCTTTTAAAAAACCACCAAGGATAGCGCCTAAAAAACCTGATAGTTGCTCTTCGTGATGATTAAGAATCTGAAAAATAAACTCCGGTTTTTGTTTGGCCAGTAAGTCAAGGAATTTACCAAAGTGCGGAAAGGTAGCCAGATCATCAGATTTGGTTTCAGTGCATCTCAAGATTATTTTCTGCCAATACTCCTGATTCTCATCCGTTATAGAATTGGCATATTCGGCTATCTTTTGTTCTCTATATTCGTCTGCTCCACGAATTTTCCATTCCGGGTTATCCCAGGACTCATCAAAAACAGACTCATAACCAACTAGTGTTTTGTATATCACAAAGTCCTGATTATTGTTTAATTGATTCTTGAAAGAAATTGCGCTCTCTATAAAAGCTCTACAGCGTTCCATGCACTCCGCATCCTCAATTTTCTGAGTTTTAATAATATCTTTTGAACGCCTGTAAAGAAAACAAACATCCTCTTCTATAGATTCTAAAAGCTCGTATTTCTCAAAGGATATGATAATAGTGTAGAAGTCCACCACTTCTTTGCTGTCTCTCAATATTATTGAAAGAAGCCCATCCTTGTAATTTCCAATATTAGGGGTACGTGTGGCCGCATTAAATGCACTTATAATTAATCGTTTGGTATTGTCTTCATCTTCAGCGCTATAAATATGCATCAGAAGAGCTAACGCCCTTTGGCGTATGTTTGATGCAGCATCATTTGCAGGAAGGCTACCACGCTTTATGGTAATGGATTTGTAATTGCTGGATGTGCCTTCAACGCTTGAGGACAGAATTGTACTACATACCTTCGCCACAATTTTTTTGATTGCTATTAGAGTTTCTTCATTGCACTTTTCCAAATGAGCCAGAACAACATCCTGGACATATAATCCAGCTTGTTGCAATACATCCAGATTATATTGAACTAAATTCCCAATAGCCTTGCTGATAGAATCTTTATTGTGTTCACCAGATACTGTTAGGTAAAGCTCAACCATACATGAGAACGTATCTTCCACGTTGATATACTGGATATAATTCAGAATACTGAGGCTCACTTCCAGAATGTCCTCAAATGATTTTCCTGGAATAGAGCCGAATGGGGTTTCTATGTCAATTGGTTTGATATCCTGAGCCGACAATGCTGCGGACTTAGCTATATCAATAATCGTGGCTATTTCATCCTTCAGGTAGTCTGAATCGTAAAGTGGGAGAGTGCTTTCCCTAAATCTTTGTAGAATTTCATGACGCTTATTGTTGGAAACGCTGGCAAGAATTTCTTCTTTTACATCCCTTCCCAAAAGCTCTTTTCCCTCCAAGAGACGCTTGTAATCATGTTGTACTTTCTGAAACTCATATCCAACAGGTATGAGGTGGTCTTTCATAATTTTTTGTAATCGCATATCAATTGATTTAAGGATATGACTACCAAACCCTGAAGCCTCTGGCTTGTATATTATGTTATGTGCAGTTTCAGCCCATGCGTGGTTGAGTACCGTGTGAATTTGGATTTCACATCGTAAAGCTTTGAAAACAGCATATTCAGGCAAAGCTGCTCTGCGATCATCCAGTTCAATGATGTAATGATTAGCAGTGTAGTAATCGTTGGCTGAAGTGATTTCTTCTTTTGGATGGTGAGGGCGCGATTGTTCCCAATGAACCTTGAAATTATCTCTGACTATGCCGGAAGCCAGAAACATATTCACATCATCGTTATAGTAAAATATGATCCTGCATCCGGCCAAGTCCTTACGAATTTCTTCTATATTGTCAGCATCCCTGTTGCCTTGCTCTATTAGCCTCTTTTCAAGGGATTTAATTGTTTTGGCGCGGCACTGTATTTGTTGGAGATGGTAATTAGGGGAAGAATTTATGGCAGTGAGCAGTATTTTTTTTACGGTTTCTGCAAAACGCGCATATAGCTCCTGTTTCTCTTTGTACTCTGATAGGTTCATAAACTAAAAGTATCCTATTGTCACTTATTCACTCTTTCCTACTCCAAGTGAATATAGCAACTATTTCAGGTAAAACACAATGGTGAGTCCCGTTAATAATGATATGGGCCAAACGAGTAGCAGAAGGCATGAGGTCAAGTCTTGAAATATCAGTTTATCCAAGCTTATCAGCATAAAATGTGTCGAATAGTGATATTTGAAATAGCAGGATTGAATTGAGTAATATTCTGTAAGGGAAAAACAGCACGATGGTGACAGGGGCTAATTTGAAAGAAGCGGAATTTCAGAAAATCTATGATTCATTCCAGCCGAAGATACTTCGCTATCTGACGCGAATGGTCGGCGAGTACGAGGCAAAGGACCTTACCCAGGAAGTGTTTGTAAAAATAAGCAGGGCGATGAAGACTTTCAGGAATGAATCCAGCCTGTCTACATGGATATACCGGATTGCGACCAATACAGCACTTGACAGGCTGAGAAGTCCTGATTACAAACAGACGGTCAACGAAGCGCCTGCGTTGGAGACTGAGGACCTGAATTTGTGGACAGGCAAGAAGACTCCGCCAATAGACCAGCAGCTTATCCGCAAGGAAATGAATGAATGTATCAGGGGGCTTGTTGAAAAACTTCCTGAAGATTATAAGACCGTTCTCGTACTTGGTGAATTTGAAGGTCTGAAAAACTCTGAGATCGCCAAAATACTTGGAATCACAATCGAAACCGTCAAGATCAGGCTACACCGCGCAAGGGCCAAAATGAAGAAAGAACTCGAGGGCCACTGCAGTTTCTACCGCGATGAACGCAACGAACTGGCCTGCGACAAGAAAACCACTCTTATCAAATTCCGATAGATAGCAAGTGTATCCTTTTATACTCCGCCTTCGTCTATAGGTCCAAAAGGAGGTGATACGCTATGTTACTCGATAATCGGGTGAAAGAACTGGTCGCCATTGGAGCGTCAATTACTGCTAATTGCCAGCCGTGTCTGCAATACCATATCGGAAAGGCACTTGAAATCGGAGTTGACGAGCAGGAGATTGCTGGTGCGATTGAAGTAGGGAAAGCGGTAAGGAAGGGTGCTTCGGCCAAAATGGACAAACTCATTTCTGGCCTCGACTATGCTGTTTCTGCTGCAAGTGCTCCTGTCGAAGGCTGCGGTTGCGGCTGAAATCCGTATCAAAAGAGAGGAGATGGTCAAAACCATCTCCTCTCTTTTTTTGAAAAGGGGATAGAAATGGATTGCGGAGATATGCTCGATGAAATTATTTTAGCGGCAAAATCAGATGCAGTGCTTGCCGGGCTTTACGATAAAATGCTGGAGTATGCCCGGATGTATCTATATATAAAAATGAGGCAGAAGGGCTGCGATGGATTAGGTGAGTTGAATAATCTCAAGGATGAGGTCAGGGCGGCATCTGCTGAGATGGTTGCTTACTGCGAAGGGAAGCATATTCTTCCCGAAGCTTTTTCATATGATCTTGATTTGATGGCTGAAGAATTGGATAAGATGAGTCAACAGGGGTCTTGCTGAGCCTGGGACATTCCAAAATCAAAACTGGGACTTAAAGGTCTCGAAAGAGCTCCGAAGCGCGGCCAGTTCATCACGCAGGTCTGATACTTCCTTTTCGAGCTTTGTTATCCTTGGGTTTTCGTCTTCTGCCTGTGGTTCCCTCTCTTTAACTTCTGGCGTTCCCGAGAGCATATGCATATACCGTTCTTCCCTCTTGCCTGGCTCCCGCTGCAGCTTAAGTACCATCGCGGGCTCCCTGTCCATAAGGTCCCTCAATATCTCATCTATCTCTTGCAGCCCCTTAAATTCGTACATCCTTCCAGCATGTGTCCTGAGTTCACCCAAAGTCTGCGGCCCTCTTAACATCAACTCGCAAAGTATGGCTGCTTCGTTCGAAATTTTGCCGTGCGGCTGCCTGGAATATGGATTGTCTGGACCAGTCCCTTTTTTCTGAGGGCTTCGAGTCCGCGCTCTACTGCTGCCTCTTCAAACAAAACCACCGGGTTCCTGTTCGATTTCTGGTTGCATGCAGCAACAAGGGAATTAAGAGTCAGGGGGTAGTAGTCCGGAGTGGTAAATTCCTTTTCAACCAGGCAAGCCAGGATGCGCGCCTCAATATTGTCCAATGTTTTATCCATATTATATTTCCTCCCTCTATCCGCTATTCAGCCTATTTTAACTGAAAGATTAGTCTTGACAATCATAAAATTGTATATATATACTTTTACATATATCAGGAGGGAATATGTCGATAAAATTTGCGATGCTCGGCATTCTGGCGGAAAGGGACCTGCATGGGTATGAACTGAAGACCAGCTTTGACGAAAAGGTAGGAGACTTCTGGAGCCTTAACTACGGACAGATCTATTCGACACTTGATCGCCTAGAGAAGGAAGACCTTGTAACACATGACAGACAGACGCAGGACAGGAGGCCGGACAGGAAGATTTTCAGCATTACCCCGAAAGGCAGGGAGGCGTTGCAGGAGTGGCTGTCTTCGCCTGTCAACAGGGTGCGGGCGCTTCGAGATGAATTCTTCATCAAGCTTGTGTTCATGGACAAGAACAACCCCGGCCCCATCCTCGAATTGATCGAAAAACAGAAGGCACTTTATCTCAAACAGATGAACCGGCTAACACACCAGAAGGTGGCGCTGAAAAAAGGGCTAAAAGATGCGGACTCGCTTACCACTGAACTGCTGATGGACGCTGGGTTGTTCCACGCAGAGGCTGACATCAAGTGGCTGACACTTTGCGCTTCTAAGATAAAAGCGACTATTAAAAAATAATTGAGGTGGTCCATGATCGAACTGAAGAACGCAAGCAAGAAATATCAGCAGGGAGCGAGGGAAGTACATGCATTAAAAGATGTCTCTCTTAATATAAAAAAGGGAGAATTCCTTTCAGTAATGGGGCAGAGCGGCTCAGGCAAGAGCACGCTTTTGAACCTGATGGGTGGGTTGGACCAGCCGAGTTCAGGCGAGATATTTATAGATAAAAGACCGCTTCACGGCATTTCTGACGACGAGCTGACCCTCATCCGCAGGAGGCGGGTTGGATTCATATTCCAGTTTTTCAATCTCCTCCCGATACTTACCGCTGTAGAGAATGTGAGTTTGCCCCTGCTGCTCGAAGGCACGCCCCTTTCCCAGATAAAATCAAAGGCAATTGATCTCCTGGGACAGGTTGGTTTGGGAGAACGCGTCGAACATAGGCCCGAGCAGCTATCAGGCGGCGAGATGCAGCGGGTGGCGATTGCCCGTGCGCTTATTACCGGCCCGGCTGTGCTCTTAGCTGACGAACCTACCGGCAACCTGGACTCCCATACAAGTGAAGAAATATTTATGCTCCTGAGGAACCTGAACGAAGAAGGACAGACAATTGTTATGGTCACGCATGATTCGAGGGCCGCGGCTTACGGAACAAGGATCATCACCCTCAAGGACGGGGGCCTGTCTGAAGATATCAGGCTGGGGGAACATTAGTCATGAATTTTATAAACCTGCTCCGTTACATTAGTCTCAAACATATCAGGTTCCAGAAAGCCCGGATGTTTATGTCGGTCTGCGGCATATGCCTGGGCGTGGCAGCTATGGTTTCGATCGACATAGTGAACAGGAGCGTGCTTAAGTCTTTTGAAGATTCTATAAACCACGTCACGGGCCGGGCCGCCCTTCAGGTCACGGGCGCTGATTCCGGGTTCCCTGAACATATGCTCGACAAGGTGCAGAGTCTGCCAGGAGTTGAATATGCCCTTCCGGTAATAGAGACCAATGCTAACCTTGCCGGAGGGAAAGAACGCTCCTTTATGATCTTGGGGGTGGACTCGCTCCAGGACCACCAGATAAGGAACTACAGCCTTACGGACGAAAGCTCCGATATACCTGATCCCCTACTGTTTCTTGCAAAAAAAGATTCAATCCTTCTGACGCGTGAAATGGCCGTTCGGGAAGGGATAAAAATAGATCAAGAGATACAGATCCAGACAGTCCAGGGCATAAAGAAATTCACAGTGCGAGGCCTGCTCGATCCCGAAGGCCCGGCAAAAGCCTCCGGAGGAGACATCGCGATTATGGACATCTATGCAGCCCAGATGGCTTTCGGAAAGGAAGGCCGGATTGACAGGATCGATCTGAGCTTCCTTCCCGGAGAAACCCTCAACACAATGAAGGACCGCATCCAGCGCGCGCTTCCCGAAGGGTATTATGTGGATACGCCTGCAGGCAGGACCAGGCAGGTCGAAATCCTGCTTACGAGGTTCCGGAAAATCATAGGCCTGATTGGTTTTATGGCGATATTTGTGGGCATGTACCTTATATACAATGCGGTCTCTATCTCGATAGTGCAGCGCAGGAAGGAAATTGGCATTTTACGGGCCCTCGGCACAACGCGTGTCCAGATAATCACTCTGTTCATCGGAGAAGCATTGGCGGTTTCCTGCCTCGCCTCTTTCCTGGGCGTTGGACTTGGCATTGTCTTTGCAAAATTAACAGTAGGCATGGTAGCACAGAGCGTAACGGATATGTACCTTAAAACATCGGTCAGGGAACTTACTTTCTCGTGGAATTTTCTCATCAAAGACGTTGGCATCGGGATCATAGCCAGTCTTGCGGCAGCAGCGTTCCCGGCTTTTGCCGGAGCCCGAATAACACCGGTTTCGGCCATACGCGCTGTCCCGTATTCGGAGGACGGGTTTTTGCTAAGCAGGAAGACCAGGATGGCGTCCGCATTCTTTATTCTACTGTCAATCGTGATTTTCACGGCCTATAAGACCGCCGGATCGTCATCGGCCTTAAGGAGCGCCGCTGCTACATTTTTATCTATGATCTTTCTTGTCCTTGGCGTGTCTCTTTCAACACCTGCTTTTCTCAAGCTGTTTATGGCCGGATTCCACCGCTTTTTCTCGCCGCGTATGGGCGCTGGAGTCAGGCTTGCAGGCCTCAACCTCCAAAAAAATATTTCCAGGAATGCTGTTGCAGTTTCCGCTGTTTTCTATAGCATTGCGATGTTTGTAAGTTCCTCAAGCATGATCCACAGCCTGAACCGGTCTTTTCTCGATTATATAGAGGCCGTGGACCGGTGCGATATCCTTGTCAGTTCAGGCCACCCGCTCGCTATGGGCGGCGTTCCAAGCATTCCTATGCCCGAAGAGATGTGGAAGGCTATCGAAAAAGTTCCGGGAGTCCTTTCTGCGGACCCGTTCCGCAAAACGTTCCTGAACTATGACGGCAGGAGGCTCTTTCTTGGCGCCATTGACATAATCCGCAGCATGGAGTATAACCAGTACATGCTCGCGGCAGGCAACAGGGATGACATACGCCGTCTCCTGCCCGGACATGACAACGTCATGGTGAATGAAGGGTTTGCCGCCCGTTACAGGATAAAGCCGGGAGACTCTCTCGTGCTCCCCACCCCCAACGGCCCGGTGCGCTTTGGTGTGGCCGCAATCGTTGTCAGCTATGTATCGGACTCAGGTAGCGTATGGATGGATATTTACACGTATCAGAAGCACTGGCGCGATCACCTGGCGGACAACTTCTCGGTCCGCGTTAAACAGAATGAAAGCATTCCCGCGGTGCGCGAGGCGATCCTGGACCGCTTCGGCAAAGAGAGAAAAATATTTGCCTTGCCCTCTCGTGAGTTCAAAGCCGTGGTGCGGGACATGCTCGGACGTTCTTTTGCGCTGACCAATGCCGTGAATATCATCACCCTGATCATCGCGGGCCTTGGCATAATTATCACCCTTCTGGCGTCTGTGCTTGAGCGCACAAGGGAGATAGGCGTCCTGCGTTCTATTGGCATGAAGCGGAGCCAGGTTTCAGGCGTGGTCATCATAGAGTCCGCTCTCCTCGGGGCCGCAGGCGGACTAATAGGGTCTGTAGTGGGCATATTGACCGGCTGGATAACCCTTGAAGGGTTCTTCCGCCTGGACTTGGGTTCGAGCATAAGTTACCACATTCACTATGCCTCAATCGGCTGGTCGCTGCTGCTGTCCATCGGGTTCTCAGCCGTTGCCGGCCTCTATCCTGCCCGGAGGGCCGCAAAGACAAACATCGTGGAGGCGCTGTCATATGAATAGATTGAAACGAATAAACCACAGAGAACACCGAGTAAAAGAAAAAGTATATTTATTTTCTTTCTCTGTGATCGCTGTGGTTAATTTTTTTTCGGCAGCAGTTTTTTTGATGACCCTTTCTCTTGCATTCTCGGCACACGCAATGAGCGGCAGGGAGGTATACGAAAAGGTCCACGAGGTCAGGACAAAATCGCTTGACCATAAGCTTGAAGCGACCATGATACTTTTTGATAAGGGAGGCGGCAAGCGCACCCGCACCCTTGTCTCATACAGCAAAAAAGGGGGCGCGGAGTCCTATAAGGCCCTTGTTGTCTTCAAAACGCCTCCTGACTTGAAAGATGTTGGCTTTCTTGTCCACGCACGAACTTTTTCTGACCGGGACCTCTGGGCGTATTTCCCGGAATTCAAACGCATAAGGCGCATCGCTACCAATTCCCAGGACGATTCTTTTTTCGGGACCGATTTTTCTTATGACGATTTCGCAGGGCCACCGGAACTGGACGATTATTCTTTCAGGATTTTAAAAGAGGAGGTCATGGACGGCAAGCCTTGCTATGTAGTCGAAGTGACACCTAAGATCCACAGGAAATATACCCGTTATGTTGCCTGGGTGGCGAAAGACCTCTGGATACACCTGAAGGTCGAGTATTACCAGGATAAGGTGCTATACCGCTCCGGGATATTCAGGGATATAAAGATAATCAGCGGCATTCCGACGGCATTTAGGGCGGACATGGAGAACAGGAAGACCAATCACAGGACTGAACTCACCATGGAAAGCATCCAATATAACACCCGGTTTTCAGACGACCTTTTTACGCAGCGGTCGCTGGAACGCGCAGGGAAGTGAAGACTTTTTTGCAATTATTGCTTGTATTGTTTTTATGTTCAGCTTCTTATGCTGATGACTTTCTCTCCCTTTCCGGGCGTATTAACTTGCGAGGGACATATGCACTCGACAACGACAGCGTCAAAGAAGATCCGACCATATCAGGCCGGATAAAGCTCGACGCGCAGAAATCGGATTGGCGTTTGCATTCCTGGCTCGAAGGTGAACTGGACGGTACGGTCCGCGGCCCGAGCAGGGACCATTCGCTGTTTAAGAACTACCACGACGTTTACCAGGACAATACGCCTTATCTTGAATTCAAGGAGTTTTATCTTGAGAGGTCTTTCAGGTCTCTCGATCTCAGGGTCGGCATCCAGCGTTTTTCCTGGGGGCGTCTAGACGAATTCCCCGTGAATGATCTTTTCAATCCCTGGGACTATACCCGCTTCATAGTCAAACCTATGGAAGAGAGGAAGATCGGCATCCCGTCAATCTCCGCGACACTGAATAACGGAGACTGGTCATATCAGGCTGTGTGGGTCCCGTGGCTAGTGCCTTACCGGCTTGCGAAGTCTGACGAGCGATGGTCGGGTGTTTCCGCAGCGTCAGTTCTGGCCCAAATGCCGAACGTCGAAATAATTCCCAAAGAACCCGATCTTCCTTCAGAGAATATCGGAAACAGTTCGATGGGGCTGCGAATACAGAAGACAGGCGGGATAGAGTTGGCCGTAAATCTTTTCCACGGGTATGACCTCAGGCCTGTGTTCAGGACAACTTCACTCACCTCCATGCCGGAAAACGGCAAGGTGATAATCGATCCGGGGTATGTGCCTTCATTCCATAAAATCACATCTATGGGAATGGATGCCGCTTCTGTCTCAGGAGACTGGAGTTTCAGGGCTGAGGCCGCTTATACCTTCAATCGTTTCTATAACGTGCGTCAGGAACTCTGGGGATATCCTCAGGCCCAGATGTTCGGAACAGTGGCATTGAATTCAGTTGAGGTAAGTAGAGACGCGCTTGACTATGGTGTTGCAGCCGATTACCGTTTATTCGAGGATGCACAGTTGACCATGCAGGCGCAGCAGACCGTTATATTCAAAAGGCCTGATACTCTGTTTGAACGGACGGTAGAGACTATTCTCTGGGCCGGACTTAAAGTAGGCTGGATGAACCGAAAGATCGAAACCAATCTGAATGGCGCGTATAATCCTGAACACCATGGGACAATGATCAGGGGAGAGGCTTACTATATCCTGAACGACCGGTGGAAAGCAGGCGCTACAGCCATATTCCTCGACGGCCCTTTACAGTCCCTCTTCGGAAAATACGCAATGAACGATCAGGTAGGGATGGAAGTGGTTTTTTCGTGGTAATAGAATAGATGTATAATAGCGATGTGAATATTGGATTCCCATTTATGAAAGATGTCTTATATACTGCTCGGCCCATCGGGATCGTGCGGTCATCGCTCAAACATCGCAAGGATTGCCCTAAACAAGGACGGGAAGGCGCACCAGAAGCTTCGATTGAAATTGATCCGGCCTTTGCCGATGCCGTTGACGGTTTAGTAGCTGGGCAGGAGATATTAGTTTTAACCTGGCTGCACGAAGCAGGGCGAGATTTGCTCAAGGTCCACCCGAGGGGAAACCCTGAAGCGCCGCTTCAGGGAGTGTTCTCGACCCGCTCACCTGATCGGCCCAATCCCATTGGCTTGCACAGGGTAGTAATTGTGGATATCCAAAGACCGGGACATATCCGTGTCAGACCGCTTGAGGTGCTGGACGGGACGCCAATTCTTGATATCAAGCCGGTCCTTACCGGATTAGAAGAAAGGTAATGGCATTTAAGTATAAGGATATAGTCCCCTGGGGAAGGAGTTATGACGAATACCTGAGGATGTTTAATTTGACTGAAAGTGAATTAAAACTGAAGATTTTGGGATGCGGTGACGGTCCTGCTTCCTTTAATAGCGAATGCAATAAAAGAGGGGGGCATGTTACTTCAGTAGACCCGATATATAGTCTTTCAAAGGAAGAAATACAAAAAAGGATTGCTGAGACTTATGACGATGTCCTGGGCCAGACGGGAAGTAACTGGGAGAAATTCAGGTGGGACGTAATTAAATCCATTGAAGAACTTGGACAAATACGAATGGAAGCGATGACGATCTTTTTGGATTCTTATGAGCAGGGCAAGAAAGAGGGCAAATACATCCCTGCATCCCTGCCTGTACTTCCTTTCCGAGATGGCGAATTCGATATCGCTTTGTCGTCCCACTTCCTGTTTTTATACACTGACAATCTCTCTTATGATTTTCATGTCGGGTCAATACGTGAAATGCTGAGGGTGGCGCAGGAAGTCAGGATATTCCCGCTGCTTGAAGTTAACGCGAATAAATCGCCTTATGTTGAACGAATAATAAAGGAATTTCGATCTGAAAGCATTGAAGTGAGAAAAGTAAATTATGAATTCCAGATCGGCGGCAATGAATTGCTCATAATAAGGAATGCCAGGGGGGAGGCTGCATGACCGATGTTGACTTTATAAAAGCTGCTATGACAATATTAGACCGAACGGTCGGTTTTTAGGAGGAGGATGAAAGGTGAAGACGCTCAGTTGCGGCAAGAAGTCCAAGGGGGAGCTGACAAAGGATAAAATCCTTGCAGAGGCTGCCCGGCTCATGCATAAAAAGGGGTTTGAAGCTACCACCATCAATGACCTGGTAAAGGCGACCGGGCTTAAAAAGGGTTGCCTGTATTTTCATTTCTCAGGGAAAGATGAACTGTCGCTTGCTGTCCTGGAAAAAGCCAAAGCGGATTTTCTTGTATTACTGGATTCATTACTTGAGGGCAAAACGCCGGGCGGCCGCCTTAATAATCTCTTCAGGGGCATACAGGATGCTCAAAGCGACATGGGTTTTTCAGGCGGGTGTATCTTCGGCAATACAGCGCTTGAAATGGGCGACAAAGATGAAAATTTAGCTGCATTTGTCAGAGGGGTCTTTGACGAGATCACCGAAAAAGTGCGGAAGGTCGTCAAGGCGGCGCAGGCTGCGGGCCAGGTCAGGAAAGACATAACGGCAGGGACATTGGCGAGGCATATAGTTATGGCCGTAGAGGGCGGCATCATGCTGACCCGTCTTGAAAAGAGCGGAAAGCCCATGAAAGATTGTGTAGATTCCCTGAGGACATTGATAGGATTAAAGAAGTGACGTGCATTTTTTTAGCCGTAAAAAAACCGAACGGTCGGTTGATAACTGGCTATGGAGGAGGTGAGAACAATGCTGAGAAAGCACTACATGCTCAGGGCCGTTGCCCACTGCAAGGAAGGTTGTGAACTCCTGTACAGGGCATGACGTTAAACTGCCCTGTCCGCAATATTTTCTGAATATATTATTTCAAGGAGGGTATCATGGCAAAGAAGGTGATGGTCTTATGTGGAAGCCCGAGAAAAAACGGTAATACCAATACGGTTGCAGGATGGGTTGTGGAAGGGGCAAAAGAGGCTGGTGCAGAAGTCGAGGTTATTGATGTTGCGAGTTTAAAAAGCAGGAACAATGGATGTATCGCATGCCTGGGGTGTCAGAAGTCCGACAAATACGAGTGTGTGGTGGATGACGACATCAAACCGGTGCTTGCAAGAATTCCCGATATGGACGTTCTTGTTTTTGCCACGCCTACATATTTTTTCGGCCCCAGTGCTCAGATGAAATTAGTGATGGACAGGATGTACTCTCTTATAAAGTTTAATCCAGCAAAAGGCTGCTACGTGCATAATTTGTCTCATCTCAAATTTGCGCTTGTCTGCACGGGCGGCGGCGACATCAATCCCGGCATCAGCCTTGTAGAGCAGACCTTCAAGACAGTTGCAGGCTTCATAGGCTCGGAATTCAGTTCCTTCCTTGTCCCTAACTCCTCGATGTATTCCGACGAGATAAAGCAGAACACCGGTCTTCGTGAAAAGGCGATTGCCTTCGGACGCAATCTCGCTTGACGGGGAAAATATAAGGAGATAAAAAAATGAAAGGAGATAACTTTATGAAGTGTAATGTTGGGGGATTGGACAGACTGGAGAGGATATTCCATGGTATTGTTTTTGTCATTATCGCGCTTTTCCTGGTTACGGGTGTGTGGCAATTTGTTCTCGGCAGCTATGGCGTGATAAGATTGCTGACTGGGGTTTTTGCCTTCTGCCCTTTGTATATTCCATTTAGGTATACTACGAGAAAACAAAATTAGGGGCGATAATTGAAATGGACAAGATACCGGACCAGATGACAGTCGAAGAATTGAAGGCCGAGCTTGAGCGGCTCAAGGACAACCTATGTGACCTTGAGGATATGCATTCATTTTCCTTCCAGAAGACGACGGTGCATATCGGCGCTGAAAAGGCCCAGAATATGCAGGCCGAATTCGAGGAAGAATGCAGGGTCTATAATGAGCAGATCGCGGCCATTGAAAAAGAGCTTAAGGCAAGAGGCGCGCTTTAGGATGAAGATATTGACCACGCACAGAGGAACAAAGAAGATAATGGCTGGAAGAAGTCAAATAAATTTTGAAACAATATTTCCCCAAAAATGAGATGAAGGAGGGCAGTAAATAATGTTAATCGCTATCATTTCTTTTATTATGGTCTTTTCATTGGTTGTACTGGTACATGAGTTGGGCCATTTTCTTGCAGCAAGAAGGGCGGGTGTGAAGGTATACGAATTCTCCATCGGGTTCCCTTTCAGCCCAAGGGTGCTCACACTTTTCAGACACAAAGAGACTGAATTTACACTGCGCCTTCTTCCCCTCGGTGGTTTTGTAAGCTTTTCAAAGGACGGTGATGAAGGGGCCGATGATCTGTTTGGGACGTCATATTATAACCGCGCATTGATTATGTCGGCCGGTTCACTGTCTAATATCGCCTTTGCCTTTTTAATCTTTGTCCCTGTATTCATGTTTGGGAAACATATTCCTTTTATTGAAGCGGTCCTTTCAAGCTTTAAAACTGTTTGGGCCATATTATCCGGGACCGTTGTTGTCATATTCAATATCTTTTCCGGCAATGGCTCTATGGAAGGTTTATCAGGTCCCGTAGGGATAGCGGCCATTGCAGGGCAGGCGGCGAGTAAAGGTCTTTTGAGTCTCGCGTATTTTACGGGGATTCTCAGCATGAGCCTTGGTGTGATGAACCTTATTCCGTTCCCTGCGCTCGACGGTGGGCAGTTGTTTATGCTCGTTATCGAAGCTCTCAGGAAGAAACCTTTAAGCCTGAAGACATACCAGACAGTCAACCTGATAGGATTGTCGTTATTCCTCATCCTGACAGTGCTTGTGACTTATAAAGACATTACGAAACTCATAGCATGAGGATAAATAACAATGAATATTGATGAACAAAAACAAAAGGTAATGGCCTCTTTTGACATGGCAAGCGAAGGATATGATTGTCCCAGTTTGCGGTTTTTTGTCGAAAGCGCCTCGTGGCTAATTAAAAATATGAAATTAAGGGGTGATGAGAATTTGCTTGATATTGCAACCGGGACAGGGAACGTAGCAATTGCTGCTGCCCGGGAACTGAGGAACGGCAAGGTGACTGGCATTGATCTTTCGGAGAAAATGCTCCAGAAGGCTGTAGATAAAGCGCATGAAATGAGTTTGCGGAATGTGACTTTTAAACGCTGTGATATCGAAGCTATGGGCTTTGATGATAACGCTTTCGATGTGGCCTGCTGTGCTTTCGGCTTGTTCTTTTTGCCGAATATGGAAAATGGATTAAAGTGTATTTCAAAAGTACTGAAGCCGGGCGGTAAGCTGGCCATGACCAGTTTTAGACCCTCCTTAATGATGCCGTTAAGGAAGATGTTAATAGACAGGATCAAGGGATATGGAGTTGAAGAGCCTAAACTTTCATGGATGCTGCTGGATAGTCCTGATAAAATTAGTGCATTGATGAGCGGCAGGGGTTTTGTGAATATTCAGATAGAGGCAAAGCAGATGGGCTATTATTTGAAAAACAGCCTGGAATGGCGTGACGTGTTATGGAACAGCGGCTATCGCGGATTGCTTAGCCAACTCTCCGAAGAAGATTTGAAGCGGTTTTTGAGTGAGCATTTAAAAGAGGTGGACGGCATTGCTGATGAAAACGGTATATGGCTTGAAGTCGAGGTGCTGTTAGCGACTGCAAATACAGTACACAATATTTAATCTTATTTTTTGTTTGACTCTATGGTTTAGATGCTATACAATAGTGGTATGGACAGGGAAAAAGCGAGCATGGAGATTATGGAACTCTTCATCCGGGTGACGAATAAATATAACTCCCTGGAGAAAATTCCTTCGAAACATGGATCGAAGCATGACCTGTACCATTCAGAGCGCCACATACTTGATTCAATAGGGGACAAGCCCGGCCTGAACGTAACGGAGCTTGCCGGAGTTGTAGGCGTGACAAAGGGGGCAATCTCCCAGGTAGTAAAGAAGCTTGAAACCAAGGGACTTGTTCAGCGGTACAAGAAAAGCACTAATGACAAGGAAGTCTTCATAGAACTTACGCAGGCAGGTATGAATACCCATGAGGCTCGCAAGAATATAAATATGGAAACCGTCACCCCTCTCATCGAAGAACTGAAACGCTATCCGGATGATAAGGTTGAATTTCTTGTTTCTATGTTCCACTGGTTAGATTCTTTTATGGACGACAGCGGGAAAAGAATGAAAATGCACAAAAAAGCCGGCAGCTGACTTTTTTTGCTCTTATGGTTTAGCTACTCAACAAAAGGAGGATTTGATAATGGAAAAGCTTTTGAATTTCAGGCCGCCAAGGATTGCATTAAGTCTTCTGATCATATCTTTTGCCCTCTGGCATCTCTCGCCGTACAAAACATTGCTTCACATCCCGTATAAGCTTATCGGGTCGGTCAGTGTTATTGGTGGATTTGTCATTATGATGCGGGCATGGTACAGTTTCAAAAAAGCCCGGACAGCAGTATGTCATACCGGCAACGCCTCTATTCTCATTACGCAAGGGGTCTATAAGATGACGCGAAATCCGATGTACCTGGGGATGTTGCTTATGCTTGCAGGGGGCGCTTTTATTATGGGAGATGTCCCGGCATTTTTCGCTCCCATCACCTTCCTTATAATAATTGATAAACTCTTCATTCCTGACGAAGAGGCGAGACTGTCGGGTGCCTTCGGTGATGCATACGCTGATTATATGAAGAGAACAAGACGATGGATATGAAAGGCTAAAAAAGGTAAAATGAAAGGATGCAGAATGACGATTTGAAACTAAGACTTGAGCCCGCCACAATACAGGATTTGGACCAAATATTGCAGTTGCAAAAGAAGGCGTTTCAGGACCAGGCAATGATCTATAATGACTTCTCTTTGCCGCCGCTCACGCAGACGATTGATGAGCTTAAAGCTGAAGCCGAACTGAAAACGATTTATAAGGTGGTCGTGGAAGGAAAAATTATAGCGAGTGTCCGATGCTGCATTAAGGATGACACCCTTTATATAGAAAAGCTTTTTGTTGATCCGGATTTTCAGAACAGGGGCATCGGAACACGTATAATGTATGAAATCGAGGACAAACATTCGCACCTCGTAAATAGATATGAATTGTTTACCGGCGAGAAAAGCAGCCGGAATTTGCACGTATATAAAAAATCAGGATATAGGGAAGCAAGGCGGGAACCGACAAGCCATAATTTCTTTCTGGTCTATATGGAAAAGAGTAATGACAACAGGGGTACAGATAGGAGGAATTTATGAACATTGAAAAAATTGGAAAGAGGGCGGAAGAACTTTTCAGTTCAGGCATGTATTGAGCTGAGAGTGTGCTGCAGGCTGCAGCAGAACATTACGGCGTTGATTCGCCCCTCGTCCCGAAAATCTCCACCGGTTTTTGCGGTGGGGTGTCCCGCACCAAGGGCATGTGCGGCGCTGTGAGCGGGGGTGTCATGGCCCTCGGAATAATCTTCGGCAGGACAAATACCGATATGACAGCGGACAGCGCGTACGAAAATGTGCAGGAGTTCCTGAGCGCCTTCAAACAACAATATGGCTCTCTCAACTGCTTTGAACTTACTGGGTGTGATTTGGGAGTTGCGGAAGACCTGCAAAGATTCAGGACTGGAGGAATAAAGGACAGGTGTCGGGAGTACACCGGAAGCGCCGCGCGCATGGCTGCGGAGATCATAGGACCTGAAGCGCAGAGTACCGGTCAGGTGAATAATCTTGAAGACATTAGGCAGCGGATTGACGGTGTTGACTCAGAAATCATAAAGCTGCTCGCTCAGAGGAGCGCGCTTGTGAGCGAAGCCGGTAAGCTCAAAAAGAGCGAGACTGAAGTGAGGGCGGCAGACCGGGTTGAAAAGGTAATAGCGAACGTTAAGCAGAAGGCCGCATCTGCTGGTCTTGAACCCTCAATAGCAGAGAAGATTTACAGGACGATCATTGACTGTTTCATTAATAAAGAAATGCAGGAATTCAGAGGCGGAATCAGCGCGCTTGTAAAGGTCTATCCCAAAGACCAATTGCCCTTAAGATCAAATGTCCCAGGCGCAAAGATGTGGGCGGTGGCCCTTGAGAGGAGTATGCTCACGTATTTTGAGATGGAGCCGAACACTGTTTTCCCTGAACATTCACATGAAGCCGAGCAGATTACTTTAGTGCTCGATGGGGAATTGATCTTCTCTTTCGATGGAAAGCAGGTTGCGCTCAAGGCGGGCGATGTTGTTACTATCCCTTCAAATGTGAAGCACTATGTAACGACGGGCGGAGCGGCCTGCAAGGCTGTGGATGCATGGTCACCGATAAGGAAGGAATATCTGTCGTGAGGGAAGAAGGTTGATCTGTAGTTCAGTAAAGCTTGTCCAGCAGATCATTCAGCAGCTAATGCTTCGATAATTTTCGAGCAGCCTCCATCGCGTAAATAAGCGGCATGGTCGTTGACGTCCTCAAATCTCCGGCCGACTATTTTGGAGCACTCGAATTCGAAATCGGTGCATTTTGTAAACCTGCCGATGGCATCCTGGGCCTTGGGATTCATGAAATCAAGTTTAGCGGCCCCTTCCCTGATGCTGTTCATTCCGATGATCCATATTGCGGCGCCCAATGCCCCACAGGCGCCTCCGCATAAGCCGATACCACCTGCAAGTCCCGCTGCCATTGTCACATGCATATCGGATGCGTCCATTTTTCGTGCCAATTCAGCTGCGCAGCTTACAGGAAGGGAGGGCGTTGAAATATATTTTTCGGAAAGAGCGGAATTTATATCACTGAATGCAACCGGGGCATACTTTTTAGCCATGCGAAGGCAGCTTATGGAGCCGCCCTTAAAAAGAAAATATGTAATCATCTGCATAGTTGATGACGACTTGTCTATATCAGTTATTTCGATGCAATTTATGTTGTTGTTGTCGGTACGGAAAGACTCTACGAGCCTTTGTGCTGCAATAATTGCCTTGCTTTCAGCTTGCGGACCCGGGGCAAGAAGTCTATGCGCCTGTGCCCCTGCAGCAAGCGCCGCGCCCCAAATCATGCCGCACTGGTAGCCATGCTGCATTATTCCTCCGGCCAGGGGCAATACCGCGTTCTCTTCGGATTTCATGGGGTGATCGTATGCATAGTTGAGAACTCCCAACAGTGTTCCTGATCATGCGTTTTTAAGAAGTGACCTCATGGTTACCGCTGATTTTAGCCCGCTTTTTGCTTTGCTCATAAAGTCTCCTCTTGTTAGGCAATCTTATTATCATCATGCAAGAATTCATTCCACAATTCTTCGAGTTTCTTATTGTATGCGGTTTCCAGTGCCGTGGAAAACTGTTCACCATTTTCAATACTCAGGAGAAGCTTTCGAAAGCCGGATTCGTTTGTTGTCGCCAGATAACTTAAAAACATCATGCTTTGACGATAGAACATGTGATGTTCCAATCCCCAGTCACTCGCAGTCTTTTGAAAAATAAAACCACCTGTTTCATTTGGTACGAAGTACTTGCCTGATTTGATGGAATTAATCACCTGTTTATCTGTTACTGTGTGCGCACCTCCACCATCTGAAACATAAGCAGCCAAACCTTCTTTGAACCAAACCGGCAACCTGCTCATTTTGTAGTTACCGAGTTGGTCCCGGATATGGAGATGGGACAACTCATGGATGAGATACATTTTTGCAATTTCAGCTCCATCTTCAAAAATGCGGGGAGAAAGAAACAACTTCGTCAGCACCCCTGCACGAACATCGGCCCCATACATTCTGGTAAAGCTCTCCCTCGATGCACAAATATATACCCGAACTGGTTTGGTAAAGGAGCGATATTGTTTTTCCTCAACTTGTCGAATCGCCGAAGGGAGAAATAAAACAACCTTATTTGCATAATCTTCAGCACCTGGCTCAAAGAGGACTCTTGAGTCGTTCTTGTGAGTGACGAAATGGTCTGTTGACCTTAAAACCGCAATAGACTGTCTGGTAAAGGCACATCCCCAAAAGGACAATGCAGTGACAGTGATAAGTAGAATGACCCTTATTCTCTTGAAAAGAATCTTAGACATCTTATTTCTCCATATTCAATCTGAGATTATATCTTCCTTTTGATTCAGGCACGAGAAATGCTGTTTCAGACAAATTTGTTATTTTTGTCGTCTTCTTGGGGCAGCTGGCCCCTGTCTTATTGCGGACTCAATTTCGACTGTAAATATTTTACCCTTTGCCGGCCGAAGACGAGGGCTCGAATGAAGGCCTTCGGGCACAAATTCGCCGCATTTGCATATCCACCCTCCATCAGAAAATGATGAATCTTGAAGTACTCGTCCGCATATTGGGCAGAGACATTCGTCCTCAGGACTTGTGGCTTTAATTTTTATATCCATTTCTATTTCCTCTAGTAGTAATTATTTTTGTCTTTCAGCGCAATGCCTCTAAAGCAACACCTATTTGAGGGGCCAACTGAATGAAGCTCTCTAATTTCTCACATTTATACATGCTGCAAGCGGCACAGTGTGGAGTGTTCTTTTCTATATTGCATTTTCTTATTTCGCATATATTTTCTGTAAAGAAAAACTTAACCCCATCAGACTTACAGCCGTTACAATTGATCTGTTCCGGTTTAATATCGGAGCGATATTGAGCTGACCATTTTGATGCTACCTCAGCACGTTTAGAGTTGTCGTTCTCTTGAGTTGCTATAAACCCTTCACATTTTGAGCAATCCATTCCGCAATAAGATATCATGACCTTCAGCTCCTTTCTACTAAATATTTTTGGACACGATTTATCGGTTCCTGTCTTATGACCCCGCCATGACTTTAATATTCATTTTTCAGGCACAACTTATGTAGTGAAGATCCCCTGTACGAGAACCTGAGAATGTTCATAGTAATGGATAATAACAGAAGTACAAGCCGATGGCAAGGGCGTCTCAGCGAGGTAAGACCTGCCACTATTAGGAGGCATTAAATACAAGAATACCCCCCATTTTTTTGTGGTAGTTATGTGACATATTAAGCCCACTTGTATTTATAAAGGGGAAATGTTATTAAAAGAGTGCAATTTTGAAGGTCGAGAAACAGTAAAGGGGGATGATTATGAGCAAGTGTAAAGATAATATATTGATTACAGTGGTTATCGCAATGGCATCAATCTTTTTTCATTCCGTAGCTTTTTCCGAAGATGTTGATAGGACTTGGGAGGATAAGTATAAGAGTGAACCTTATATCAGGCTTCTCAAGGAAGTTGTAATAAAGCTAAATAAGGACAATGCTTATACAACGACAACACATACCATTGACAAGATACAGCAGGAGGGGGGAAAGAGCCAGGGAGAGATTACGCTGGATTATGACAAAGAACGCCAGGAAATAACGGATATAGAGGCATACACTATCATGTCTGACGGCGCTAAGCTGCGCTACGAGAAATTGCAGGACAGGAATAAGCCAGGCAGTTTTGGAGTATATAATGACGACCGGGAAAAAGTGATCACGATGCCGAATGTGGTCGTGGGAAGCATTATAGACTCTAAATCCACAACAAAAACGAAAAAGAATATAATCTACAACAATTTTTTCGATTCTTTCCGCTTTTCGTGTTATTGTCCGGTCAAAGAGGCGCGGTACAAAATCACCGCTCCAAAAGACATGAAGCTGAATTTCAAGAGCCTGAATAATGAGATACAGCCAAAAATCGAAGTATCTGGAGACGAGGTGACCTATACATGGGAAAGTTTCAATAATGATAAGGACGACACCGAGGAGTTTATGCCATCTCCTGAGGAGCGCTTCAAGAGGATCACAGTTTCGAGTCTTGCCGACTGGAAGGGTTTTTCGGGGTGGGCCTGGTCATTGTTCCAGCAAAATCTAATCAGTTTGCCGGCAATAAAGACAAAGGTTCAGGAACTTGCTGCTAACAAAAAAACACTGACCGATAAGGTGCAGGCTGTTATAGAATACTTGCGAACAGATTTCCGATATGTAGCGATGCACATAGAATCTCACGGATATGAGCCGCATCCGGCGGATGAAGTCTTCACGAATAAGTATGGGGATTGCAAAGATCAAACCCTCCTTGCGATTACCATGCTTTCCGAACTCGGAGTTAAGGCATGGCCGGTCTTTATGTCTACTGAATCAGAGTTAAGGCGCAGGGACCTGCTGCCGATGCCATTTTATTTCGATCATGTCATTCTCTATTTCGAACTTGACGGTAATAGTTATTTCACCGATGTTTTGCTAAAGGGGTATCACTTTCGAGACATATCTATTCTGCTGGCTGGCAAGGGGGCCTTTATTGTGAATGATCATGGCGGACTTTTTACCACTATTCCACTTGCAGACAAATCAGAGACATCTATCGTAGGTAATAGCAAAACGCTGATCCGGGAGAACGGTTCGGTTTCTGTAGACGCGGAGGTTACTTTCCCCAAAGGTTATTCCGCTATGCTGAGGGAGGCGTTTAAAACTGTGGGTGACGGGGAGAAGGAGAAGCTTTACGCTGCCTTGGAGACGGGTATTGCCCAAGGAGGGAAAGTGCTGAAACGGGAAATGAGGAATGAAGCTCTTCCCTACTCCCAACTGTCTTTTGCCCTGCACTTTGAACACCCTAGTTTGGTTCAGAGGATGGGTGACAGGATGATATTCGGCTTGCCTCAAGTTCCGAGAGGTATTGAATTTTCAGCGCCCAAGAGACGGTATCCGATAGTCTTTTTGAACGAAGGAGAGGTGGAAAGCAATATTTCATATACTATCCCTGAAAGCTATGAAGTTGAAAGCCTGCCCAAGAAGGTTGCACTCAACACCACTTTTGCAGCTTTTACCCGAGAATATGTCGTAGAAGCAAACAAAATAAACATAAAACAAGTCGTCTCTACAAAACGCGCGCATTTGACCGTGTAAGACTACCAAAAAGTGCAGAATTATTTTGATGAGATCCCGCTGTCAACAAATGACAAAATCATCATTAGGAAAAAACAGATACCGTAATTATTCTCAAATCAAATAATCCAAAGCCCCGCAATAAGTGTTAGGAGCTACTATATCCATTCTATTTTACTTATCGTGACTTCGTTATCAACATTGCCGGTGTTGGGGACACCCTCTGGCTCTATTAATAGTGCTTTGTATCCTTCTTCGGATACGGGCTTATGTTCCGTTAAACTGCACAATCTTAAATTCATAATTGTTCATCATGGCGATAATTCGAACTGAATAGTCGTCATCTGGAAGTTTTGAGAACTTTTCCATAGTTGGCATCAAATGCCAGTATGCCATGCCCCGCCATGACCCCGCCATTTTCATTTTTTTAGTTGCGTCTTTGCCGATTTGATAAATTTTCCGAAGGCCTTATCCTTCTTGCGCTTCTCTACGTAGGACAGTTCATGAAACTCGGATTCCTTTTTTAACTTGAGATAGCTTTTATAGCGGTCTTCGCTCAAGCTCCCGTTTTCAACCGCCTCAAGCACTGAACAGCCTTTCTCCCGGATATGGCTGCAATCGGTATATTTACAATTAGCGGCCATACCCTGAATGTCAGTAAAACTATCTTCAATGGCATCGATAGAAGCCAATACACCTAACTCTCTCATTCCAGGCGTGTCTATAAACATTGCACCCTTATCAAGAAGAACAAGCTGTCGTCTTGAAGTTGTGTGTATGCCCTCACCGGTTCCGCTGACTGCCTTTGTATCGAATCCATTACGACCCATGAGGCGGTTAATAATCGTTGTCTTGCCAACACCAGATGACCCAAGCAGGCAGTATGTCTTTCTGGGCACCAGGAATTGATGAAGTTCATCGAGCCCTGCCCCGGTGGTATTGCTGAGAGTGAGGATTTTGGTGGTGATACCAGATTCCCTGATTGCTGCAACTTTCTGCTCCAACTCATCATTTGTGATCAAATCCGTCTTGGTCAGCACAAGGATTGGTTCAATATGACCTTCCTTGGCCATCACAAGGTAACGCTCGAACCTGCGCAAATTAAAATCGTAATGACATGATTGTACGATGAAGGCAATGTCGATGTTTGCTGCAATCATCTGGAAGTCCACAGTTTTACCGGCGCACTTACGCCTCAGGAATGTCTTGCGTGGAATGACCCCATGTATAATCGCTAACGCGCCAGCGTTGTGATATTGCACAAATACCCAATCCCCGACGCAAGGCAAGTCCGCTGACGCATGGGCCGAGAACCGCAGTTTCCCTGCTAACTCGAAAGGCACCTCGCCATTTTCATTTCGAATAAGGCCGCCACCCCGATCAACCGCAGTAACTCGAGCAATTTGCAACTCCGGTTGATGAAGTTCTGTGGCGCAGTCCTGAAACCACGAGTTAAACCCAAGATCTGTCAATTCCATATATTTTTTTTGCGTACCACCGCAGTATTAAATGACAGTATGACATGCCTGACACCGTCATTTACGGACAATCCCCCAACCGCTTGGCCTTGACCTTCATATTCATGGTTCGCCCCTGGGTCTGCATCTTCATAGTCGAATCGTAGGCATCTCCCTTGTAAACCGTCTCGCCGCTGAAGTCACCGGCATTTTTGCCGGTACACTTCATCTTCCACGTGACCTTATTGCCGGACTGATTTAAATCGGTAACAGTACAATTTTTGTCAGTGGAGATAGTTTTTTTCTGGTCCTTAACATCCTCCTTGGTGTAGCAGTGCTTTGTCGTGGTGGGTGGCATTTCCATAGGCATACCGGGCATTTCCACAGTACTGATCAGTTCCCAGTATCCATCACGCATCATGTCGGCAGCAAAGCTGGTAGCCGGAAGAGCCAAGGCAAACAGAACGGCAATAACAATCTTTTTCATAACTAAACCTCCTTTGTAATTAAAGTAGTTAACTGCGGCTTTATCGTCGGAACAGCCGGACCAAACAAGCCCAAAAATCAGCAGAAAAACCGAAATCGCATATCTCATATATACTCCTTACGATAATCTTTCTTATTTATAAAAGTCGTCATCCTGCATCTGCGATCAAATGCCATAATGCCAAGCCAGACCCCGCCACGCGCCGCCTTCCGGCGCGTCGCTGTGGACCGGCAGGTTGGTCTTTTATTACCTCTGTATAAGGATGCGAAGTGTGGCCTCAAGGTACTGAGCGTCCGACAACAGCGGAATCTCACCGGGATGCAGACGCATAATATCCCACCGCTTCTTGTACAGCCATCGGACTCGCTCGTCGGGCAACGTCGAAATCACTTCGGCAAACCGCTGCAGTTCGCGCTTGGTCGCCTCACTCTCTTGGGCATCCCCGATTTCGTCGGGTCGCTTACTGAAGAGATGGCGGTATTGGCGGAATTGTGCTAAGGTCGGCGTGCTACCGCTAGTCAGCTCAGACTGCCTTGCCGATGCTGGGAAGCACTTGAGTTTTACCCAAAGATTAATTTCCTCCACCGCGTCAGGCTCGGCCCATGGGGAGATCACAACATCGATCACGAGCTTCCGGAGGTCGATGCGGCGCCGCTTGCAATCAGGAACCCAGGCGTTGCGCGGGTTCACTGGCAGCGGGTGAGGATGCGGATTGTTGTCGAGGTCGATGTGCCGATTGCCGCTTGCTAGTGGGTCATAGGCCGTGATGAGCGCCCTTACTTCACAGTCGGGCGCGTATTTTTCCTGCTTCGTGGTAATAAACTCCAGGGCGTTGAACCTGTTCGTCAAATGGGCCGTACCATATTGAACCTGCCCAAGGTGTGCTACATCCAACAGGCCGTTAAGCGCGTCATATAGCAGGTCGTACCGCGTTATGATGGCAACGCCGTCATGCCCGTATAGCTCCCACATGTCGAGCGTCTCCAGCCCTTGCGCATAGAGGTGCCAGCAACTCACGTAGTACGACTCTCGATGTTGAGCTAGACTACCAAGGTGGTGATTGAGCTCGCGGCGATGGTCGATGTTGAAAGGGTCAAGGCCAAGCATGCGAAGCGCGTAAGCCTCCGGCGGAAGTCCTTCGCTCTTGTCGGTGAATAGATCCGCCCGTCGGAAGTAAAGCTCTTCGTTAGCCATCATATCCCGGAACTTGCGGAGATCCATGAAGCGCCACAACGCGGAGTCTCTGTGTGGTTCTTTCTGGTTCCAATACGTCTGGATGGGCATTTTTCATTCACCTTTCTAAGCAGCTTCCACAGTGGCACCGGCCTCTGAATCCGCTCGGCTGCGGCTCTTTCTTTCGGTCCAGCTTGCCGAGGGGTTCCGTGTGAACTTGCTAGACGCTCGCCGACCAAGCCAACCAGTAGTTATCTGAACGGACACGATTTACGATAACATTATGTTTTCACCGCGTCAATATGAAATCATCTTGACGATATCTGACTAATTTTATTGAACTTTCTTCAGGCCAAATATGTAAAAAAAATGGCGCGTATAGGTATTTTGACTTGTTTTAATGCCACAAAGGATTTAGGGTGTCACAAATAGTCTGACTATATTTCATGCCCCAATTATCTCATTCAGTCCTTCAACAACCTGTTCGATTTCCTCAGGAGAGACTTGTTTAATTATCATTCACCCCTTAGTATTTGGGCCATTGACTCAAATCCTAGTCGGCCATCGCCTTTTCAAAGGTCGGGTCAAGTTTCGCGCATTCCTTGGCCAAACGGGTGCGTTTCATTCTGGAAAGTTTTTCCTTTACTGCCTCCTGAATGGCCTGGCTGCGATTCTGGAAAATATGTTTACTTACGAATGTGTCCAGCTGATCAATATATTGCTCATCCAACGTAATAGCAATTTTTGTTTTACCCATATAACACCTCCAGTATTACTTTATGCCATACCATTGGTTTCGTCAAACATTAGTAGAAAGGTTTAATCCGGTCAATAGCTATTGCAACGGCAACTTTAAGTGGAAATCTGTAATAATAGAGTGCTTAGTTTGAGTTTTATTATGGAGGTGAAAGATGGCCCGTATCGGTATTTTAACTTGTTCCAACGCCACACAGGATTTGGGATGTTCTTCAGTGTCCTGCCTTGCTGATTTCAGGAAGAGGAAGGGGACTTTTGGCGAATACCCTGAAAATGAGAAGCTGACTCTGGTCGGTATCATCAATTGTCCGGGCTGTCCTACCTTGACCGGCCCGGACAAGCTGCTCCAAAGGATAAGGGCACTGACAGAGTTTAAGGTTGATACTATCCATTTTACGTACTGCATGAAGGCACTTTGTCCGTTCAAGGAAAAGTATAAGCAGGCGCTTGAAGAGGCTTTCCCGAATATCAAAATAGTTATCGGCACGCATGAGGAGCACGTGACGCCGGAAGAATACAGAGAGCGGGTCAAAAAACTTTTCTGCCAATCTCGCAAAACGATGGTTGATCTTATTTTAGACAAGGATTAGAGTTGGAGGACAGATAATGACAGTTAAAAAAGGTTTATGGATTTCTTTAGCTGCAACTGTGGCAATAATCGCCATGGCTGTTCTCTTTATTGGTATGAAAATATATACTCCTACCAAAGGCAATAAGATAGGCAAGTATACTGCCCCACGGAAAGCGCTTTTGGTTGTGGACGTCCAGGAGGACTATACAGGGCATAAAGGCAAGCAGCCTCCACTTTTTAAAGACGTTGAAGGACAGATTGCAACTATCAATAGACTTATAGATGACGCTTCCAGGTCGGACATGAAGGTTGTCTACATACGGCAGGTTTTTGATAATAATTTCATAACGCGGTCTTTTGTGGGCAGAACCATTGACGGTCTGCCGGGGACGGAAATTGATTCAAGGATAAGGGTGGTGAACCAAAACGATTTCACTAAAAGAATATCAGATGCCTTTTCAAATCCTCAGTTGGAAGAGTTCCTGATCAATAATCAGGTGGATGAACTTTACCTGGTCGGTCTTGATGCCGCGTATTGCGTATATTACACCGCATTGGGTGCATTGAATCGTGGCTATAAAGTCAAAGTAGTTAAGGATGCGGTGATGTCCCGCAAAAGCATGGACGATGTTTTGAAGTGTTACAAGGATAAAGGCATCTTGTTAACTGTAAGCAGTGAAATAACGGGAATATAGTTTTGTCCCCAGGACTATTTTAAAAAAAATATTGACAGCATCTGATTATTCTGATATTCTATGGTCATGGAACTATCGAACTATACGAAAATCTTTAAGGCACTTTCGAACGAACAGCGGCTGAAGATATTTATGATGCTTTATAAAAATTGCTGCATGCCTGAAGGATACAAGGTTGGGGAGGAATTTCGCATAGGAGGGGAATCATGCTGTGGAGCAGAAGGAAGCGTAGACAGGGCATTTACGAAGATATGTGATTGTATGAGTCTTTCGCGCTCGACGATCTCTCATCATTTTAAGGAACTTCAGAATGCCGGATTGATAACCTGTGTGAGGGAAGGACAAACTTTTCGATGCAAGGTGAATCAGGATGCTATTAATGAGATAAAAAAGTTTCTGGAGTGATTTTTTTTGTCATAAATGTTCGAGAAAACCAGAACACTCGAACAAAGAAAGGAGGTGAAACTAAATGGAGAAACAATGCTGTAACGCAAGTATTACGGAACTCGAAAACGGTTATCGTCTTGAGATTACGGGTCAAGACGTAAAGGAAAAAGCTAAAACCATGTTCGAGAAATGCTGCACGGGTGGAAATATGAAGAACATGTTCCAGTTCTGCGGCGGGACCAAATCAGACAAGGGCTGTTGTTAGCAGGACCGCATTGGGACAGCGGCCTTTTCTGGCCGCTGTCCATTAAAAGCATATTGTGATATGTATATAAAAAAGAGAGAATGCAGGAGGTCCAAATGGACAAATTGAAGAATGACGAGATTCGCAGTGCGGTTAGGCAGAAGTACGGGAAAGTTGCTGCATCAGGGAGCGCCGGTTGCGGTTGCTCATCTTCATCCTGCTGCGGAACATCCGGTGATGTAGCGGCAAAGGATATTTCGCTTGGAGTGGGTTATTCCGTTGAGGATGTGACTGCTGTACCGGAAGGAGCGAACATGGGGCTTGGTTGCGGCAATCCGCAGGCCATCGCTTCTTTGCAACCCGGAGAAACGGTGCTCGACCTGGGCAGCGGCGGAGGATTTGACTGTTTCCTGGCAGCACGGGCAGTTGGAGACAAGGGACATGTTATCGGCGTTGACATGACGCCGGAAATGATCAGCAAGTCCAGACAGAATGCCGAGAAAGCCGGTATTGGGAACGTAGATTTTCGACTCGGAGAGTTGGAATATCTCCCGGTTGCCGATAGGATGGTTGATGTCATTATTTCGAATTGTGTTATCAATCTTTCTCCGGAGAAAGAAAGGGTATTCAGAGAGGCCTTCCGCGTATTGAAATCGGGTGGGCGGCTGGCGATTTCCGATGTTGTTGCCACCGCTGAACTGCCTGATGACATTAAGAAAGATATGTCGTTCCTTACCGGATGCATAGCGGGCGCATCTCATATCCAGGAACTCGAAGGCATGTTGTATAAGACCGGTTTTGAGAAGGTCCTCATCAAGCCAAAGGAAGAAAGTAGAACATTTATACGTGACTGGATGCCTGGAAGCAAGATCGAGGACTATGTGGTTTCAGCAACTATTGAAGCGGTAAAACCATAGGCTTAAATACAGTGTTAACGTAAACGGCAAAGCCGCTGCCCCGGCTTTGCCGGTCTATTATGCTAAGCATGCTAAAAGATTTTTTTGGAGATGTCCGGGAATTGTATAATTGCTTCTTGAGTTTACAAAATTATCAATAATTGCAATAATAAGGTCATAGATTATCGAGGAGGTTGCAAATGGCTCCAGACACGCAGCAGATATTAAAAGAGGCATTGGAACTGTCGGCCATGGAAAGGGCAAGTCTTGCAGATCATCTTCTCTCCAGCCTGGACCAGCCTGATGAACACATAGACGCACTCTGGCGCAAAGAAGTTGAAGATAGAACCAAAACCTTACGCGCAGATGTCAATTACGTCGTTTCCCTTACGGAATTATCTATCAGATAGTGGATGCTGACATTCTTATTATTGCAATTGCCAATTTGCATAGAAAGCCGGACTATTGGCAAGATAGGATAAAGGGATGAACTTGATCGTTCCATTTTTTTTATGAACTCTGAACTTACAGAGCTTTTTGATCAACTGTATCGCGACAACCAGGCAAAGGTATACAGACTGGCTATGGGACTCGCCGGTAATGTTCATGATGCTGAAGATATTACACAGGAAGCATTCTATCGGGCTTTTCGCTCCTATCACACCTTCCGCGAAGAAAGCTCTTTTTTTACCTGGATATACAGGATCACGCTCAACGTTGCCAACGATTACCTGAAACACAGGACCAAGCTGCCAATCTACACTCTTACCGAGGATTTAGGTTTTGCGATAGATGAAGTTATTGATCCTAATCCCTCCAATAATCCTGAAACTGAACTGCTTGCCCGCCAGGTCAGAATCAAGTGTCTACATTGCATGACCGAATGTCTTCCCATAAAACAGCGAAGGGTCTTCTGCCTTGCTGTTACCATGGACCTTCCGCACAAGCAAGTCGCTGACATTCTTGAATGTTCAACAGGTTCCGTCAAGACAACACTTCACCGTGCAAAAAAAAGATGGTTCGGCTATATGGAAGACAAATGCCAGTTTATCAATAAATCGAATCCCTGCAAATGCAAACAATTTGTTCGTTTCGGCCTTAAGCGGGGTTGGCTATCGAAAGATGTGTTATCAAATTCACACACGGCTGATGTTGCACAACTAAAGGAAGAGATAATCCAATTGCGGACATTGCGGGACTTTTACGGTGACCTTTATGATGACCCTGCCGATGATTGTTTCATTCAAAGGATCAGGGAAGGCATAGCAAAGAAAGAATGGGCCATTTTGTCCTGATACGGTTCTAACCGAGATTTGAATTGATAGCAGGCAGTACCAGCGCACGAAAGGCTTCGTTGATTTTTTCTGGGGGGAGTGGATTTTTTTGATTCAGCCACCATGTCAGGGATGACATGAAAGTCGCTGACAAAAAATGGACGAAAAGGTCAAAAGGGACCACGGAATCAGCTTTTTTAAGTTTCTGTAACTCCTTCCCAAACTCATCTCTTATGAGATCGGCAAGTATCTTCCGGATATGCTGCCGCACAACGGCCCCGGCCTGGCTGCCAAGCAAGGCCTTCCATACGCCACGATATTCATAGGCATGCTCGAACATTGCCAGGCTGAACCCAATGATTTTTTCATAAGGTCTTGCCGTAACTGGCGGAGTCACTGCAAGAGCACTGATAAGCATGTCACGGAGGTCCTGTAAACCGCTTAAGAGAAGTTCATCCTTGTCCCTGAAGTGCATATAAAAGGTGGACCTCCCGACATTGGCACGGTCTATGATTTCCTGCACAACAATTGATTCATAATTCTTTTCAAGAATTAATGAAATCAGGGCTTCGTGCAGGAGCTTGCGTGTTTTCTGAATACGCCGGTCTTCAGTTTTTTTCATAAATCAGGCCCCCTTTTTTGCAAGTTTGCGGACAATTAAAATGTTTTTGTTCAGAAATGGACATATCGAGTGCTGCTGTTCTTCCATTCCACGCTTTTAAACATTATTATAACAGAAAATGAACATTAGTTCATTTTCATACAAATGTTCGGAGGTGTTGATTTATGGAGACCAGCAGGCGGCCCGGCACAGGGACAAAGACAGGAGATGCAACAGGCGGCAAGGCCGAAGCTTTTATAAATTTAACAAAAGTGACCAAATCATTTACTGCTTCACAAGAGACTTTTTCTGCTTTAAAAGAAATATCTCTTGGCATCGGGAAAGGTCAGTTGCTTGCCTTAACCGGGAAATCCGGGAGCGGCAAAACAACCCTACTCAACATCATCGCAGGCATAGACAGACCGACCCAGGGGCTTGTCACCGTAGCCGGCGTCTCTCTGGATTCCCTTAAAGAAGGGCCGCTTGCCGTATGGAGAGGCAGGAATATCGGTGTTGTGTTCCAGTTTTTTCAACTTCTTCCAACGCTTACAGTTCTGGAAAATATAATGCTGCCTATGGACTTTTGCAATACATTTCCGAAAAAAGAGAGGAAGCCCATAGCTTTTTCGCTCCTGGAAAAAGTCGGCATACCCGAACAGGCCGGCAAGCTGCCCTCAGCTCTTTCCGGGGGACAGCAGCAAAGGGCCGCTATTGCAAGGGCGCTGGCGAACGATCCGCCTGTAATTGTTGCCGACGAACCCACCGGCAATTTAGACTCTCGCACTGCCGAGGCGATTTTCGAACTTTTCACCCGGCTTGCGGATACCGGCAAGACAGTTGTCGTTGTCACACATGAAAAAGAATTCTCCAGATATTTTAAAAATACTGTCACGATCTCTGATGGGACAATAGCAGATAAAACTGGGGAGTCGTTATTATGAGTCCGAGATTTATCAAGGTATTCCGCGATTTGACGACAGATAAGGTGAAAAGTATTATGCTGACTTTGGCCATTGCGATAGGAGTTTTCGGCCTCGGGACGATCCTTGGCGCATACGCTGTTCTGACCAGGGAAATGGCCCGAAACTATATGGGGACTCAGCCTGCATCAGCGACAATAAAGGTCGAAGACGGCTGCATTGATCAAAACCTCCTTGAAGGGGTCAGGAAAATGCCGGGAATTTTACAAGCTGAAAGACATGCAACTGTTCTTTCACGAATGAAAATCGGAAACGACTGGTATCCCATGCTCCTATTTGTGATCGATGATTTCCGGGACATAAAAACGAACAGGATAACGAAGGTTTCCGGCGCGTGGCCGCCACCCGCAGGCACCATGCTTGTTGAGCGGACCGCATTAACGGTGATGAAATCAGGAGAAGGAAAAGAGGTTGTAGTTAAAACCCCTCACGGAGAACAAAAGGCGGTCCCGATTTCAGGAATTGTCCACGATCCGGGCTTGGCCCCTGCCTGGCAGGAACAGACGGGATATGGATATATAACTCTCTCCACATTACAGTGGCTCGGAGAACAACAAGGGTTTGATGAATTGAGAGTCCGTATGGCTGACGCAGGTAATTCGGTCGGAGCTATTGAAGAAAAAAGCAAGGCAGTCGCCGATTGGATTGAAGGCCGGGGACATTTTGTTCATGAGGTCCAGGTCCCTCCGCCGGGAAGGCATCCTCACCAGGGTCAAATGAACGCAATCCTGTCGCTCTTCACTGCATTCAGCTTTATGACTTTGATTCTCAGCGCCATTCTCGTAACTTCCTCTATATCGACTCTCATGACAAAACAGATACGGGAGATCGGGATTATGAAAACCATTGGAGCTGACTCATTCCAAATCTCCGGACTTTATCTATTAATGGTTTTTGCGTTTTCTGTCCTTGCTGTTGTCACAGCCGTTCCCCTAAGTCAATTTTTGGCAAAAATATTCGTTTATAAAATGGCAAAGATCCTCAATCTCACGGTATTTGATGCTTCCATTCCGTTTTGGGTTTTTGTCATGCAGGTATTGTCCGGTATCCTCATACCTCTTTCAGCAGCTGCAGTACCTGTCTTGCGCGGAGGACGTATCACGGTCCGGGAAGCGCTCGATAACTATGGAGTGACAAAAAACAGTTTCGGGAAGGGGCGACTGGAAACTATTCTTGCGCGATTGAATGTCTTTGGTGAAACATTTACTCTTTCGTTAAGAAATGTTTTCCGGCAGCGGTCGAGGCTTGTCATGACACTTGGGCTATTGGCTGCCGGCGGCGCCATGTTCATGACGGCCCTTAATGTCTCGAAAGCCTGGGACGTGAACCTGCAGAAAATTTATAAACAGCGCCTTTATGATCTGGAAGTCCGTTTAAGCCGGCCTGTGTATACAGACGAAATCATGGCAAAAATACGTCAAATCCCGGGTATAAAAGAGGTCGAAGCCTGGGGATATTCTCCGACATCGTTTATAAAGGATGCGCATTATGAAATTTCTCATACTTATCCGGACAAGGGACATGGAAGTTTTTCAATAGTTGCGCTTCCGCCGCATACAAAACTGGTGAAATTACCAGTACTTGAGGGGCGCTGGCTTAAAACAGACAATGCAAATGAGGTTGTTATTAATCGTATGGCCCTTTCACAGTCTCCAAATCTCAAAGTCGGAGATGTTGTTTCTCTATCTCTGGACGGGCATCCGTTTGAATGTAAAATAGTCGGGGTTGCAGAAGATATTTTTTCACCTTCAACCGCTTATGTATCGGCAGATACTTATACTAAATTATCCGATACTAAAGGCTTGTCGAATATGCTCAGTATATCAATGAACAGCCGGGACCGGGAAACTGTTCTGCCTATGGTCCGTAAAATTAATGAATTGATCGAAAAAGAAAAAGCGCCTGTCAGCGCGACAATCCCGATGTTTTTGATCCGGAATGCCGTGTCCGAACATATGGGGGTCCTGGTAGGAACTCTTTTAGTCATGGCTTTTCTGATGGCTGCAGTTGGAATGATCGGGTTAATGTCAACGATGAGCACAAATGTATTGGAACGCACTCGTGAATTGGGAGTAATGAGGGCAATCGGCGCGACCCCGAAAAGGGTTATTCTGCTTGTGGTCACGGAAGGATTGATTATTGGAGTATTCAGTCTCGTGTTTGCCTTTGCCGGTTCACTGGCGTTATCGGCACCGTTGGGAAAACTGATAGGGAATATGGCATTCCGAACTCCCCTGCCTCTGGCGATTTCCCTTTTGGCGTTTTTTGTATGGGTAGTTATTATTGTTATAGGCTCTGTCGCTGCGACATTATATCCTGCCTGGCGGGCCGGCCGCATGACAACGCATGAAGCACTGAGTTATTACTGAAAACAGAGGTCCTATTTGTGATAGGTATTTTGTCGCGATTTATTTTTGTAACCTTTTGCCTTCATTGCGGTCTAACTAATAACGAAATAAAAACAGGAGGCTTATCGAATGGAAACAAAAGATGACATCACATTAGTTTCGCCGTGCGGGGGGTATTGCGGAGATTGCCCAGCTTACAAGGTCAAGGATGACCCATCGTGGGGAGAGGTGCTGACCAGGAAATTCAACTGGAATGGCGTTCCCTGTCAGGGATGCAGGCCGCTCAAGGGGAAATGCCAGTTTGTCGAGGGCACATGTGAGACCTATGCCTGCATCAGCAAACGTGGACATGACTTCTGCTTCGAGTGCTCGGAATTTCCTTGTGCTAAATTGAACCCTGCGGCTGACAAGGCCGGTGACCTGCCGCACAATATCAAATTATTTGCCCTGTGTTATATCAAACAGCACGGTGTAGACAAATGGAAGGGAAAAACGGCTGAAGTCAAACAAAGATATTTCATGGGCAAAATGGCTATAGGCAAAGGGCCGCAAATGGAATAACAGGATGATTTAAACTTGCTTCCTTGTTTCATTAAGGAGGTGTATTTCTTGCCGGGGGAGGGGGATATTAATATTTTTTTCCCTGAACTTTTCAATAATGGCCTTATTTATATCGTATTGAACGGAAACAAAATCCGGGACATTCACCCAGGGTTTGATTGAGATTATTATGGCTGAGGCCCCTAAGGAAGCAGCGCCGAAAACCGGCGACGGGTCTTTTAAAACACGCGGATCGCTATTGAGTAGATCGCCGATGGTTTTTAGAGCAAGGTCCAGATCGGTGTCATAAGCGACCCCTACTGAATGTTCCAGTTGCCGGATCTTGCCATAATTGTGCAAAATCTCACCCACAATCTTGCGGTTTGGGACGACAACTATGGAATTGTCAGTGTGCAGCAGTTTGGTTGAAAAGAGGGATATATCGCTGACCTGTCCCTGCACACCCAGAAGCTCTATATATTCATCTATCGCAAAAGGTTTTGTAAAAATGATAGTCAAACCCGCTATAAGGTTACCGAGCAGGCCCTGCATCGCAAGGCTTATGCCTACGCCAGCCACTCCGATTCCGGCAATCAGGGGAGTAATCTGGAAACCCATCTGGCCAAGTGCCATGATTGCCATGAAGCCTATTATAAGGAGCTTAACAATCCTTACCGCCAATAAACGCATTGGCTGGTCGAGATGTTTTGTGCTGAGCCAGCGTTCCATGAATTTCCCGACCCACCGTGCGATCATAAAACCAGCAGCCATTATAGCAAAGGCGCTTAGTATCTGGACGCCATGGTCTATAAGGTAGAACGTCAGCTTGTCGCTCAATTCTATTGCGTCAAAAGGTGATGCAGCCTTGCTGCCGATAGTGCCTGTAGCCATGTTCCTACAGTAGCACACATTATTTCGTGATGCAACGAATCTTAATGTGGATGAGGAACTTGACATACGATATTTCTGGTTATAGGATTTGATTAACATAGGTGGTAAAAGGCGACTTCCGATCGTCTTGAACACCTAGTAGACCCTGAAGGGTATGTGTAGGATAGGTGGGAGGCTTTGAGGCCCGACGATAGTTGGGTTGGAGCCGACCTTGAAATACCACTCTTACCTTACCGGGGTTCTAACATGTCCCTGTGATCCAGGGAAGTGTTCCCCCTTCCCGATGTTTCATCTAGGGAAGGGGGCTTATTCATTCGGAGCACGTGAGGAATCAATGCTGATCGTTCTACAGTTTCCAATCGCCGATGCCCGCCCATTCCTTGAGGACTCAACCGGGCGATTAGACGTCCCCTCTTGGCCGATACCTAAACCGAAAAGAGACTTTGTTCGTAATTTCGGTGAAGTTCACGCGCGCACGAGGGGTATCTCCCTTCCGAAAGTCTTGAGTCATGACTTTTACTTTGCAGTGGCAGCGTCTGCGTTAAAGTATATTGACCTCAATGGTTGTGCCCTTCCCAAAATATCTATCCAACTTAGGGGTGCATATCGACGCCTTTTTTGCGATGGCATGGGAATGACCCGTGTAGAGCTTGGACTAAATGCGGATTCTGAACGAAAGCTTTCTGGGGACGACTTGATAGCATTGCTGAACAATTGCCTCTGTCTACCAACAAAGGTGCGGCAATATCCTCACTCATCCCGAACAAACCTACTACAGTTACAGGCTGCACCTCTATCCAGACTCTATTTGTATTCAAGTACTAGGAAAAACGTCGTAGCTAACGTGGAAGAAAAGTATGTGTCAGCGTGTGAGCCTATCTTGTTATTCGAATATGATGAGGAAAAAATCACACCTCCGATGCCTTCAAGATGCAAGGTGATTGATCCAAATGCGACAGGCGGCGTGCCACTTTCTTATACCAAGCTATTTAGTAACGGGCAAAGCATTGGCATATACCTCTTGGGTTGTGTCAAAGATAATAGAGACGATGTCCGCAGGCTTAGGCTTTGTCTTCTGAGGCTTCATGCACAGCATGAAGTGCTTGCTCAAGTGCTTCGATGGGTGAGCAATGGTTTTATTCAATACAAGCCTAACTCCGAAGCTGGAGACAACATAGAAGAATATTTAAACAAAGCCACGAGAGAGATTTTTCAACAGAAGAAGTATGGGGTACGCCAAAGCGCTATTCGTGATGCACTGAGCGCATACGAGTTGGTGATGAGCCCTGGACAAAAAGATGTACTCTTTGAGGTATTAGAAGGTGTCCGGAGGCAGATACGAGTAAAACTTAAGCGATTTACAAGTCAGCAGCAGGTTGGCAAACAAGCAATAATTGTAAATGTCAATGGCCGCATGGAAGGAGGGACATTAAATATCATGGGTAAAGGACCTACTGTACGTGTTAATTATGGTAAGGGTAATGTTTTTTACGGCGATGCCATCGCCGCTGGGTATATTGAGGACAGTTTCAAAGCGGCTGGCAAAACGGCCAACGGCGAAGTCCAAGACGCTCTTGAACGATTAACCACGAATGCCGCAAACCTAATCGAAAAGTTGGATGCCTCTGAGCAGCAGATGGTGTCTCGGAAATTAAGGGCTCTTACGGAGGAGGCGGCAGCGTCGGTGCCCGACAAATCTTTTCTAAAGGTTACTGGGGAAGGCCTCATTGATGCAGCCAAGACAGTGGCAGAGATGCTTGGACCGATCACAACCGCTGTTAAGGGGGTCCTCAGTCTTTTCGGAATAGCTATCTGAAAGCAGTTAGTCCTCTTACGTAGATGCCTATGTGCTTACCTGCCTGGCATCTAGGCGATATTTTTGCACCCTCCTGACTTCTTCGCATCCGGGTGCTTGGGTGATCGTATGCATGCACAAAGGAAGAATATATGAAAGATGGGAAAAAGGAGTGGCGCACATATGAGGAAGTTGCCCAGCACTTGCTAACAAAATTTGCGAATCATTTCGGTCTGGGTTATGTAGAAGGTAAACAAGTAATTCCAGGTGCGTCTGGCACTGAATGGGAAATTGAAGCAAAAGGGGTGGCAATCGATGGCAAAGGATTTATCATTATAGAGTGTCGCCGTTATACAACCGCCAGAATTTCTCAAGAAGAGGCTGGCGGCTTGGCATATCGCATCATTGATACAGGGGCTAAAGGCGGTATTCTGGTGACTCCGTTAGGTTTTCAGAAAGGGGCGAAAAAAGTTGTTTCTCATTCCGGAATAAAACAGGTGATACTCAATCCCACGAGTACCACAACGGACTATATCCTACAATTTCTTAATAATGTTTTTGTCGGCCTTTCGGATACAATACCGATGAACGACAGCGTTATCATTAAGAAGTTTGAACAGGGCAAAATCATCGATGAACGGCACTGTAAGTAATGGCATAACAAAAAATACAGCGGATGCGGAATTAGCGTGGCGCGCTTTTCGCAACGGTAGTTGCTTGCGCCGCTGATTTAGGCAGGGGTTGTTAGGCGGCATTGCTTTTAACGTCGCTCACGAAGAGGAGGAAGGTATGAAGCTGGTAATTAAGCGTGATCAAAAGGCCCAGACTGGTCTGCTCGGTGGCCACAAGGGGATGATCTTCTTGCTGACCTGCCGCGTCGAGTTAACGCAGGAGGAGCAGGACTTGGTCAAGAGGTACAAAGCAGAGATGCATCCCTTGACCTTTACGACCGATCGGGAAGGTAACAAAATCCCTAAGGACACTGTAAGCAGCCTAACGCTTGGGGTGACAGAGGAGATGAAGGACATCACCATTCTTCTTAACAACGAAGAGGTCATCAAGGAAGCGTGCAGAGGGTTTAAGACCCTCCTTGACGTCATGGCTACCTTTGGTGGCCAAGAAGTCATTGAATTCTAAACCTGATCTAAACCGGAGGCAACGACGATGGCAACCTGCAAAACCTGCAACGGCAAAGGCTCGGTGAAATGCCCAAAGTGTAAGGGCACAGGCCGGATTTCGGAACTATTAGGAGGATCCCATCAGTGCAATAACTGTAATGGGTCTGGTGCTGTTAGGTGTGGAGTTTGTAATGGGAAGGGGCATCTATAGCTCAGTCTTCGAATACGGAGCTGCACGGCCTGCCTAACCCTAGGATGAAGTTGACAGCCAAAAGCGTTGCTGAACTCCGTTTTTTGATGGCATCTTAGCCCTGTCGTTAGAATTGCCGATGACTGTTTTATGTGCTATCTTTTTATCAGATAGGCAGCTGATACGAGGCGGTATCCCCAAATTAAACAGGAGGACGCTAATGTTTAAAGAATTTAAAGAATTCGCTATGAAGGGAAATGTTATTGACATGGCTGTCGGGATAATAATCGGCGCGTCTTTTGGTAATATCGTAAATTCGCTTGTTTCTGATATGATCATGCCGCCGGCAGGAATGGTCTTTGGAAAGGTGGATTTTGCAAACCTGTTTATCGTCCTCCAGGAAGGGAAAGTTGCAGGTCCGTATTCTTCGGTTGCAGCAGCCAAGGCAGCAGGGGCCGTGACCATCAACTATGGTATTTTCATAAATGCTTTAATAAGCTTCATGATTGTGGCTTTTTCTGTATTCATCCTTGTAAGGAGCATCAACAGGCTCAGGAGGCAGGAGGAGGCCCAGGCTGCGGCGCCGGCAACCAGGGAATGCCCTTATTGTCTTTCTGTTATTCCGGCAAATGCCGTGCGCTGTGGGCATTGCACTTCAAACCTTAAGACTAGCTGAATATAGAATATTTAGCGGTCGGTCAAAAAAACCTGCGGGAGGTACCTATGAAGAAGATCATTTTCTCTATTGTTTTTATCCTGATGCTTTCAGTTGCCGCTTCATACGCCGGATTACTTGATGTTATCAAAGGGGCGGGTGGCAAGTCGGACCAGCAGCCTCAAGAGAGTACTGTGGTCTCAGGACTTAAAGAGGCCCTTTCGATAGGGACTGAAAAGGCGGTGAAGAGTGTTTCGCGGCCAGACGGTTATTTCTCAAACAGGATGATCAAGATACTTATGCCTGAGAAGATACCGAAGGTTGCCGACATCCTTGGCAAGGCAGGATACCAGAAAGAAGTTGATGAATTTGTGCTCAGCATGAACAGGGCAGCGGAAAAGGCCGCTCCCCAGGCGGCTCCCATTTTTGGTGATGCGATAAAAGGAATGAGTATTGACGATGCAATGAAGATACGTAATGGAGGTAATACCGCTGCAACCGAGTTTTTCAAGAGGAATACATCCGATAAGTTATATAGCGCCTTTAAACCGGTTGTTTCATCAAGCATGAACGAAGTCGGCACAGCACGTTCGTACAAAGAAATGATGTCAAAGTATGAGTCAATCCCCTTCGCCAATAAGCAGTCACTCGACCTTGACGATTATGTTACAAAAAAAGCACTGGACGGGCTTTTCTATATGGTCGGGCAGGAGGAGCAGAAGATCAGGACCAATCCCGCTGCCAGGGTAACAGACCTGCTTAAAACGGTTTTCGGAAAATAACGAACATATGCAAGCATAGGGTTCATTAGTTACGATCTCAGTGCTGCAAGGGTCGTCGCCTACTGTTGACAACGGGGGTTGTAATTTGGAACTGATGCGGAAAATAAGCTCACACTCTTTTTTAAAAAAGGCAGCGCTGACGCTTGCTGTGCTTCTGGTTTTGATCTCTGTCATAGGTTTCTTTATAGCACCTCCTCTGGTCAAATCCTTTCTCGTTAAAAAACTTGCCCAGGAACTCCACAGGGACGTTGCGATCAATAAGATAACAGTCAACCCATTTATGCTTTCCCTGAATATAAAGGGCCTTTCTATTAAAGAACCCAAAGGCCAAAAAACATTTATAGCCTTTGACGATCTTTACCTGAACCTCCAGCTTGTATCTGTCTACAGGAGGGGCATTGTGCTCAGTGAAATCCGCCTTGAAAACCCTTATGTGAACATTGTCCGTAACGAAAACCTTTCATACAACTTCTCGGACCTTATGGAAAGGAAGCAGCCTGAGCCGGCGGCCAAGTCCGCGCCACCGGGATTTTCACTTAACAATATCCAGATAAAACGGGGTGCCATCGATTTTTGGGACAGTCCAAAGCAGACGAGGCATACTATAAAGGGCCTCAATGTTACGGTCCCGTTTGTTTCTAACCTGCCCTACCTTGCGGATGCCTTTGTTCAGCCTTTTCTGGAAGCTCAAGTCAACGGAGATTACATATCATTCAAAGGCAGGTCCAAGCCGTTTGCGGAATCTCACGAGACACTGCTGGATGTGAATATAAAGGATTTCGATATACCGTATTATCTTGCTTATGTTCCTGTAAAGATGGATTTCATCCTTAAATCAGCTGCGTTGGATATTGCGACCAAAATATCGTATGTCCAGTATAAGGACAAAAAACCATCGCTGAGCATTACCGGGGATGTCGGATTAAAAAGGCTGGACATCAGAGACAAGAAAGGCGGTCCCATGGTGGAAGTCCCATTGCTCGGAATTTCAATAGCATCCTCGGATATTATGTCGGGCCACGTGCATTTTGGCAATGTCCTCTGCGATTCCCCTGTGCTGAATGTTGTCAGAAACAGGTCAGGGAAAATGAATGTAGAGGCCTTCACGGACCTGAACAGGGAAAAGAAAAAGGAAGAAGACAAACAGAAATTCCTTTTTGAGGCTGATGCGATAGAACTAAAGGACGGCAAGATCTCATTTTCCGACCATATGAAGGAGAAGCCTTTCAGGACATCCCTTGAAAACATAGGTTTCAGGGTCGATCATCTTAGCACTGCCAGGGATGCTATGGCAGTTGTCGCTTTGGCCATGAAGACAGAGTCAAATGAAACTATAGAGGCCCAGGGTGAGTTTTCGATAGACCCTGTGTTGTCAAACGGTTCATTCAAGGTTGGGCATGTGCCTATCAAAAAGTATTCCCCTTATTACAATGAACGCATATTATTCAGTGTGGAAAACGGCATGATCGATTTGCAGTCGCAATACAGGGTCGCAAAGGCTGACTCCGGGTTTGATATCAGCATCTCTGATATGGAAATTGCGCTCCAGGCCTTGAGACTTAAGAGAGCTGGAGAGACAGAAGACTTTTTGAAAATACCTTCATTTGTCGTAAAAGGGATTGCGGCGGACACCCGCAAAAAAGAGGTATCTGTCGGACAGGTCGCCACGAATAAAGGGGTGCTGAATGTCCGCAGGTCGCGTGAAGGCAAGCTTGATATTTTGGATCTGATGCGGAAGCAGGAAGGCCGGGCACAAACAGGAAAAAGTGTAGCCGCAAAAACAGGAACTGAGAGACCATGGAAGTTCCTTCTAAAAAAGGTTTCGGTCGGGGACTACAGTTTCAGGTTCGAGGACCTTGTTCCTCCTGACCCCGTTGATCTGACGGTCGAAAAGTTTTCCTTCAGGGGAGGAAATTTCTCTACCGCAAAAAATGTTAAAGGCAAGGCTTCACTTTCATGTTCGCTGGCCCAGGGCGGAGAGTTTTCTTCAGAAGGCACCGTCAGACTGAACCCTATGCTGTTAGATGCCCGTGTTTCCGCAAAAGATATCGATATCACCTCCCTGCAGCCTTATTTTACCGATAAGGTGAAGATAATAATAACAGGAGGCGCTGTTTCAGCAAACGGGAGTATCTCGGCAGCGTATAATGAAACTGAAGGGCCAAAGGCCTCATATAAGGGAAGCGCGCATCTGTCCGGATTCGCATCTGTTGACAAGGTCAATTACGAGGATTTCCTGAAATGGGACTCCCTGTTTCTGAATGGAATGGATGTAAGCTATGACCCGATGTCGGTAAAGATAGATGAAATAGCCCTGGCTGATTTTTATTCAAGGTTTATAATCAATCCTGACGGTACGCTCAACGTGCAGGGTATAGTGGCAGAACAGGAAAAAACCAAGGGTGATGCTCCTCCCTCTAAACCAGCGGCGGATTTAGCATCAGCCAAAACCCCGGTGCCCGGCGAAATTAATCAGCAGAAACAGCAAAAAATAGTCAAAATCGAGAAGGTAACTCTCCAGGGAGGTACTGTAAGTTTTTCAGACAGGCACATTACTCCGGAGTATTCAGCAAACCTGATGGAAATCGGAGGCAGGATATCAGGCCTTTCATCGGAAGAGAATATTCTTGCCGATGTTGACCTCAAGGGAAAGCTCGACAAATATGCCCCGCTCGAAATTACCGGTAAGATAAATCCCCTGCGCGAAGACCTGTTTGTTGACCTGAAAATAGACTATAAGGACATGGAACTGAGCCCGCTGACACCTTACTCAGGCAAATACGCCGGCTATACCATTCAGAAGGGAAAACTTTCATTCAATATGAAATATCTGATTGAAAAAAAGAAGCTGGACGCTCAAAACAGTATATTTCTTGATCAGTTCGCGTTCGGTGAACGTGTTGAAAGTCCTGATGCCACAAAACTTCCTGTCAGACTTGCTATTGCCCTGCTCAAGAACAGGAAAGGCGAGATAAATCTTGACCTCCCTGTGTCCGGATATATTGATGACCCGAAGTTCAGCATAGGCAGCATCGTCATAAAAATAATCGTGAATATCCTGGTCAAGGTCGCTACATCTCCATTTGCCCTATTGGGAGCCCTTTTCGGAGGCGGCGAAGAACTGAGCGCCATAGACTTTGAATATGGAGACCATCATCTTCCTGAGAGCCAGGTGAAGAAACTTGAAACGCTTGTAAAGGCATTATATGACCGCCCCGGTCTCAAGCTTGAAATCGAGGGACATGCAGATACTGAAAAGGACAAGGAAGGTTTGAGGCAGTATCTGTATAAACGGAAGGTGAAGGCCCAGAAGCTTAAAGATATGCTGAAAAAAGGCCAGAAGGCCATCCAGGTTGATGACGTCAATGTTATGCCGGAAGAATATCCCGGATATCTTAAAGCTGCATATAAAGAAGAGAAGTTCCCCAAACCCAGAAATATTATAGGGATGGCGAAAAGCCTTCCGGCACCGGAGATGGAAAAGCTTATGTTGACCCATATAGAGGTAAAAGACGATGAGCTCAGGAACCTCGCTTCACAGCGGGCGCAGCAGGTAAAAGAACATATTCTGAAGTCCGGAAAGGTAGAGCAGGAAAGGGTCTTTTTAATAGAGCCCAAATCGCTCCAGCCCGAAAAGAAAGAAAAGCTGAAAGACAGCCGCGTTGACCTCAGGCTCAAATAGTAAAAAAAGCGCTTAATTCCTGTCTCGGGCATGACGCTAAACTGCCTATCCGCATATTTGCTGTCCCTGTCCAGAGCGTGTTTAATAATTCTGTTTAATAATCCTTGAAAAAATATTTCTTGATTTACTATACTTACCGGTAAGTATAATTTTAAGGGAGACTTTTGAATGGCACGAAAAAAGCTGACTGAAGATGTCGAAAAAGAGGCTGTGCGTGAACGGCTTCTGAAGTCGGCGCTCGATATTTTTAATGAAAAGGGATATGCGGCCACTTCTGTGCGGGAGATCGTAGAGGCCGCTGGTGTTACCAAGCCTGCGCTCTATTACTATTTCAGGAGTAAAGAAGGGATTTACATGGAACTGTTCAAAGAACCGTTTAAACTCCTTGAAAAAATGCTGAACGAAACCGTGCAGGAGGCATTAAGTGCCCAAGAGCGTATACACCACCTGTTTGACAGCATCTTTGTCCTGTTCACCGAAAACCTCAAGACAGCAAGGTTGATGTACTCGATCTATTACGGACCTCCCCAAGGGGCGCCGTTCTTCGATTTCGAGGGGTTATCATCTTAAGGTGAGGGAGGTTGTCGGCCTGATTGTAAAGGATGGGATCAAGAGCGGCGAATTTCGTGAAGTGGACCCGAATGTCTTCATGTGGGCGCTTAACGGGGCTCTTAACTTTGTGCTTGAGGAGCAGCTTTGCCATCGCTCTCCCCAAATAGAACTCAAGGGCCTGTCGCGCATTCTCGACCTTATCTTTGATGGATTAACTAACGCAAAAAGTAAAAAGAAGAGGTGACCAAAGTGAAAAAATATGCTCTGCCACTGATTTTTATATCATTGCTTGCATTCTATGTATCCGGCTGTTCCGGCAAAGGGGACGCCAAAAGCGGGAAAGCAGATAAGACTGAACGCCCTCCTGTGGCGGTCGAGACCTTGCCGGTTGCTGCTTCAGAAATGATTGAAAGTGTTGACGTGGTCGGTTCCCTGACTCCTAAATTCGAGACAGAGGTGAAGTCCCAAATCCTTGGGCTTGTGCGAGAGGTCTACGTTACCGAATGGGTGAGGGTGAAGAAGAACACCCCCCTTGCCCGCATTGATGTGAGCGAGACAGAGGCGCTTGTAAGAAAGGCAGAGGCAGCAATTGAATCCGCAAAGGCCGGATTGCTGCAAGCGCAGGTCGCGTCCCAGCGCGCTGAGAGGGAAAAGGCCCGTATGCAGAAGCTGAAGGAGTTCGGCCTTTCAACACAGCAAAGTCTTGATGATACAGAATCAGAAGCGGCAGCGGCAAATGCCAGAGTTGAAGCTGCACGTGCCCAGATCAGGGCGGCAGAAGGTGACCTCCACCAGGTCCAGGCACGCCTTTCCAAAGGTCTGATACGCTCTCCGATGAATGGAATAGTCTCGCTGCGTGACGTGAATGTCGGCGATCTTGCGAGTGACGCCGCGGCTGCAAAGCCCCTTTTTAAAATAGTAGATAACCGCATTTTAAATATAACCGTCACTGTGCCGTCTGCTGAAATGGCCAGGGTCAAGGTGGGCGATGTCCTGACCTTCTCTGTGGATGCCCTTCCGGGCAGGACGTTTTCAGGCAGGGTAATGCATATCAATCCCTCAGTGGACGAGACGGACAGGTCTGTAAAGGTTATTGCCGAAGTGTCCAATTACTCCGGAGAACTAAAAGGCGGTCTCTTTGCAAAGGGCAGGATCAGTACAGGGACCAGAAAAAATGTTATACAGGTCCCACGCTCTGCCCTTGTAGGCTTTAATGTTGCAGCAAAGAAGGCAGGCCTTTATGTGGTAAAAGACAATATCGCACGCTATAGAGAGGTAGTAACCGATGCTCTGGCAGGAGACCAGGTCGAGATTGCCTCGGGCCTTAATCCGGGTGAGATGCTTGTTGTACGGGGAGCCTTTAATCTGAAGGACAGCGACAGGGTGGTCCTTGCCGCAGGGCAGGGCAAGTAGGACATGCTCCTATCAGATCTTTCCATACGGAGGCCTGTCCTTGCAGCGGTCCTGATGCTGACCCTCGTTACGCTCGGCATATTCTCTTACCGCCGCCTTTCAGTGGAGATGTATCCTAATGTAGAGATACCCGTGGTCTCGATTGTCACAAAGTTCCCTGGCGCATCTCCTGAGAGCGTTGAAAGGGAACTGACAAAGAAGCTCGAAGAGGCGGTCAACCCAATCGCCGGCGTGAAGCGTGTAATCTCATACTCCCGTGAAGGGGTCTCGACAGTAGTTGTCGAGTTCCGCCTCGAGGAAAAGATCAATGAGGTAGCACAGGAGACCCGCGCCAAGATCAATGCTGTGAGGGGTGAACTCCCGCAGGGCATTGAAGACCCGATCATTCAGAAGCTCGATTTCAACGCCCTGCCGGTCATCTCGCTTGCTGTCCGTTCCTCTGTGCTTTCAAGCAGGGACCTTACCCTGCTGGTTGAAAAGAAGATAAAGCGGCGGCTTGAAACCATAGCCGGCGTTGGAAAGGTTGACATGGTCGGCTCTGCAAAGCGGGAAGTGAATGTAGTCATAGACCCTACGCGCATTGAGTCCCTCGGCCTCGGCGTTGATACGGTGATAAACGGCCTGAAGTCCGAAAACGTGAACACGCCGCTTGGAAGGCTGAACCGGGGGGGCACGGAATATCCGCTCCGCGTATCAGGAAAACCGGACAGGGTCGAGCAGTTCCGCTCTATGGTGATCGGAGAAAGCGACGGCAGACCCATCAGGCTTTCAGAGGTTTCCGATGTGGTTGACGGCATTGAAGAGGAGCGTTCCCTTGCCCTGGTTAACGGTGTCCCGGCTGTTGCCCTTGATATCCTGAAGCAGTCAGGGGCGAATATGGTCGAGGTTGTTGATGCAGTCAGAAAACGGGTCGCACAGATACAACCGGAACTCCCTCCCGGCGTGACCCTGGATATTGTCAGGGACGCATCTCTTATGACACGCGATTCTCTCAGGGACGTGAAGGAGACCATGATCATCGGCGGTATCCTCACAATCCTGATCGTCTTTTGCTTCATCAACTCGTGGAGGTCCACTGTAATCACAGGGCTGACGTTGCCCATCTCTGTCATCTCTTCATTCATCATCCTGAACGCCATGGGCATGACACTCAATATCATGACCCTCATGGCCCTTTCTCTTGCTATCGGGCTCCTGATAGACGATGCAATAGTGGTGCGGGAAAACATTGTCCGGCATCTCGAAAGGGGTGAGGACCACTTTTCCGCGGCAAAGGCCGGAACGAGCGAGATAGGGCTTGCTGTCTTTGCAACCAGCATGTCCATTGTTGCGGTATTTGTGCCGGTGGCTTATATGAAGGGCATTGTGGGGCGCTTCTTCTTTTCCTTCGGCATCACTGTGGCCTTTGCAGTACTTGTGTCCCTTCTCGTTTCATTTACGCTCGACCCCATGCTCTCTTCACGCTGGCATGACCCTGCTATTCAAAGGGAAGGGCGACGAGGGTTTGTTTCGCGTCTCCTCGACCGCTTCAATGATCTTTTTGAACGGATGGCCGAGCGCTATCGTGGTTTGATCGGCTGGGCGCTGGACCACAGGAAGACCGTCCTTATCGCTGCAACAGCGGCCTTTATCGGAGGTCTCGCGATATTCGGCAGCCTTGAATCCTCTTTTATGACCAATTTCGACAAGGGCGAGTTCCAGGCGAGTTTCAAGACAGCGCCTGACGCGTCCCTGAGCGAGAGCCGCAACCGTCTGAATGCGATGCTGGCTGCAATAAAGAATGTACCGGAAATCGCGCATACCTATGCAACAGTCGGAGCAGGAGACAACGGCACTGTGCAGAGCGGCATGATTTACATGAAGCTTAAAGAACGCTCGGAGAGAAAGAGGGACCAGGAGAGCATCCAGCGCGATGTCAGGAGCAGACTCCAGCAGGTCCCCGGTATTACAATCTCTATTGAAGACCCGGGAAGAGTGGGGAGCAGTATAAAGTCACTGGTAGTTAATGTAAGGGGAGAGGACATAGCCCTGTTGAAAAAGTATACTGCACAGTTGAAGGCCGAGATGTACCGGATTCCCGGCATTGTTGACATTGAGGCGACCCTTGAACATGACATCCCGGAATACCGTCTGACTGTTGATCGTGAAAGGGCCGTGAACGCCGGCATTATGACAGACCGCATTGTTCGCACAGTGGGCGCACTTGTAGGCGGGGAAGCTGTCTCGACCTATGAGGATGAAGACGGTGATTCTGTTGACGTTAGGGTCAGGCTCCCTGAGCGTCTGCGCCAGGACCCTTCACAGGTGCAAAACCTGAGGTTCTCTGTTCAGAAAGGGAACAGTACCCCCGTACTTATGCCTTTGTCGAACATCGCTTCTTATGGGGCGAGCGACTCTCCCTCGGAGATCAACCGGCAGGCGCTAAGCCGAGAAGTGGTGGTAACAGCAAACCTTGACAGGTTGGCGCTCGGCACGGCTGTGAACAAGATCAAAAAGGCAGCAGAGAATATCAAAATGGAGCCTGGTTACAAGATCGTTTTTTCAGGAGAGGCCCAGGACATGGAAGAGTCCTTCAGCTATATGGCAGAGTCCCTTGTCCTTGCGATTATTCTTGTTTACCTTATCCTCGCGGCCCAGTTCGAGTCTTTCTTTGAACCCTTTGCCATAATGCTTTCCCTTCCCCTTTCAATAGTGGGAATGGCCGGGATGCTTATGCTTACAGGGGACACTGTTAATATCATGTCCCTTATCGGGCTGATAATGCTCATGGGCCTGGTCACAAAAAACGCCATACTTCTTGTTGATTACGCAAAGGTGCTGCGTGAACGCGGCATGGAGAGGCGCGAGGCTGTGATCACTTCAGGCAGGACGCGACTTCGCCCCATTCTCATGACGACCCTTGCGATGGTCTTCGGTATGTTGCCTCTCGCCTTTGCACTCGGTTCAGGCGCTGAGATGCGCGCCCCCATGGCCCGCGCGGTCATCGGCGGACTCCTCACCTCTACTGTCCTGACCCTGCTGGTCGTCCCGGTGATGTATACGCTCCTCGATGACTTCAGTGTGTGGCTGCGGAGACGCTTCGGTTCCAAAAAGGTGGTGACAACATGAATATATCCGGATTGAGTGTGGCCCTTTTTTTTCTGATTATGTTTCTGATGCCTGTCCCGGCAAGGGCTGGAGATGCGCCTGAAGGGCCTAAAATTCTGACCATAGAACAGGCCCTTGAGATTGCCGCTGACAGGAACCGCGATATTCAGAAGGCGAGGGAGTATTTCAAATGGGTCAGGGGAAAATATGTGGAAGAAAGGGCTGCCGCATTCCCTAAGCTTACCCTGACCGGGTCCGCGTCTCTCCTTCAGGACAGGACCATCATGATTTCACCCGTCCCCCTCCCTGATAATATGAAGATGTATTCCGGGGAGATCGGTGTCACCCAGACCCTGTTCACCTGGGGCAAAATTGGCGCTGCGATAAGGGCGGCAAAGGAAGGGTTCAAGTCTGCGGATGAGCAGTTGAGGTTATATCGCCAGGCGACCTTCAGGGACGTCTCCATTGCCTTTTACGATGTGCTCCTTTCAAAGGAACTGCATGCTATTGCGCGCCAGGACCTTGAGCAAAAAGGCAGGCACCTTGAAGAGGCCCGCCGCAAGTTCACTGCCGGGGTCGCAACCGACTATGAAGTCCTCGCCGCTCAGGTGGCTGTTGATAATGCGAGGCCCGAGGCGATACGTACTGAAAACCAGATACGCGATTCGCTGGACCGGCTCCGTTTTCTGCTTGCCTTTGAGGGTGACGGGATGGACGTTACAGGCAAACTGGAGGCAGCGGATGCTGCACCAGTCCCGGCCTATGAGGTGGTCTATAAGACCGCCCTTGAGCGCAGGCCTGAAGTGCTGGACCTCCGCCATCGTTTCAGTATAGCAGGGGAACTTGTCACAATCGCAGGGGCCGAAGATAAACCGAGGCTTGAATTCAGGGGCGGTTACGGCTGGAAAGGGCTTGAACTCGGAGACATGGATGTCAATGGAAAGGCCTGGAACGCCGGCCTGTTCCTGTCGTTCCCCTTCTTTGACGGGTTGAGCACCAGGGGGAAGGTCGCCCAGGCTGAAAGCGACCGCAACAGCCTGAAGATTGACGAGGCAAAACTCGCTGATTCCATCTCCCTTCAGGCGCGCGAGGCCTTGAACGCCGTGCGCGAGTCAAAGGAGATCGTTGACGCCCTGTCCGGCACAGTTGCACAGGCTGAAAAACTGTTGTATCTTTCTGAGAAGGGCTATGAATTCGGGGTGAAGATCAGGCTGGAAGTGGAGGACGCCGAGTTGAAACTACAGCAGGCAAAGGGAAACCTTTCACGCGCCTGGAGGGACTATCGCGCGGCCCGCGTCAATCTTCTCTGGGTGATGGGGGTGCTTGGGGAGAAGGCACCTCTATGACTTCTGCAAATATCGGGGTGAAAAATACGGAATTCCGGTGTGCCACAAAAATGCTGAAAAGGGCATTTACGATTTTAAGGAGGAAACGTTTTTATGGAAGTTCAGCTAAGAGAAAAACTTGAAGAAATCCTGCTCACTTTTACCGAAACATTGGAGCCTGAAAAAGTATCTGATGAGGTGTTTGAGGACGCGCTTCAGGAAGCACTTGATGCAGCCGAAGCACTTTTCAAGTCAGACCGCATAAGCCCTGACTGGCTGATAACAGAGTACGAAGTCATGAAGGACACGGACCCTGACATTTCAACCGAAGACCTTCTGACGAGGCTTACGGAATCGATAAACGAGAAACTGAAAAGCAGGGAATAAATGAATAACGAGCGTATTCCCCTGGGTTGACATCGAAAATAAAACTGTTTTATAGTTGACCATGTTGCACACTAATCTGTTTATAGCAAAGAGAGTCCTTAAAGCCGCCTGGCATATATATGCCGTGGCCGGAGGGGGATTCTATTAGCTTGTAACGGATAGAAGATAAACAGCCCAAAGGCCACGGAATAAACCCCGCGGCCTTTTTTATTGTGAAAGTCCATTATTGCTGAGGATGTGGAGAAGACATGAAAGACGGTCCAAAACTTAAAATAATCCTTGCCCTGCTTGCAGTTTATCTTATTTGGGGCTCGACCTACCTGGCCGTACGGATAGGCCTGACCGGGTTCCCCCCGTTTTTGCTGGCGGGAATACGGCCCCTGCTTGCGGGCCTCGGGCTTTATATTTTTCTGAGAATGAAAGGATACCCTTTACCTGACAAAGCACAATGGACTGGCGGCGCGCTGGTCGGCGCTTTCCTGATTGCCGGTGGCGGTGGCGGGGTCACGTTTGCGCAGCAATGGGTATCGTCAGGCATTGCCGCATTGGGCGTTGCTACAACTCCTCTTTGGACAGTGCTGTTCTCCTCCATATGGAAGCGGCATCCGTCGCGGCTTGAGACAGCGGGGCTTGCCTTCGGATTTGTCGGTATGGCGCTCTTAAATCTTGAAGGTGAAATGAGGGCGAACCCTGCCAGCGCAGCGGCGCTTCTTATAGCCGTTATCTCCTGGTCCTTCGGCTCGGCATGGTCCAGGCATCTCAAGCTTCCTGCGGGGATGATGGCTGTTGCTGTTGAGATGATTTCAGGCGGTCTTGTGTTGTCTGTTATGAGCTGTATTTTAGGTGAAAGAATGGATGTGCTGCCTTCGCTTCCTTCGATAGCAGCATTGCTGTACCTTATGTTTTTCGGCTCTTTAGTGGGTTTCAGCGCCTATATGTATCTGCTGGGCAGGGTGCGGCCAGCACTTGCAACGAGCTATGCATATGTTAACCCATTGATAGCCGTATTGCTGGGTGTGTTTTTTGCCGGGGAACACATTACAGCAATAGGTACGATAGCCATGTTTGTGATTCTTTCCGGCGTTGCCCTCATAGCAATGGGGCATAGGAAAGGCTGAAATTCAGACGAAGATCAGGATAAAAATTATTTAGATGGAGGACAAAGTGACAAAGTGCGGAGATCGAAATATGAAGGGCATCGTTGTGGGTTTGTTTATCGTAATGGCAGGATTTTTGTCATATGCCGCAGATGCAGCTGCTGAAGGACTGACAAAAATCGCTGACGGTGTATTTTCTTACATTGATGAGAAGAAACCGATTCCTGCGAGGAGCTTCGGCGCTAACGCGGGTATTATAGTCGGCAGGGACGGCATCGTAGTTGTGGATACACTTATATCATCAAAAGACGCGCAGCGCTTTATCAGGGACATAAAAGCCGTTTCTGACAAGCCAATAAAATATGTGGTAAATACTCATTACCACCTTGACCATGCGCTCGGCAATTCAGACTTTACCACGTTGGGCGCAACTGTGGTTTCGCATATGAACTGCAAGAAGAACCTAAGGGCCAACTCATCCACTATACTTCAGAGGGCCAAAAACTACGGTCTTACGGACGAGCATCTGCAGGGCACAAGGGTGGTAGAGCCCTCGCTTATTTTTAACGACAAGATGGAGATAGACCTGGGTAATCGCAGGGTGGAGTTTATCTACACTGGGGCATCACACACTGATGGAAGCATATTGGTATATCTGCCTGATGCAAAGACACTCTTTGCAGGGGATATTTTATTTACCAATTTTCACCCAAATATGAGGGACGGTGACATAGCAAGCTGGATCAAAGTTCTCGATTATATTTCGTCCATGGATGTTAACGCCATCATCCCCGGACACGGGCCGCTCTAGGCAAAATGAGGAAGTGGGGTCAGGTTACTTTGCTTATTTGCCAGTTTAAAAATTAGGCAACCAATACCTAAAGGACGATCCCCGGAAACAATCGCATGGTTTGACTTTTTAGAGGGGTGTGCAGTATTTTTAGAACTGAGGGCAAGCCCTCATGCGGTACTTAACCACGGGGCCTGAGATTCAGTAGAATTTCAGGCCTGCTTGTTTTACTGCTCTTGCACGAAACCCGCTGTGCTTTTTGACAATATGCAGTGCATTGCATTACAATGTAGTCAAGTTGTAGAGGAGGTGCAAGATGCAATCACAATTAACGGTCAGGCTATCTGATGATCTTGACAAAGGAGTTTCAACCCTTGCTAAAAAGCTCCACCTGAAACGCTCGGACATAGTGAGAATTGCTTTGGAGAAATTTATTGGCGAATCGCAAGGGCAAGAAGAAGGCAAGCCATATGATAAGGTCAAAAACCTTATAGGGAGTGTTTCAAGTGGTATTACAGACCTTGGAACTGCTCATAGAAAGCATCTATTGAACAAGATCAAAAAACATGCGTAGCGTTCTGTTCGACACCGGGGCATTTGTTGCGCTCCTTGACGCAAGCGAGGACAGTCACGAACGCTGTGTCAGCTTCTTCAGAGAATTTCCAGGCAAACTGCTCACCACCGAACCTGTCCTGACCGAAACCCTTTATCTCCTGAACTCAACAATTAAGGCGCAGAAAAACTGCATGGAATTTATACTGCGTGGCGGAGCGACTATCGTGCCTCAATCCATGGAAAGCCTTTCAAGGGCAATTGTTTTGATGGAGAAATACAAAGACATCCCCATGGATTTTGCCGATGCCACGCTTGTTGTGCTTGCTGAGGAGATGGGGATTGACGACGTGTTTACGTTGGATAAAAGGGGCTTCAGCGCATATCGTATTAACGGTAAAAAAGCATTCAAGATGTGGCCGTAAACAAGCCTATCAACATAAAATAAGCTGAATAGTGATATTTGAAATAGCGGGATTGAAGTGAGTAAGATTTTAGAACCGGGGGTCAGGTCTATTTTGTTGACATCTGATATCTGAGATGTTATATTTCACCAATGGCACGCCCGTTACGAATAGAATATCCCGGCGCTGTATATCACGTTACCAGCAGGGGTGATGAAAGGAAAGCAATCTTCGGGGATGACTGCGACCGGGAAAGTTTCCTTAACTCCCTTCACAAAGTAGTAAAGCGTTATAACTGGCTTTGTCACGCATACTGCCTGATGGGCAATCATTATCATCTCATCATTGAAACCCCTGACGGCAATCTCTCCATCGGCATGAGACAACTGAACGGCGTCTATACTCAATTATTCAATAAGCGTCATGACAGGGTGGGCCATTTGTTTCAGGGCAGATACAAAGCAATCCTGGTGCAAAAGGACAGTCATCTTCAAGAGACTTGCCGGTATGTGGTGCTTAATCCTGTACGTGCGCAAATGGTGGAGAAGCCCGATCAGTGGATATGGAGCAGCTATTCGGCAACAACTGGCCAGAGCAAGCCGCATCCTAGGCCAATTCGCCTTTGATCGGAAAGCGGCAGACGTGTCATATAGGAGATTTGTAGCAGATGGCATTGGGGCGGAAACGATCTGGGCGGGCGTAAGGGCGCAAAGTATTCTTGGAGAAGATGATTTCATGGAGGGCTTTGTTGGGCATGTAGAAGGCAAGAAGAGGATTCCTGAGATACCAAAGAGTCAGCGTTTTATGAACAGGCCTGATATAAAGGCTCTTTTCGGCGCTGATGTGTTCAATGATACGCGAAGGAGAAATGAACTGATCCTTAAAGCAGTGGAGGAGTACGGATACACTCAGAGAGAAGTGGCCGATTATTTGGGAATGCACTTTACTTCGGTCAGCAGGATTATGAGAGGGGTGATGCCAAGAAAATAGACCTGACCCCAAGGCTCTCTCATGCTGTTATTTGGGTGTAAAATAAGGGCATGCTATGAAAATCAGAATAGGTATAAGCGCGTGTTTGCTCGGTCAAAAGGTCCGCTATGATGGCGGTCATCAGTTTGACGACCTTTTGGCCGATAAGTTCGGCAGATTCGTGGAATGGGTGCCTGTCTGCCCGGAGGTTGAATACGGTCTGCCGGTGCCGCGCGAAAAGATGCGGCTTGAGGGTGGTCCGGAGGCGCCGAGACTTGTGGCCATCGAGTCACGTTTTGACCATACAGAGGGAATGAAGAAGTGGGCCCCGGAGAAGCTTGAGGAGTTGGGGAAGTTGAAAATCCGGGGCTTTATTTTTAAAGGCAGATCGCCCAGTTGCGGCCTGCTCGATGTTAAGGTGTTCGGGCCTGAAGGAGAGATGGTCCAGGATGGAACAGGGATCTTCGCCAAGGTCTTTATTGAACGTTTTCGACTGATACCTGTTGAAGACGATGAAAGACTGCATGACCCGGATGTGATGGACAATTTTATCAAGGTAATAAAGGGGGGATTGTAGCTGAACGTTTGTTGTTTTAACCGGCCCGATTCTGCATAATTAATATCAGATGACACTTAGTAGCTAATTGAAGTCTTAGCCCTTTAGCAGGATCATGAGAGATGCAATGCTAATAAAATAGACCTGACCCCAAGACCCCCTTCTCCTCCCCAGCTGCGTTTCAAAGATAAGAATAGAGAATGGGGTCAGGTCTATTTTGTTGACATATAGTGAGCGGATCGGTAAAGCAGTGGAGGAATGCGGATATACTCAGAGAGAAGTGGCCGACTATTTGGGACTGAGTTTACTTCGATAAGCAGGATTATGAGAGAGACAATGTCAAGAAAATAGACCTGACCCCAAGGCTCCAAGGAAATTATTGTCTATCCAGTAGCTTTTCAATTTCTTCTATGTCTTTATCACGCCTATGGTAGCCCATTTCGTTGATCATTGTTTTTGCGGTTGACCAGTGTCCATGCGCCTTGGCCTTATCACCTTCGGCAAGATGAAGGCGCGCGTATTCGAGATGGCAATCGGCTTGGTAGAGTTTCATCTCACCGCGTGTGGCGATGGTCATGGCTTTGGTGATATCGCGTTCGGCTTTAGAAAAAACGCCCTTGATGCGATAAAGTTCGGCGTGGGCCAGGAGGCCACAGGTGATAAACGCCTGATCACTTGCCTTGCGCAGACCATCCACCGCCTCATTAAGATATCTTTCAGATTTGGAGTAATCGCCGCCTTCCTTCAAAGTCTTGTAAAGATGGGCGCGGCCGAAGGAGAGGTTGCCGAGGGCGATGTCGAGAAGTGCAAGATATTTTTCTGCCCATTCCAGCGTCTCTTCAGCCCTCTTCAATACTTCCTTGTAGTCCCTCTTTTCAAGGATAAGGTCGCAGTATTTAAAGCCTCGAACTGAATAGAGGCGGGGATATTCAGGCTGACCCTCCTTTTGCAGCCCTTCTGCCTCTATGAAGAGCTTTTCAGCTTCTTCAATCTTTCCGGCCTGATGCAAAGCCGCGGCACAGGTGGTGCTGGCGATCATTTTATGAGATGCATCTACGCTCTTGTCTGCGTATTCCACGCTTTTGCAAGCGAACTCAATTTTCGCCCATTACAAG